>Ga0123352_10015308_pt1 | contig 12210 bp, 7 predicted proteins | sample TergutLab28metaG_FD_89700 | JGI IMG/M metagenome (GOLD analysis project Ga0123352, IMG submission 89700) | Labiotermes labralis P1 segment gut microbial communities from Petit-Saut dam, French Guiana - Lab288 P1 | ecosystem: Host-associated > Arthropoda: Insects > Digestive system > Gut ... | reverse complement strand
CTACACAATAACGCACCAAGTAGTCGCAAGCTCCTGAAGATGGATGTATTAACATCCGAAACATGTTGAGCAGTAAACTGACATAATAAAGCAAGTGTCATCAAGTTGGTCAACCTTTATTCAAACCTAAAATGTTTCGACAAATTTAATAAACTTCTCAATATCAAGTATTATGAACATCCTTTCAGCGGTTCTCAAGTTGTTCCATGCAGTGGAACCGGGCGATTTGATTACGCGTTCCGTGGCGCTGCGGTCGGCCTAACAACACCGAAGCAACTTGCACAAAATTACAGTCGACCACTATTATATGAAACCCATTTTTATTTTTACGTGTGTTAAGTTAGTTGCCGTGACGTGAACCCAAGATGAGCAGGATTATACGTCTATACACTTCGTATGCTTGAAACTAAAAGGTGTGTGTGCAAATGAAACGCGCTAAGCAAGTCGGTGCATGCATTTGTTTTCTTCAAATGAATGGGTTGAGGAAGTCGCCAAGATGGCTAAGGAAATAGACTGTGAGCGTATGTCAAGAAAACAGCTGTTCTAATCTACCAGGCTGGTCCATTACAGCTTCCACCAACACAGGGTTATCCAAAACCACATCACACGTCAAGGCCTATACACAAACAGCAGTACTGGTCTTACGCGAAGTGGTGCCAAGTGGTTCGGTATACAGCTGCTAGAGTTACGGAGGAACCCGCTGCCTTCATCAGGGGAAAATACAATTACACGAGCGGAAAGGCGGTATTTAAATGAGGCACTTGGATCTTTCTTTACTGCTCTGAGCAGCCAGAATTTCAAAATTTTCAAACAGCAGTTTCATGTAACCTGATATTACTACATTTCATCTCCACAGTCTGTATCTCACCAGCAGTAACTTCACGGATTACACCAAAACCGGTCCTTCCACAGAATTTTAGGTCTTCTTTTTTTGTTTTAAGTATATTAGTTTATATGAAATACGAACCAGACCAATTCATGACACTAGTCCTTACCAATGTCCTACAGTTCAGACCAATTCATGACCAACGTTCCCACCAATATGTTCTACGATCCAGGCCAATTTACGACATACATTCATACCAATACGTTCTACAATATCGTATGGTATGGAAGGCATTCGTCACAGCTTTTGTCTAACGTCTTCGCTACATCGAATTGCATTTGAGGTAGCTGTCTCCGTTACTGGTGGTGTCGGCGACGTTTCGGTTTCATATCTGTACAGTTCTTGTTTTATAAAACCTAAAGACAGCATCCGTCCGTCTGCAGCCTCTTCGATACGCCCTAACGGTTACTAACAGCTGCTGGAATCTGTCTAAATTAATTGTACATCGCTTTGGAATAACACACTGCGCATCCCTAGTAACTGACAGGCAACATGGCTGAAACTACAATGAAGATCGGTTCGTGCGCAGATGGCGTTACAATGACAGAACGTTCTTTTTAAGGCACAGGGACACCGCGGCGAGCATACAGACGTAGGCATATGCGAGACCTGAAATTCAAACAGTGGCGCTGATAACGACTTCCGTTTTCTAGGGCATATCGCCGATACTCCACCACCGCCTCGCCTGTTCTTTCTCTAAATAACAACAAATGCTTCCTGCGCAGCTCACACTTCTTAGGCTTCCCTGAAGATGGAGGCGGCAAAATCCTTCCAAACATTCCCACCCACTTATAAATCTACACGTCCTCATACACCAGATGACCTAACTATTCACACAGAAGTTCGTTGTAATGCGGACTGCGTCACAACGTAGTGTCGTCCTACCAGTACAGAAACTGCGAGATCTGGACGTCTGTGCTGGACCGCCCTAAAAACAACAGCAATTCAATAATAAAATGCACGCAGGAATGCGGAATAATTCTTCTTGGGTATCTACCGGTCACTCCGCTAGTCCTGGTTAATGTGTCCACAAATACAAGCCACCAGAAGTAACCATGTGCCACATTAATCCACTTCACATCCTCATACCCCATCATTTCAACATATTTAGAATCGTCACCCCACCTAATATTAGGCACCCCAAGCACTACGTTAATCGCGGGCGTTCGACTACAATTATTTTACCTGCTTCCCATCCTACATGATCTGATTACCGCAATATCTGGTGGAACATAAACAGTTCACATGAATCCGGCAGCCACTTCAGTGACGGGGTCAGACTGCTGGACTGCGGGTCGGATAACCGAAGAACCGAAGCGAAAGTTCGACTGCCCAGCGAGTCAGACTTTTGCTTCACCAGCACGTTCACTTACGCACCCCATCCAATCGGTATGGGATGCTCTTTCACCAGGGGGTAGAAATGGTCGCGGCATGACGCCGACCGCTCCCCTCCACCTATAGCCCGCTAAATTCCACTCTGCCATCCGTCTCCAAGACACATTGTTTAATTGGGCACAGAACTTTCCACTTGCTACAGCAGTATGAAATCTACGGATAAAGAATCGCGTGGCATTCCGACAGCTACACCGCTGGACTTTGAAACAGTCGTATCTCACTGCTTGTTTGTCGGGCTCTGTACAATACTGCCTTACAGTTTACTAGCCTTGGCAGCATATACCACAATACCATGCACTCTCTCCACATACGAACCACAAAGCAAAAGTGATGTAAAGCTTTCCCGTGCTTAACAGCACACATCTGGGGAACTGGCGGTGTTAAGTTCGCGCATTAACGCGGTGCCACAAGGAGGCAGGTGGTCATCACCACCTTCCGAGCACTTTAACCGAGCCCTCCCCACCGCCCAATGGATAGCGGCCTGGACGAGCCCCAGAGACGACTTAGACGCTTTAGAGAACTATAGCTCTTGCCCCTGTCGGGAATCGAACAAATCACAAAGACATGATAAACAGTTCCCAGCTAACTCATGCTGTGGCTGCAGGAAAGCTAAATTCGTCTGACACAATGTGAACTTTCGCATTGCCGCCATGTTTGCACACACCAACATTTCATGCACAATGAACAGGTACATTCACCAACAATCTCCTGCCAAATGTCGCATGCACAAATACAACCGCTTACCAGTCAACGACATGAAACTGAAAGCTTTAGAAAACGCGCGGACGTTACGTTGTCACAGAAATTTCCATCTTTTCCTGTATCTGTTACCTGCGTTACTGAAGGCCTAAAAGTGGCACTAGTGTCGCCTCCATCTCCCAACTCAGCCCATCGGCCATTTTGTTGTTAATGAATGCAGAAAATGAACAAACATGGCACTGCGGCGCCCCAGCTTCCTCAGAAGCACGATGGCAAGGACGATCAAAGGGAATGGCCAGAACGACACGCGTGTTAATGACAGCAGACTAAGCAACAGCCCTATACACTCACTCCTATCAAATCTGTCACTCCACTGAATGATTTCGACAGTTGCAAAAGCAATATTACAATTTTCGAACATTATGTACAAATAACGAACTTCCATATAAAGGAGCACAAAGAGCTGTGACGCAGACATTCGCCTGTTCGGATCAGCCAATCCATCTATCAATGCCGACTACTACACTACACATTGGCCACCCCATGACAAAGCTGTGACGTCATCCCTGGATTAATCCACACCAGAGGGCCGACCGGATGTATGGTGCACAGTCCCACACAGTGTGCCATCAAATGGTGGCAGGGCATCTCAGGTCTGCCCAACACTTGAAAACAGCGACTTCTCGAACAAGTATCTACACCATTTTAAAAACTGAAACTCGCTGAGACACACTTTCCATCAATCCCAAAAGTAAAAAGACAGGCGATGCACGTATAACCTAACACTGAGGTGTGTCCGTGCTACTGTTGCAGTGGAAAAAGCAATAAGTGCTACAAATTCAGAGTCTGTGTTTGTAGCCTTAGGTATCCAGTATGCAATGCTCATGCGCCATATTGGCATTTGTGGCCCGTCTGGCTCTACAAACCTTTTCCACATTATCTCATAAACGGCACGATTTTTTGAAGAAAAAAAAGTTATTGAACACGTGTTTTGATATTCTATGCAACCTCTGTCCGAAACATTCCTCATTTTACAAAGAAATTAGCGAGAGATGATCATAAATGAATATTGGTCTATGTGTTAAGTACCCTTTATTCTTGTGCGATTTTAATTGAACTTAAATTTTCTCGACAGGCTTTCGAAAAATATCAAAACAAATTTCATAAAAATCCGTCCAGTGGGAGCCGAGTTGTTCCATACGGACAGATATGACGAAGCTAACAGTCGCTTTTCGCAATTCTACAAACGCACCTAACAACAGTATCGAACTCGGGACTTTTCGCACATAACTCCACAATCGTAACAACCGCGGGTTACATATACATATATACACACACACACAAATTTCCGGCTGACAGCATATTTTCCGCAGCCTCTTGTGTGAACGCGAGAAACGTTTCATTCGCCCAAAAAAAACCCCCGCTACTGTCAGCAGTTGCCCGGATATACTTCTCTTATCGACTGGGTTCCTGGCCCCTAACACTTGCAGGATATAATTAACTGCAACACATGGAAGTTCCGGTAATTAATGTGTCCTACTGCAATACAATTCGCTAGTGCTCGCAACAACTGCTGAGGGCAAACGAACTTGCCCGTTGCCGACTGCGCACCGTCCAATATCCACAATTATTCCCATTAACCGCTGCAACTATGGTCCATTACATAAATGTGACAGACGCCCACCCCTGCAACTTTATCCCCCCCCCAAATATTTTAATCCCATTAGCCTCCTACATTTTCACGTTTCTTCAATGGAAACGTCAGCTTATTTAACAATAAAATACTATTACGCTTAAACCACAACTCTCCGTTACTCACACTATCATCAGCTTCATGTTTCGGCATGTAACAAAGCCATCGTCAGGCGAAACATGCAGTTGAGTCTTCTTCCATCAGCTTTACAACCCTTTGTGGGTATTGGCTTTCTTAACCAGGTCATTCCAAGCCTTCCAATTCGACGTCAGTTCCAATTTTTCACATTCCTTATTCATTTTCCTTGGGAGATGCAATGGTCGTCGTTGGAGTATCCACCCAGCTATGTCTACCTGATATTTCATGGCCCAACCCTCCAAACTGGAGGACCGGGATATTCTTTCGCAGCTCTCTTTGCCGAAAAGTTCCAGGCAGTCGTCTTCATCCTCTCTCGTTTGCTACATCAGCGACGCATCGTCCAGGAGGTACCACTTTAAGGGAAGAGTATGATTTGTCAGCAGAGCTGATCAGCTGGCATTTCTCAGTATTCAGTATGCCTGCATATTCGACATCTGCAAGCCTGTCTGAGACCAAAACTAAACCTTATCCCCATGTATTTGATTACAGCGAATAATAATGGAATTGTGATTGGAGTGTACTAGTCTTCCACTGTTATTACATACATACCGGAACGAACCACCTCATAAATAGCAAAGTTCTTTCCAGCAGCTCGTACTCTGCAAGGGCGCACAATGGCACGTTAACCTGTATCAGCTCTCACAGGAAGACCTGCTATACTATTCTTTTAAGATATGAAGCCCGTTTTGCTATTTACTCCAGTCGAAATGTAACGCGCAAAACAATCCAAGCCTGTGCAAGACCGTGCGGCATTTGCAGACATGACTACCTTCTCGCCACCATCTCATCTCTCTTGGCTTCCAGACAGACCTATCGGCGTACGCTTTACATTTATAAGCATGTACAATAAACCCTCGGGCTACACAAGGAAAGAAGCATTTCAAAACTAGCCTTCCGATTATCATGATTTCAAGAAGGATTCTTCTGTGTGGCGTAAATTCCCCTACGAGACGTCCTCGAGACTGCTGTGCCCCCTCCTGCCAGGTCACTAGTGACACGTACCATGAACCGGAACTAACGCTGTCTCCCGAAACATTCCCAACTTACAAATCGTCTGAAAAAATCCGTAGCACAGGTACAAAAACAATTACTTTCACAAGTAAGACAAGACAGGCAATTTACTGTATAGCGTAATATTAAGGCGTGAGTCGTGCAACCATTGTTGCAGTGTGTGTTTGTAGCTATAGGTATCAAGCGTACACTGCGCATGCTCCATATTGTCATCTGTAGCCTGCCCGGTTCTAGTTTTCCACATTATCTCATACACGGCATGATTTTCGAAAGAAAAAAAGAAGTCATTCAACATGCAATGTGCGTTTTGACTTTCTCTACAACTTTTGTCTGAAACATTTATCAATCTAAGAAGAACTGAGCGGCGAGATGTGATCAACAATGTATGATGGTCTTACCGTAAATTTCTTGTTATTCTTGTTCGATTTTAATAAAGCTTGAATTTTCTCGACAGATTTTCGAAAAAATACTCAAATATAAAATTTCACGAAAATCCGTATACTGGGAGCCAAGTTGTTCCATGTGGAAATACAGACGGGCAGACAGAGATGACGGAGCTTTATAGTCGCTTTTCGCAATTTTGCGAAGGCGTCTAAAAAACTGGTGACTACAACGCAAAAGATTAACCGCGACTGGAATGCACTTTGTTGCACGTGTAATGAGAACGTCCCTGGCAGTATTCCCTCGGGTTTCAATTGGACTAAGCACATGGAAGCCATACTGAATTCCCCCGTGCCTGGGATCCGGTTTTCATAACCTTGTCAATGTCGATTGTCGTGTCTGAGGAACGCCTGCTGCACGGGGGAGGGTGGGCCGTTATTTCGGCAGGTTCTGAACTTTTTGTACATTCGTAACAAGTCGGCGAGGTTGTTGTCTTCTGCAAACACGCAGTCACTGCTCTGACCCGAAACAGATTTCGTGACATGAATCTGAAACAGGTGAATATCCGCTCAGGGACTATCTTTACAGGAACACGATTTATGAGACGCGGTTACAAAGCAAATGCGAAAAACGACCCTTAGCCTTGTCGTTAAGTGTCCGTCCGTCTGTGTGTCCGACTATACACAGCACGACTCCCACAGGACGGAAATTTTTGACGTTTGATCAAAATCGGACAAAAACAACAGACACTTTACTTGACCTGTAGCGTACAATCAAAAATCCTTCACCTAAAACAAATAATGAACTTTAAAAAAGCCATACTTATTTAATGGACTTCCCTCCATTTTGCTCAGTAATATAAAATTTAATGAGCGCAGAAAATAATTTTTTTATTCATAATATTCATTTGGCCGCCCCTCGGACTCTGCTGGCCGGGGGGGGGGGGCGGCGGCCGTGTCACTCGTCCCCTCCAAATCACGCCCGTGCTACCAGCCAACTATTCACAATATCTCACCGTGACTGGTGTTTGTAATTCACAGCCTGTGTTCCATGCACGGTACGAGACGAGGCCGAACACAAAGTTGACGATACGAGCATAAAAACAAGGCACGGCCAGTTTTAAAACTCGCCGTTAACGAAATAAGCACGCGGACTACAATTAATTAACAAATATTGCCTCCCCCAACCCTCAACATCTGCAACTTCTACGATTCATCGACTTCAAACTGACGGATTATTTAACTCGGCCATAATAAAATACCTGCTGATTAAACAGGGCAGCAGTGAGACTTAAAATTGGCATTGCGATACTCCGTTGCTGGTTCGCACGTCACGACCAATAGTAGTTATGTTCTCACTTGGGAAACGAACTGTATTAAATACGCGGGGTACCTAGGACCCCCCCCCCCCGGCGGCTTCTGTAAGAAATTGTTTAACGGAGAGCCCAACTACCAATTCCAAGTTATTTTTCTACATGCAAGTAACAGGTTATGAAACACGATAGTCGATGCAACGAAAAGGTAGCAAAAGGCATCAAAAAACGTATTAAGTCTATTCCAGAATGTTCGCGAAACACTGACAGAACCATGAGAAGTGTCAGTTTGGTACAGCCGATATCCCTACCCGATACATTTCGCATACGAAACAGGGCTTTTCACCGTCACACTATAGGCTAGGTGAACCCAAGACATCGACTGCTCTGCGTGATATCGGGTTTCACAGCAGTGTTAATCAAATACGAAGTACCCTCTAACACGACACCTTGTCGGTAATGTTACCGACGAGCAGGTAAATGCCTCCAGCTTCACTCACTTTTCTTGGACCATCCTGAAAACAGAAGTTGGCGAAATGTCGGTTATAAATTACCATTCGGCACGGACTCGTATTACAGGAAACTTGTATCTTCATCTGTTACGCTCGCGATACAGGGCTATACGTTCGCCCCGTCAAAACGGGCTTCTAAATTCTGTAATTCGGATCTCAAGCACTACCAGGAAGTTGACACCCTTAAGGACCGCACTCCGCCTCTGAATACGGTCGTGCTGCAAGTGCGACAACTTAAAACCGAAGGGGAACGAGATCCATGCCATCATTTATGAACCCACTGGCCTTGAGAGCAGAGTTCAGTACTTTACTGTTGAGATTTAAACGGACATTTAAAGTACGGTCCAACAGGAAATACAGGGTCCCGAAGGATTAACGAGTGCACCTGCAGTACCTGGGCCAAACTACACGCATGACAGGTACGTCGGAGAAGTTGCCGCATTGTAAGGCGCATGCAACTCTTGACAAAGTACCTGTTCAAAGAACACACAGTACAGTGACAACGGAACACAGTTCAGTTCATAATAAAAAGGCTCAAAGACCTGATGTTCCGTGTTGCAACGAGCAGTTACTTTTGTTGCCCAAACTAATACGTAATCATCATTCCCCAGGGGGCACCGCCTCTTCCAAGGTTTATGTTAAACCGGGCGGTTGGATTGCGTGATCCAATCAAGTGTGGGCTATGCCAGCGGTAGCGTTGCTGGTGTAGTCACCGAAGCTGGACTGGCTTCAGCAGAGAAGCCAGACAAAGAATACCCCATAATGAAGGAGTACGGAAGACTCCTTAGGCGTGCAGTAAACCTCCCTTGGGGAGAACAACCTAAATCAGATCTTGGCCCTCCAGGTTGGGGGATGAGCATGTGGCTGACATCATTCTGGAGAAAATACTGATGTTGAGATGCCCAAAGACGAAAGCCAAGGCCAAACTTACAGGGCTGTAGTGCGACAAAAGAAGAACCGGCCATTCATGAACATGAAAGCGAGCCCGAGAAACGTTACATACAAAAAAGAAGTGAACAAGCCTCAAGGAGCAGTATTCCATAAAGCAGCATACAAATTCGAAAACGGTGCTCCCTAAATGCCCACTGTCACCTGTTTGGAAACGGCACTTCAGGAAGACACAAAAGTTGTACGAATAACAACCAGAATTCGCATTTCAGCAGCATCATGATGCAGGATATTAGGAGAGGGTTTCTTGGGTAGAAAGAAAAATCCATTTATGGTCTTACGTAAAGCATAACTTGTAATCCGTCAAAAAGACCAGAAATCGAAACAACTCGTGGGTCCATTTCGGTAAGCCATCCCCTACCCAAGTCTGCATACAAGCTACCTACCCCTGCTGGTATCTCATAATCGCTTCGTTAACGAGTGCATGTAGTTGGTTTCCTTGGGACCTGCAACAAGTAGTAATTGAATTGCGGCATGTGCCCAGCTGACCGTAATATCGTGAGCACTACCAGCAATGTGCACTGCTTTGTGTCATTTCTACAGGCCATGTCATATATTGCTAACTGCACTGGTAACATCTGGCGCAAGAACTTCCTTCTAAAAGACGTTATTGAAGGAAAGATGGATGGAAGAATATAAGGGATGCGAAGAAGATGTAAGCAGGTACTGGATGAACCACGGGAAACGAGAGGATACTGGAAACTGAGAGAGGTAGCACTACATCGTAATGGGTGGAGACATCGTTTTGGAAGGGGCTATGGACAGGTAAGGCAGACTGCGGAATGAACAGATAAGTGAATGCATGAATGAATGAGTTTTGTTTAAACCGGTATAATACGTATCTTCAACGAAAAAAAATAAATTAGGATGAAATTGGTATGGCATGTAGAAGGCATGTTGGAGATTGCACACCGCATTTTAATCTGGAAACCTAACGGAAGAAACCATTACGAAACACAGAATACACGTAGGAAACGACACAACACAGACAGTGTGCGTGTAATATTGACGTGCGATCGTGCAGCCAATAGTGCAGTAGAAACACAATGAGTATTTCATATTCTGAGAGCGTGTTTGCAGCCTTAGGTATCCAACATGCAAAGCGCATGCGGCACAATGCCAACTGTCGCCTGTCTGGCTCTATAATTTTTTTCCCACTTTACCTCATAAACGGCAGGATTCTCGAAAAAAGTTATTGAACACAAAATGTGTTTTTTTTTGTATAAATTTTGGCTGAAAATTTTCTTATTCTAAGAAGAACTGGGCGTGTACATTGGTCTTCGTCTAAACTACCCGTTATTCTTGTCGGATTTTAAAAAGCATGAATTTTCTCGACAGATTTTTAAAAAATAATGAAATATCGCATTTCATTAAAATCTGTCCAGTGGGGGCCGAGATGTTCCATGCGGACGGACGGACGGACGGGACGAAGCCAATAGTCATTTTCCGCATATTTGCTAACGCGCCTAAAAATCTGTTCTTAAACAAATTGTGGACGAAGGCGGACGGATGCATATGACTGCCAAACAAGGTATCGAACCTCGGAATTACGTAGACACCAAGAATATGACAATCTGGGCGACTCTCAGCTTGTCAAGAACGACTCTGCTTATGGAATGTGTTGAAAAACAAAGCACCGCATGACATGAGCCGTACAATCTGAATTCTTCACAAATTTCGTAGCTACGGTTACAGTACTAGGATTGTGTCAGCGTCGCGCCGCATTCCTGCGCGGTTCACTGAACAACTGTAGTGTTCCAGACATCTGTTGGTCACGACAATGCGTAAAAAGAACCGCTGAATCAGCCACAAGCCAAAAAGCCAGTCTCAATATGGCTTCTCAGAACGCAGCTTCGAAGAATATTAATTTCAGTTTCGCAAGACTTAGTTTACATAATAATACAGCCGATACATAAGACGCAGTACACACGACCTCCCACTCAAATGTAGCTTACATAATAATACAGCCGATACATAAGACGCAGTACACACGACCTCCCACTCAAATGTAGCTTACATAATCATACAGCCGATACATAAGACGCAGTACACACGACCTCCCACTCAAATGTAGCTTACATAATCATACAGCCGATACATAAGACGCAGTACAAACGACCTCCCACTCAAATGTAATCAGATTACCAATGTAATGGGAAGGATTTGGGAGGAAACCAACACGATCAATTGCAAAGCATTAGTGCACCACTTCCGGGCAATCAATGCAATCATGGATCGGAATAACCGATAACCGGTCATGCATTCGAATCAGCAGTCTCCCAAACAGCGTGTATGTACACGACAAGTCAGCCACATCGCCACTTTTCCATATAAACCGCTAACTTACGCGAATTTTTAGGTGCGTTCGCAAAATTGCGAAAAACGACTACTGAGTTTGTCACTACTGCCCATCTGTGCGACCGCATGGGAACAACTCTGCTCCCACTTAACGGATTTTCCTGAAATCTGATACGAGTATTTTTCAAACATTTGTACAGGAAATTCGACTTTCATTAACACATGACAAAAAAACGAGTACTTCACATGAACACACACGTGTACTTATGGTATCTCACTGAATTGTTCTTAAAATGAAAGAGATTTCAGATAAACAGATGTAGCGAATATCAAAATGCACATTTTATTTTCAATAACTATCCCCCGAGAATCGTGCCGCTTTTGTGATAATGCAGAAAATTATGATACAGACAGGCCACAAATGACAATATAATAATGCGCATGCGCTTTGCATGCAGGGTAACTAAAGCTACACACACACACACACACACACACACAGCCACGGCAACAATTGTCACGAGAATGCGCCGCAGTGTTAACGCACGCACGCACATTATATCTTGTTTAACCTACATAAATGTTCTGATAATTTCAGTAAAAGCAGCAGATGTTAAAATTTCGTAACCATCTTACAATGACATCAAGTACACATACCACACAATAATGTTTACAGCTCTTTAAAAGTACAATGGTCTCCATACGTGACACCCATTTTAACATGAAGAAACACTGCACTTTGCTCACAGCGTGCGATCCAAGTGTCTGCTTTAGGGCAATAATGCAGAATAATGGGGATAATGGTTCACCGCCCTCCCATGAAAACGCGTCTATTTTTAATGATCTGCTCACAGTTTATCGTATAAAGTTTGATAAAATGTGTAATGAAAATACAATGTATTTGATGTAATAAAAATAAATTATATATGTATGTATGTAT
>Ga0123352_10015304_pt1 | contig 12211 bp, 8 predicted proteins | sample TergutLab28metaG_FD_89700 | JGI IMG/M metagenome (GOLD analysis project Ga0123352, IMG submission 89700) | Labiotermes labralis P1 segment gut microbial communities from Petit-Saut dam, French Guiana - Lab288 P1 | ecosystem: Host-associated > Arthropoda: Insects > Digestive system > Gut ... | reverse complement strand
GTCCAACATACTCATCATGCAGAGATCCCAATCCAAAATTCTCAGAGCCATAGCAAATGCACCCTGCTATGTAACAAATCATACTCTACATACAGACGTCAACATCCCTTACGTAAGTGACGTCATTCATGAAAGAATCAATAAACGTCACAACAACCTGGCAGCCCATCCCATTGCATTATTATAGACAACACAACGACCTATAAACTCTAGGAGACTAAAAAGATGCTGGCCTTTACGACTTACAAGGCACCTGAGGTGACATCGCTAGATGAATACACTACCACGTCGTAGTAATACATGCTATCGTAGCGTGCTTTGCATAATCATCACATTAGCTTATAGACTGTATTCCTTCTGACTGCTAACAAAAATAAATAAAACCCCCTAATTGTTCGAAGACTTGGCACAAATGCACTTCACGTGTCTCTGTACCCTACTCAAACAGGCCTGCAGAAGCTAGACGGCCTTTACGGCAGCATTGTGGTCCGCCAGGCGCCGTCGCAGGATCCGAACAGCCATCTGTATGACTTCGACTTGACGACGCATGTTGTGCTTATCAGTGACTGGCTGCACGAGGATGCTATGGAGAGGTACCCAGGCAGACTGGCTGTGAACCCGGGCCAGGACCCCGATACCGTGCTTATCAATGGCAAGGGGCAGTTCATGGTAATACTACACCACAACCAACTGTGGAAATACTGGAAAATGTGTCCTGAATACGTTAAATCTTCTGTAAACTTAAAGTTTACGTTTGATCCTATTCGGTCTTTAAACCCACTTTTTAAAGACCTTGCTATATTATATAAATTCTAAAGCAATCATAATTGTGAAAATTTAAACGAAACTGAACAATATTTATCCCCGCGCATTATCCACACATCTTGTCTGCAGCTTGTTAGCTTTCATAGCCAAATATGTGTTTATTTTTTCGTAAAAGAATAAACATTACTTTCACCTGTCAAATCTAGCGGATTAGTGATATAAGTTTTTTTTCCGTATTCGGTAGATGCCGATTTATAATCCTTGCCAATAACAAATTATGTCGGTTGTTAGCATGGTTCCTCAACCCCTGCAAACAAACAATGCATAATGTTTCTCTACCCGGACACGGCCCCTCCCCGTTCCTTCTCTTTCCGGTTGGCTCAGTCTATTTTCGAGCGAAACTTTTTCCCGTATAAATACCCCAACAATCTTATCCTAGTTATTCTTCCTGCTTACATTGTCTCTGAGGATGGAACAGTGTGTTCCGAAACGTCGGCATATAAAATTCAGACGCTGGGGAATCGCCCAAAAGAAAGAACACAACATTCAGAACGCGGCGAAATTTTGAAGTCAAAACCAATTGATAATATCTCAAAATATTCCACGACCACACAACTTCTATATTATCAATTTAGCTAGCTTATATATTTCGAAACCGTGTAGCCTGTGCACTGGTTACAGCTGCGTTACGTAAGCTGATAAATAAAGTATTTACTGCGGTTCTTATAATAAAACCAACTCGATGCACTAATTTCTCAAATTTATTTTGGAATAAAACTCTACATGTTTCGGACAGTTCCTCTTTCCATCATCAGGAGTTTTTCACTGTACACACAGCAATGGTGTATGTCATACAGGTTTGTCCTGATCCTGCTCGCAAGCTGTCAGCAAACCTGTATGACATATACCATTGCTGTGTGTACAGTGAAACACTCCTGATGATGGACAGAGGAACTGTCCGAAACATGTAGAATTTTATTCCAAAATAAATTTGAGAGATTAGTGCATCGAGTTGGTTTTGTTATAATAATTTATCACGATAAACGGTCACCTGAACGTTATACACTGAGGATTGGAGGTTTTCATAGCAGTGGTTCTGATGATTCAGATCTTCTGGTATATGAAGCTGTATCAGAACAACTCACCCTCACCCAACGACACATCTTCGTATCCCAGAAGATCTGAAACCTCAAAAAATCAACTGATTTTAAACTGGTACTGGTATACTGAAAATCTGAGAGTTCTTAAAACAAGAGGGTAGATATTTTATACAAGATGAATGTGAGTAACCACCAAATGCTTCAGTCGACCCTGGCGTAAGGAATAGTCGTAGAACTCCCTGAATAGGGGGTTGAAGGGCCTCAGCCCTAGTGGTATCGAAATTAAAAGCCTGTGGCTGGCAAATATTACATACACTGTGAGTCAGTCTTGAGGTATCTCATGACCATTCCAGTGCCGACTGCTGGATATGATTCTGAACCCGGTTCATCCACTTATGACCCTCACTCTTATTTGTGTAGAGTCTTCTTGGGCCTTTCTAGTGGCATGTACCAAGAAGCTAACCCTCAAACATTTACTTCATTTTTCCCTTTAAACATGTGCGTGTCTATACAGCTGATCTTAACATGTCAGTTTTTACTGCCCTCACATTATGCGGCCAGTATACATTAAAAATCTCATGCTCCTCTTCTCTGCCATACATATTAATGTTCAATCCATCTTCTTCGCCTTATTTGACTGTTCTAAAAATATTATATAAATATTAAAAGTTACAAATCTTTGTCTACGTAATTTGACGTTCTCTTTTTCTGTCCTTCCCGTGTCCATATATTCTTCCCAACACCCTATTTTCTATCACCCTCAATCTGTGTTCTCCCATTTTGTGGCGAGGGACCAAGCTAACGCCAAAAAATGTATGTTGTAAGAAAAAGTCTGCATAGCGAGTCTGTCTTCCAGGACCCTAATACTGGCTTCGTAACCAACACCCCGTTGGAAGTGTTCACAATGACCCCTGGCAAGAGGTACAGGTTCCGGTTTATCAATTCCTTCGGCACAGTGTGTCCTGCCCAATTCAGTGTGGAGGGACACGTGCTCACCGTCATCGCAACTGACGGAGAACCCGTCCAGCCTGTCAACGTCAACACTATCATCTCATTCTCCGGTCAGTGTCCATAGCATACAGTGAGATTCAGTACTGCAGGTTTGCAATATTGCGACATGCCAATAAACTTAGCTGACAGTGAGTGAAGGAGAAATTCCTCTTAACAGACTTTTGTCATCTGTCACTTTTTTGACTGTTTCTCTCTGTTGACATATTTTGTTTTCCCAGATTCTGCGCGAAATAATAAAGCCTGGTATTAGAGCGGCTATATTAAATAAAGTGGGCAAATTATAGTCTTATATTATAAACCTCACTTTGTACTGAGCATTTTCCAACTACACAAGTTTCTTCAACAATAGCAATAAAACTTGTGCCCACTCTTTAATATAAGTATACAAACCAACACTACATTAAGACGTAACTAAACTACCCACACAGACTTTCTTGAATAGACCAAGCTAGGTGCTTTATATGGTAACCTTTCTCATTTGTATTTATAGGCCAGGTTCGAAACACAAGCACTGTTTAAGGCTTCTAATGTTTTCCCTCCATAATTTCAGGCCACAAACCGGTCCCCTCCAAACTCTCAATTGCACCGTAAGTGAACATTCATTAAACCACCCTTAGACTTCTACAGCAACGTTAAACAACCGACGATTTTTCCAATTAACAGAAACTTTGTGCTATCCACAGGAGAACGCTACGATTTTGTGATTACTGCCGACCAGCAAGTTGGAGCGTACTGGGTACAGGTGCGTGGTCTTGGGGAATGTGGCACCAAGAGAGCTATGCAGCTCGCAGTGCTGAGGTATGCCAGGGGCCCATATCAACCTGCGACCCAGCAGCCCACTTATGATGTTGGACTCCCTCAAGGCGTGGTAAGCAACATTTACATTGTTATAATGCACAAAAGACCATTTCAATTTTTTTTCAAGAGGGAACATTTGGACCATCCAAAGTTTATGTAAAATAAACCTTTAGTAAACTAGGTATAGGTCTGTGGCCTTTCACGTTCAAAAGTAAGCAAATGGTTTATGGTCACTATTTTTCGAGTTTGCTTTATGATACACTCTTTGGAAAGTTCAAGAAAGGGAGAACTAATGGAGTTCAATAGAGGCTGATCATCTTCTTTTAATTGTTTGTGATTAATTATCCAAGTGTCGAAATAGATTCTAGAAAGAAAATCACAGAAGCTCTATTTTTTATATGTAAGGGGGTTGTTCTAGAAGTCAAGGCACAGATAACTGATTTTATATCTCGTCACCAGAATTTCGGTCCACATTAAAATATCGAAATAGCTAAAACACCCCTCAAAAATGTAGCAGAATCCAAATTTTTTAAAACAACTGGAACAGATCAAAAGTATGTTACTTAAGAATTTATCAAAGGATGATGTTCTGAGAATGCTACTGTCCCTCAGTGCAGAATCTGTTTTCTTTTCATCTCTTATAAAAAGATTAAGATTATGATAGAGCAATATGTCATAACCCTCCAGTACACAGTTTTGCAGGAGATAGAAGAAACTTGACCAATCCTCAATAGACAAACCATCAAGCATGTTATCTTTTTAAGAAAATATAAAGACAAGCGACTTCTTTGTGGACACAATATTGCAACTGAAGATGTGTCTGTAACACAGTTGTCTAGGAACACAGAATTCTCCGTTTGACAAACTGTGTGCGTTACAATAAATCGCCTTTTCAAAACAACAAGATCTGTAATTCTACTTGTTGTTCTGAGTGTGCACAAAACTTCCTCCATATGTCTCCATTTCCTTGTGTGCTACTGTGGAAAATTGTAAATGCCTCTTGTATTCTACAGGTTCTGAATCCATTGGATGCTGTCTGCAACAGACAACGTACCGACGCCATGTGCATCAACCAGCTGAAAAATGCTAAACACATTGATGATGGTTTACTTCAGGAGCGTCCTGATGTCAAAATATTCCTGCCCTTCAGATTCTTGTTCTACAGGCCAGAGGAAGTTTTCCAGCCACATTCGTATAACCGATACCTTGGTAGGCTCTGTTTGTCTCTTATTTATTTTCCTTGCCAGTGCACTGATTATTGCTCACATGTTCATTTCCTGAACTGCTGTGTTGGACATATACATACAATACTGACAAATCTATTTTGTTATTTCATCTTAGTGCAGCCTGTAAATATTTAATTTTAAAAATAAGTTCTTCCCTGAAAATCCCTACTTCAAATTTTTGGAAGAAACAGGTCTCAATACTTGGCCTGCTGACAATTACAGGTTTCTTGTGTTGACAGTTGCCCCAACTGGTGACCATGTCATCAGTCTTGTCGACGAGATTTCCTTTGTGTTCCCACCATCACCACCACTGTCTCAGATCGACGACATCCCACCAGAACAGTTCTGTAATGGTGACAATAGGCCTGCAGACTGTGGTGCCAACTGCATGTGCACCCACAAAGTAGACATCCCACTCAATGCTGTTGTGGAGGTCGTGCTGGTTGATGAAGGTGAGTTCCTGCAATCCCTCTGTCCTGACCATCAAATTTACTTGTTTAATTTCCTGTAACCACCCATAACAAGAATGAGGGCATGCAAATGGTTGAGATAGAAGGCCACTTGTTACATTCTGTGTGCATGTGTGATTGTGCCATTTGCCCATAACTTATCAACAACTCTTTTCACAACACAGCAAACATCTTGCAGCACTGCCCAGGCGGTATCAATAATTAATGTGACTGGAACATGACACTGTCTTGTAGTTCTGTCCAGATATGTTTCAATTTTTTATTTCATCACATTGTGATACTGTCTTGCAGTTCAACAGCCAAACTTGAGCCATCCTTTCCATCTGCATGGCTATGCTTTCCATGTCATTGGCATGGGGAGGTCCCCGGACAGGAACGTGAAGAAGATTAACCTGAAGCACGCCCTTGATCTGGATAGACGAGGTCTTCTCAACAGGGAGTTCAACCTGCCTCCTGGAAAGGACACAATTGCTGTGCCCAACAATGGTTATGTTGTCTTCCGGTTCCGTGCCGATAACCCTGGTGAGTCCACAGACTTTTTAAAATCTTGCCAAGTCTCATAAGAGACGAATGTTCTCTCAGCTTGTTTTGGATTTCACAATGGGTCAGTACTTTCCTTACATGTAAAAGTATTAGAAAAACTGAATTCACTACCCACACATGTCAATTTTAAAAGTTAAGAATATGAGTTTGTTCCTTAGAGTCTGCATGTAATTCAGCCAAACATAACTAAAAATAATTATTTGAAATTGTTGTTGGATCATTATACAACTATTTCATGGCCTTTTGCCCACTTTTACATTTGGCTGTATGGAATTCCTTGCACAATTATAGTACACTTGTGTACTTCTCTGATACTATTAGGATGATCATATCAGGCAGATGGAAGATATCAGAATAGGTTGGAGTGTAATATAAGAATTAATTTTAAATACTTGCATATAATAACATAGACTGAATGCAACCAGCTCAGGACAAATACCAGTGGTGGGCTGTTCTGAACATGGCACTGAGCCTTCAAATTCCATAAAATGCAGAGAATGTATTGACCAGCCAACTGATTATCAAATTTGCAAGTAGGACTATACTCTGTGGACGGTTTAGATTACATTAAAAGTAAATTTAATATTCCTGATCTCTTCAATTATAACAGTTGATAAAAATAAATGTTCAGTTCTTGCCTGAGGACATTTTGAACAAAACATGAAATGCTGGATTTCTTTTTCATTTCAACTGATTTATCTCCTCCTTTTTTTCTAGGATACTGGCTATTCCACTGTCACTTCCTGTTCCACATCGTCATAGGCATGAACACCATCATTCATGTCGGAACACATGCAGACTTGCCACCTGTACCACACAATTTCCCCAGATGTGGAGACTTCTTACCTCCTATTAGCTTACACTAAGAATAAGGCATGTCAGCTGTAAAAGTACCAAGTCATGTCATGGATAAAGTTTTGAAGAGTTCCACACACCTATCAGCAGTAATGTTTACCCAAAATTTCTTGGCATCTGTTAAGCACGGCGTCAATTTTTTTTAGAGTTGTTCGAAGTAGCAGGAAGAGTGACTTATGTACCAGGTTTTTTTTTAATTTGTTAATATGCCAAGATGTTTTGGGAATGTGCTATACACTGCAATAGGTATACCTTTGATCATAAAATCAAATGATGCTCATATCTGATACTCTTCACTTATAGTGTCTGTCTACAGACGTTCAAATATTTCTTTAAGAACTGATGAAAGGAGACAAATTATGCCTTCTATAACATCACAGGAATACAGTGTGTTTGTTGAGTCAGTGCTTATTCAGGTTAATTTTCTAATATGACACAAATCCTAACATTCATTTGCATCACATTCAACATTGTTGTACACCATCATCAATCATCATCATCATTCATTTCGAATGGCCTGACCAAACAAGAGGAGAGTCCAAAGAATTCGCCATCATCGGTTGTTACATTAGCATATTCACCTCTACACATCTCATGCTTTCATTTCATGTCTACAAGTTATCTGTTAGACAGAGCACCATCACGTTTACAGGGCCCAGCCCACTCTTTTTATCATTGAGCTCATGGATTCCTCATTCCACTTAACAGTAACTTTTATACTGTCCAGTGGAATGACAGGAATGCTGTGTTATTACTGAACGTTCAAAGACAATGTATGTCCTTTTAATACTTTGTACACTAATATTTATTAAATTCTAGAATTGTGTACATTGCAACTAAAATATAAATACATGCATACATAGGACGAACGTGGAGCAACACTATCTGCTGCCATAAACAATTACAAATATGGTTTTTTGGGGAAAACTATCAAAAGATTGTATATCATGTTAGATATTATGAAGAAAATCTCTAAGATTCACAGGAAAGGTAATTATACACAATCTCTTACTATGAACACTAAATTTGATAAAATATTTTGAAGGTACACTTCAGTAGTTCCTTCAAACTCTTAATTTATTTTACTTGCAATGAACACAACATCAGCAGCATTACTAGAAATAAAATATATTCTGTGTTGCATTGTGGGAACATCACACGAACCTTGTGTCGTAACTAAGTGAACAAGTTGTGTTGTGTATTGCTAAGCCTGTAAATATCATTTGTGTATGTGCGTTTTGTTTAAAGTAAAATATTTATCAGAAAAGTGTAAGAATTTTAGATTTTCCATCTATTAATTAGGAGCTGATGAATTAAAAGTCATCTTTGCACTGCATAAGTTAGGTGTGCATAAAATATATTCATCAGTTTACAAACATAATGAAAAATGTGATGCTATATATTTATGATGTGATGTTGTGTGGAAATTGGTAGCATTTGCTGAGTGGCTTAAGTGTTGTAATGTAATGGAAGATACAGGTTTTTTTTCAGATTTTTCATTAGTGTCATCCGAAATCACATGTTTTGAGACTGGAATATTTATTCAGTGTACTGGTCACAAACGAAATAAGTTTAAAAGTTGCCCATTCCAAAAAGCAACCCTTCCAAGAACATATGGAACTTGGTATAGAATAAAGTAAGATGTGTAACTAGTCGCAACAAGTGAATTAGTACCAATCATAGTGTTCTTCAGTATTTCAGAAATGTGACATGAATGTACATTAAAATTATTATCTGACACATTGCAATTATGGCACAACCTGCTCAATCATGTTACAGATCTTGTATTCACTTTGACAAATCATCAATATAATAATGTTACCAAACATATCACACTTTGTGTGGTTGGTGATATGTCATTCTTTATTATTGCATTGTATTTTTGAGTTGTCAATAAAGTTGTTGAAACTTGTACAGCAAATCATTATATTAAGTCTGTGTCCAAAATTTCCAGCATTTGGACATGTTACAAACACATAAGCTATGCTCACACCTCTTGTATATTTGGTATAAAGTGAATTACTTCAACCTGTGGAGAAAGAGCTAAAACTTTACTTTGACTTCTGTGGTGTGAAATTTGACTCTTGATCTTTGAGCACAAAAATAGCATGCTGGGGAGAAACTTTGGAACTGAGAGAGATAATGTAAGAAGAGTCCTGAGGACAGGCATAACAAGGAGGCGATTAGCACTCTTCATAAAAAGGGTATTAAGATCTTCAAGCAAAGGAGTGTAGAATCACAAGCTCCTGTTGCATGTAACAGCCACATCTACTCAAGTTCTGAAGCAAGTATGCTTATGTCACTATAAGTCACAGGAGACAGTTTAGCAAAGCATGTTTGACTTCGTCAGACTAGCGCAAATGCTGAAAGATTAACCAGGTCACAGCAGCAGCAATGATGTGATTCAGAAGGCCAAGTTCTTGCATGTCAATTGCCATTACCAATCCATTCATAAAGACAAAGCTATAGATTTTTTTAATCCCAACATAAATCAATGCCACCCACGTACACTAGTATAGCGCCCTAGGCTCATGGATCTGACGTTTCACCATATGTCTTTTTGATTTTGGAGATAAGGAATGCTACCCTTAAATACTAGCGCAAACTACAACAGCATATCAGAGCATTTAATTAATGACGTGATTCTTTATTATTGAGAAGTCAGATGGTCTGGCAGTCCAACAAGCAGTTGGCTTGATCTAGTTTCAGAAAGGATGATAAAGTGTCATGTAGCTGGAGTATCCAATTGGAGAGCACATATTCGCCCACAAATACTTTGTATTTATGTAAATAGTGCAAAGCAAAGCCTGCACAGAGACTTCTTTAGATGCCATTATTTTGGCTAAGTGATGTCACCCCCTTTCTTCCGCCATCTGCTCAAATCCAAGACACAAATTTGTTAAATGGAACCCTTAAGCATTTGCTGACCACATGCAGCACCTTGACGAAAGTAATAAATGCATGTGATGGTGGCAGAAAACCAGTTAGGACTTAGGACACTATTACAGCCAATGTTGACCTATGCTACCCATCTTTGCAGTAGGTTTTGCGACTCCCTTGAACTAAGACCACAGCAAGAAAAATGTGGGGAAGTGGTAGGCATGGAATCTGGTGCTGTTGCACAAAGTGACAACAGTGGACAGCAGTGATGTCATAAAGAAGAAAATATGGGAGTGACATGCAGCACACAAGAGGGACATGAGAAATACACACAAAATTGTAACTGGAAAACCTGATGAAAAGTGAACACTTTGGAGAAACAGGTGTAAAGTGTAGAATTTTAAGACAAATCTTCATAATACAAGTGTGAGAGGTTGTGGACAGGACTGAACTGGCTTAGATTAAAGTCTAGTGGTGCACCCATGTGGAGAGGATTATAAGGCTTCCTGTTCCATACGAGATAGCCAAAACCTCAAGTAGAAGTACAACTATGAGTTTAATCAGAACATGACCTGGACCATCAATGCAATTGAAAATGTTCTTTCTTTCATCCATTCATCCACAAACATGTGTTTGTTTGTTTATTTATTCATTCATTCATTCACTTATTCATTTATTCACTTCAATTTATTTATTTACTTGTTAACTAATTAATATTTATTAATATATTTATTTTATCTTTTTTTCCTTCATTTCTCACTCTCATAACATGCACTTCTCACACTCATTCTTCTACTTCTTTTTCTAACCAATCCCCTTATTATCAACCACCTACCTACATACCTACCTACCTGCCTACCTACTCACACATACCTACCTACTTATCTGTCCATGTGCCTGCCTGTGTCTCTACAAGTCAAACAGATGCATTGAAAGAGCAAATATACTCTTTAGCATGTCTAATACTAATATGCCTAGCCATACTTGTAGTATGAATTATAATAAAGGCATTGAATTCCAGCAGTCATATCAAATTTATGTACTGCTGAAATTTAATATTTAATTTTTTATTATTTTAATGACTGTAATATGGTGAATAAAGTGTACAGATTGGAAAAATAAATAAACTGTATTTTGAACAATAATATTACAAATGTAAATATAACCAAAATATCAAATGAAATTGAGACCTTTATGCAATCCACAGCGAGGGAATTTCGGTGGTACTGGAGGTAGATGAATTTGTTCTCCCACTTGGACGATAAACTGCATTCCTGCACCAGTAACAGAGTTTGTTGAATGCGCCTCGAAGAGCCAGTAGCCTGAAAACCAAAACTGGACATCAGTTTCTCTCCTTCTTCTTATCCTTCTGAATAATAATAATAATAATAATAATAATAATAATAATAATAATAAGGAAGAGGTTTCTTTTAAGCATTATACAAGCTAACGCTGGTATAATGCTTAAAAGAAACCTCTACCTTAACACATTACTCTTCGCAGATGACCAAGTAATAACACAAGACTCTGAAGACAAACTCCAGAAATCTGTCTACATATTAAACCAAATGAGCAAAGACTACAACCTCAAAATATCTATGGACAAAACAAAAATTATGGCTTTTAAAGGAAAACACTTAGTATGTTCTGAAATAGAAATAGACAGATCATTACTAGAACAAGTGAAACAATTTAATTATTTGGGATACGAACTGAGTTTAGATGGTGAACCTGATTTTGACAAAAAAAATTAACAGATTTCAAGGAATATGCTGCACTATCAGAAAGCACTTAAAGAAAACCCATACAGATACCCAAATGAAATTTTATAAAGTTGTAGCTAGACCATCACTACTCTATGACAGCAAAAGGTGGGAAACCACAAAGAGAGACATGACTCGCCTAGAAGCTGCAGAGATGCGCTTTCTAAGAAGTGTTATGGGATAAACAAGACTGGATAAAATAAGAAGCGAAGTCATAAGGAAAGAACTAGAGATTTCTGTAATACAAGATGTGAGACTCAAATACGAACAAAACTGGATCAACCACCTTGAAAGAATGGACAACACCAGACTCCTGAAACACGCCCTCAACTACAAACCTAGAGGAAGAAGAGACCGTGGACGCCCCAGGAAACAATGGCAATGCATCAATGCCGGAAAAGGTCAAACGACCTAATCCATGGAGGAAGATGAATAATAATAATAATAATAATAAAACTACAGAAAACAGCCATATTGGGTACTGCACACATACTTCGGAAAGTACTAACCTAAAAGTACAATAAATTCAACACTGTAACTAGCGATATAAGCACCATGAATAGTAACAACAGAACAGCTTCAACACTGCATTCCCTAGGGACATAGTTTGTCTCAGGAATATAAGTATAAATACTCTGAATAAAGGAGATTATTATTATTATTGTTGTTGTTGTTGTTGTTATACGATACGTATGTCTCCTGTCACAGGCATTTCTTCCTGGTACTTCTCTTGAACCAGCGGTGATCCCCACCGCTCAGGCGTCAAGCTTCACATTGCAGTACTTTCCGTATTATGTGTG
>Ga0123352_10015303_pt1 | contig 12211 bp, 9 predicted proteins | sample TergutLab28metaG_FD_89700 | JGI IMG/M metagenome (GOLD analysis project Ga0123352, IMG submission 89700) | Labiotermes labralis P1 segment gut microbial communities from Petit-Saut dam, French Guiana - Lab288 P1 | ecosystem: Host-associated > Arthropoda: Insects > Digestive system > Gut ... | reverse complement strand
GTCAGCCTACACAACACAACAAGTACTCGCTAGCTCCTGAAGATGGACGTATTAACGTCTAAAACATGTTGAGCAATATATAATAAAGCAAGTGTCATCTAGTTGGTCAACCTTTATTCAAATATCAAGATGATGCACGGTCCAATACGCATAAGATTCACCGTTATGGAAGTTTGGATCATTCGATTTGCGTTGTACTTCGTGACGATGTCACAATTCAGGCTGAAGTGTAAAGTAGAATTGTAAGAAATTTTTACATTATGAATTAGAAGGAACTGGTAATGGCACAGTCTAGGAACGACGGCAGGATATGCCTGGAAGGACTGAAAAAAAACAGGAAATCCTGGACAGGATAATAGATGACACAAAAGAGATTAGACAGAGCCATCTGCCGAACAAAGTTAAGTTACATCAAACCGCTCGGTATTTGGATCTGAAAGGGCACTCAACATAACCACAGAAAGATCTTACAATTAGAAGTTACAACTTCTCAAATTTATTTGAACACTTCGTGATACTGATTATTGGTTAGGATTACAGTTGAAATTGGTTATAACGGCCTGGATTTGTGCGACACCTCGTCTATAGCGTCATATATTTAGTGGCACCAAGTAACTGCCCATAAGACTCGTGTTTTTCTGCCTTGCCTAGTACGACATAAATATCATTTATCTCGGATATAAAAACATTGCCAATCATCCGTTCTAATAAAATTTTCCAAGAAGTAGGCGATTTTGAGAATTCAACCATCAAATCGTCCTTGAGATAAACCCCTCTAGACTTTAACGTAGTTACATAAATTCCAGGCACGAAAAGTGACAGTGGTAACGGCAATTCACTTTGTGAGTAAAGTTTCTACGTCTCTACTCCTTCAGTTAACAGGAGACTGGTAAAGTGATAACATGGCTACATTCGTGAATACAAGTTTTGAGCTTCGAAGAAAAAGAAAGTGATATGACGAACAGAAAATGGATGAAGGAAAAGTGGGGTATGTTGGGAATATGGTCTTACAAATTCTATGATCCAAACCATCTGAGAAAACACTATCAAAATTATTAGTGCGTTAGAACAGAAGAAATCGAGAATTAAGCGACTTCGAAATCCTGAACGAAGTGACTTCAATAAGGCGCTACTTAAGTGGTATAAGCAAGAGAGAGGTGACACTGTACCATCAAGCGGTCCTCGTCTCGTGATAAGTTTTGTTTTTCCTAATTTTTAATTTTAAGTTAATGTATTTTTTTAGAGTAAACCTGCATAGAAACTTAAAATTAGAGAAGAGTAATTGTACTATTTCTAAATTTCAATTATAATTTAAATTCGAAATAGATCGCAGAGTTAACATCAAGTAATATTTCCACAAGCCTGTATTTTGTCCTGAAATATTTTTCCTTCACTTTTACCGGACATCCCGCGTACAGGGACACTCGTCAACAAAGACACAGTTTATTCGGCCTTTTTAATGACGTTCTAACGAAGTTCGCCTGTATTTATAACCACCTGTCATCCTCAAATGAGCCGGAAGGTTGCGCATGGATTCGAAGAAGATAAACACTCAAAATGGAAAATCAAGGACACTAGTTACATTTTTGAAAAGAAGGGTGTAAAGGACAAAGTCATAAAATTAGGCAAGATAAATGTAAAACTAAATAAGAAGAAAACCGAAATAAAATTAAGATGACCCCTTGAAATTGGTGACAATACGAGCCTCCAAACGGGGGTTTAAACTACCAGCAGAATATAGGATGTCACATAGCAGATGATGGTAATCATAAAAAAAAATGGCTGCTACATTAATGGTGGTATTGGAGGAGGGTCTAATAGAGAAAGTTCGAGGCTTTTTGCAACGATTCATGTACTTGGTATGTATTTAGACCCGACATTTTTTTAAACAGATTTTGCAGAACACTAGGCTCTTTACGTTATTTGACCGTGTAACTGTGGCGAAGATTACATACTCTGCATCTCTAAGTCTTCGATAGAATACTTAAATACAAAATCTTTAAACAATTTTGAGTTGCACATAATTATTTTTGAACTACTTTGTGTTAGTGTGATTTTGCCAAAGCTTATTTGGGAGTGGAAAGCTGATAGTAAAGTCCATGAAGATTACTAAGAAAGTCAATACCGTTACTAGATCTCAATTAACGTTACACAGTAAGGGTGGTTGTGTTTTGCAACCGGTTGAAAAACACAACCATCCTTATAAAAAAAAAATAGACGTATCCCAACATCAGGCATAATACGACAACAGAACTCACAGTTGAATACCCGATGATCATCAACGCACCGCTAAGGAAGAATTTTTTAAATATTTTAATGTTTAGACACAATCTGTAAATAACACACTTTATAAACAAAATCAAAACCTCTTTAGAAAGTTTTACTAGATGTATTCCACACTATGGTATCCCAAAGTGGGCAAAGCATCTGGTAACGAAAAGTGTTGTAAGGGCCTGAAGATGACTAACTTTTAGTCGAAACATGTAGCCTTGCTTAAGAATAAAAACGATTGTGCTGACGTATACTGTGTAACGCTAATTGAATTACAAGCACATCGTGATGCCTTCATTCAGAGTAGTTACTAGATCTATTGCGATCAGTTTTTTGCTTTAGTTAATATGACAGTAACGATAACATTTCCAGAGTTTTATCTTGGTAACAGCCATTGTCAACGCCTGTTTTCCATTTCATTTAATACAGTCTGATTAAGTCTACCAAGCACAGTTCTTTAGGACATGGGTCTGCTATCCACGGCCCGCCAGGTTGTACCATGCGGCCTGCAACTACATTTCTAGATAGTGTATATAGTACAAAAATTACAATAATTTAGGCAGTTAGGGACATGATTTAGTGTTATTTTTCCTAATGCGGCTCACAAACCAGCCCACAATACAGGAGGTGGTTCTTTGCTCTAAAAAACGTTGGAAATCCAAGTTGTAGAGAAACTACAGAGCGTATCTTTAACCACCGGCAGGCAGCCGTAGCCGAAGTTATATGCCCACAAGGCCTACCTCTGCCGGAAGTTTATTACTCAGTATTTCCTGAGGATTTTCACATAGTTTATTTAGTACAGCAGTCTCGTAGTGCTGACTTGCAGTTTCTAAGCAAGCCTCGGATCTGCTGAAAATAATTCTCCGTATATGATGGAAAATCTTCTATTTAAATTCTGGCAATTTTTCGTTAATTCGAGTGTCTCGGAAGAGTGGCGCGCCCAAAGAGGGGAGCTGCCAGTCTGCAGGACTCAAACCCCCCAAAAAACCGAGGTTTAAAAAACACGGATTGTTTACGTATGATCATATCAAGAGTTTTGCATGATTTACGCTTCAGCCGAAACCAGCCACTGAAATCTCCTTATGACTAATATATTAGAATTTTGAACAACAAATTGATAAAACTAAAAAGGGCAAAACACTGTGGTTGGGTCATGGAGATTGTAGTTATATTTGTAAGTATGTAAATGCAACTGCAAACAGTTATAATTACGACATGATTTTTAGAACAATATTTTTAAAATCAAACAAAAATTATATATATATATATATCGTCAGGATCAGCTCCCCTCCCCCCCTCCCAGTGAAAAATGTTTGCGCAGCTGTCTCGGAAACTATTACGTTGTAACACCGGGGGATGTCTTTAGTCAAGAAATTACCCCAGCCCTTTATTGGAATCCAAAGTTAAGTTTACTGCCTTCATAAGCGGGCTTCAGTTGTTTAAATACACTTCGAAACGAAAGAGCATTACGTAAACAATATCTTATTATTATTACTATTTCTACTGTTGTTATGGATATCATCATCAACAGTAACAATGCGATGGAAAATGTGGGAAGTTTCTTGCCTAGCTGAGGAACTATCCGTTCGTGAAAAGAGACTGTTTTCCACGGGGTTAATCATGCGGTGTCAAAGCGGCCGGCCGTGAAGCAACTCAAATCCTTCTGCTACAGCGCGAGGATGAGAATGCTTGGGGCTATACGTCTATTTCTGCACGTCTTCTTGGCGCATTGCTTAACTAAGCACAGGGCCAGAATTACGTTCTGCGTTTTTCAGATTACATGCGTACAGTCGTAAGCAGTTTTGTGACCTGTGTGTAAATTACCCTCTCTCTCTCTCTCTGGACAAAGAAAACAACCTGTAAATTATAATGCAGTTGTAGGGAACAAAGGAAGCAATAAAGGATACGCATGTTATAAAATAAAGACCCTAGAATGTATAATGAAGTGCGAGGTTTTGGTCGGTGGAGGGATTAGCGGAGCTGGCGGGCGGGTCCACTGGGTGTGGTGATGTGTCGAGGGGTGGGTGTTTACTTCTTGGAACTTCAGTATGACAAGGTCAACTGTACTGACTGAGGCGGAGAGGAAGGCTAGACCAACGTTGCATTAGTGACTCGCTCCTAGCCTACATTTTGAAAATTCCACCGGCCAAAAACCGTACACTGGAGTATACGAGAGTGGCTTATCGCGGCGCATTTGTGCCTTGCGCTGAGCCAATGTCACACGATGCGAATAACTATTGTGTAAGTTACATTGTCTTACTGAGTTTGCAAGTAGAAGTAAACACTGACTACAGACGTAGACTTGTATTTGTGAAAGCCGGTGTAAACAGAGCTGTAACTGCACACAGCCTTATCGACCGCTAGTTTAAATGTACCCAAATGCGAGTGTTGATGTAATTGCTAGCGAATAATGAGCTCGCGACAAAAGGGAAGTAACCGTGGATATTCGGCTCCTAGCATTACCCTTGAGAGACAGAGGAAACATTTCTGCAGTTGCGATATGGAATTCCGCTCAGAATTAGGTGCAGCTGTCACCGGGACACTTACTGCATACATCTGACTGAAACACGTTTTCTGAAGTTTAAGAAAAGTGGCCACTTCTGAAATTTTACATTGCACTCGCTGGTTCATATTTCATTGTGTATTCTTCTATGGGTTCATTTGCATTGTCACATATACTGATAGTTCTTTATTGAAAAACCACAAAGCGCTAGTCTGAAAACAAAGCGATCTTTTTATCTTAGTAATTAACCAACTCGATGCACAAAATTTTGTTTTAAAATAAGTGGACAGGGTGAGCATAAAGTCTTTCCCTGATTACAAACATTTATTACAAGAAAACAACGTGGAATACAAGCATATTTTTTTTTACCATTACTTAAGATAGTTTCTAAAATTTTATATCATGTGTTTATTGTAACATTTGTTTTTGGATGCAACATTTCCAAACAGGTGGATTGGGAGAGATGGTCCGACACCCTGGCCACCACGATCGCCGGATATCACCGCCCTTGACTTCTTTTTATGTGGGTATGTTAAGGACAAAGTGTTTTCGACACCAGTTCGAGATATTACAAATTTGAAGGCAAGAATAACAGACGCTTTTGCTACAATAACTGAAGACATGTTGGAGAACACGTGGAGAGAAATTGATTATCGATTAGACCTTCTCCGTGTAAGAAAAGGAACACATGCTGAAGTGTACTAATGTGTTGTAAAAAACTTCTTGAGTTACATTTAAAAAATATATATTTGTATTCCACATACAGTAGTTTTCTTGTAATAAATGTTTGTAATAAGGGAGAAACTTTATGCTCACACTGTATTTCATACCTCTACATGTTTAGAGCACATGTGCTCATCATCAGGGGGTCAAAATTGTACTATACAGAGAACGAGGACTCTCTCAACCTGCGCACCGGACGGCCACCTATAGGTGTGATGATACCAGAGACTGTATAGTACAATTTTGACCGCCTGATAATGAGCACATGTGCTCGAAACATGTAGAGGCATGAAATAAACTTATTGTAAAACAAAATTTTGTGCATCAAGTTGGTTAATTACTAAGATAAATATACTGAAATGCACGGTCAACAAAACATAAAAAAAAAGATCCTTGTTCGCAGTTTAAAGGCATATGTGGAGTGGAGGTATACTTTTTCTTGTCTTCTAATTCGACTTTTAGATGAGGTGGCTATTTTCCCACCCTGGCCACTTTTTCCGTACAACATGAGATCGGTTCTGTCCCATGGGCAGACTGGACTTTTGAAGAAGAAGAAGAAGAAGAAGAAGAAGAAGAAGAAGAAGAAGAAGAAGAAGAAGAAGAAGAAGAAGGATAAAAAATCTTTTCCCAATGGGGAATTGAATCTCGATAATCGGTTGTCCATTTTGTAACCTAGTCGCTGTAGCTATTTTCAGCTCTACCTGTTGGAACATTTATTCCACTAATCTCAAACACCAATCAAATATTCTTACTAATTACTAGTGATTTCAAGCGAGATATTTCAGGAGGAAGAGAATTGAGAATTGCAAGCAGCGCAAATATTGTTCAAGCACAGCTGTGTAATGTCGTCTGGATGGACAGACTGATTATGGGGTCCCATTTTCTTCTCAGAAAATTCGTTCATGAGTGATATTTGGGGTTCTTAGAGCCCTAAAAATGAAGACTTCTGTCTTCTGCAATATAATGCCGTGTAGTCCAGCGGAACTCTGCCGCTACTGTTGTTGCTTCCATCGTCACGGTGTCTAAATTAATGAACCCACAAACTGAAAGTGTCTGAGAAGAGATATCATATTGAAAACTGACGCCGTTCGGGCAGTAAGTTAGGCAGTTATTTGTCAGCTTCTCACCGCAGAGGACAGGCTTCTATGTGAGAATAATTCATGTGGGGTTTGTGGTGGGCAAAATTACACCGAAACCGGGTTTTGTAGGGGCGCTTCTCTTGACCTCCGTCACAAATTAATCCATCCACCATCAACACTATATAATTTTAGCAAATGAGAGCGCCATTAATTGAAGCAATTTTACTAGACCTGACTTAAAAACGGCTGTTCGTATACAAGTGGAACTTCAGCTATTCGTAAGCAGTGGATGGATACAATAGGTCATGGCAAACAGTGTGGACAAACAAACTAGCTTAGAGCATGTGGAAATTAAATGGGAACTTCCTGCGATTTTTAGCATGGGCACGCACTACTTACTTCTCTGTATTTCACTGTTATGCATTGTAGTCACTTTGGGGCATTATGAATTCACAGTTTCACTGCAGCGTTTTGAATATAGCGTACGTTTGTACTGCAGTAGGGAGAATAACAATATACAGTAATTAGTGCTGCTACCTAGTGATAAAAAATGAAGTACTTCAGGCAAAAAACGCACTAAGTACCGGCTCGGCATGTCTTGCAGTGCTATTAATTGCTAATATCTACTGCTCTTGTTCAGCATTATATCTTAAGTCAAGACGTTAATTTGATGTAGATAACATGGTTTTTGGTTGAGAGAATCATATGAAATGCACAGGATAAATACACTTTGCGGACGACATTGTTTGTTAATGTTAAAAGATGTTGCAATATATAGCAAACATTAGCTTGGAAGGGTTAGTACCGCTGTTCTAACAGTGTCCCCTATAACTTACAATTTTCATGAGCAGAGCCATCCCAAAATGTAATAAAAAAAGAGAAACCATACGTTCTACGGAGATACCTATTGTAAGGTTTAACAATGGCGGAAGACCATTGATGGCAGTTATATTAAAGGCAACTAAACCATTTTCAATTATCTTGTACGAACGACAGTCTGATTTATAAATTACAGGAAGGGGTCAGACAACTCAGAATGGAAGTAGAAATATAAGAGAGAGGGGTCGAATTTCGGTTTCTTTTGTTGGTACTACTTCCTTTTCCACCCAATAAGAGTCATCCATTCCAGTAATTTCGCGACAGTCAGTTGGTATTACGTCACGAGAGACATCTAGCGGGAGATTTACTAACCGTGTGTTGTAACGTAATACGACATTTTTGCTGGTTCGTGACCTTTCTTCTGCCATTTTATTGTCGTTTCTTTATTTTCCTGACATTTTTATGCCCCCGTCATATCGTATATTTCGGCCAGCTACTTTAATCCTCTCAGCTGACACAACGCTAGTCCACTCACGTTTTCCAGTTACGTTCTAACTCCACCTTGTGTAAGACCGAGCTACTGCTGACGTAAGTTAATCATGTGATCAGGTAATTTTTGTGGACAAATATATCACTGAATACAGGGTAATTCTTACTCTGAACTCCGAAACTAAGTCTCGAAAAGTGTTAATTTAAATTATTTCCACAGGATCAAAGCTTATTTCATCATATATTGCCGTAGCATCAATCTGTATGTCAGTCTGTACTGACAATTCAGTGGCGGAATTTTTATAAAACTTACTACGAAAACCATGCAGTCTGATACCACGCCACATTTATTACATTCAGTTGTTGCCTAAAGTCAATAAAACCAACATGACGGACGTGACTTTTGTAAGGTGGGAGCGACGCTGAATTTTTGTACATTATGTAATACCATCATGGTTAGCACACGATATCTACTTCATCTTTCTCTCTGATGGCGGTAACGAATGAAGCACTGGATCAAATTATGTAAAACGTTGTATGGGGATTGGGCATAAACTTGTCTATATATTAGAGAAGAAAAATTATTCACACACTAGCAATTACAAACATAAGGACAATGAGAAAATCAGATTATATACGAGTATGAGAGAGAGTGAAATGAAAACCTTGAAAAGTGCGATAAAAATTCGAAACACAGCAAAATTGTCTTGTAAGTCGACAACAATGATACTCATGGTTTGAAGAGTTGCCGACAGGTGGCAGTATGATGCAGGAATGCAACACGACGGCTCAGTAGTAGTGTAAAAATGGTGGCCCCGCTTGCAACATGCACCAAAAGGAAAGCGCTCTGCCATCCATTTTTTTAAGTAGTGAAGTGGTGAAACCCATCGAAATTGATCGACGAATGAAAGTTAGGTATGGTGATGCATGTCTGTCACTACAGCAAGTGTACGAGTGGACTAGGAAGTTCTTGAATGGCATTAATTCTGTAACGGACTCTCCTCGACCTGGTCAGGCACACCGAGTAGTGACACCAGAGGCCATTGCAGCAGTAGAAGCCATCGTGAAGGAAAATCGCAGCGTGACAGTGAATGAAATGGAACAAAATGGAGACTATTTAGAAAAATGAAATCATTGTGTACATTTTGTGTTCAAGAAATTACTTACTTACTTACTTCCTCCATGGCGCAGAGTCCTTCTTGAGAAGCTAACTGGTTTGCAGCTAGTCAAGAAATTCCTCGCATTTCACGGAACCCGAAGGTTCATTACCGCACTTACAAGCGTCCTCCACTGGTCCCTATCCTGGGCCAGCCCAATCCAGTCCATATACTCACATCCCACCTCCTGGAGATCCATCCTAATATTATCCACCCATCTACGCCTGGGTCTCCCCAGTGGTCTCTTTCCCTCCGGTTTCCCCACCAAGACACTATACACCCCCCTCTCCTCACCCATGCGCGCCACATGCCCAGCCCATCTCATTGTGTTCAAGAAATTACGAGATAAAAATATTTAAGGTTTTCATTTGACTCACCCTCGTATATGACAGGCTTGTTGCTAAGTACAGTCCGCTCCAATGTACAGAATACACGGGAATTCTTTCCTGAACTCTACTGGTGTTCATTTATACTTCCAGCATTTTTTTCTAGTGCCGTAAGTCTCTGCGAAATTAATGCGGTAAGCCAGTGCAGTGTTCTGTAAACAAATAACCCAATTTATGTATTTATTTACTTCTGTTTTAAGTGATTCCAGCTGCCTGACGCTACGGGCTAGACGGCCGAGAAAAGAGATTCAATTCCCTGCCGAGGCAGAGTACTTCCCTCTCCTGCAAACGTCGGAACCTCCTCTGGCTACCATCCAGACTCCTACTCCATGGGTGGCCATGGGTACTTCTTTGAGCTAAAACGGTGGTAGCGCGAAGCTGCGTTTGGTGGCGAAGTGCTGCTCCTCCAGTTCCCCATGTGTTTTATGGTGTAGTGTTCATCTAGGTACAGGGAGAGTTTTACTTCCGCTTTATTTGAAAGACGCCCAGAGTAATTCTAGAATGTACAGGATCGAATGATTGGTTAAGAGTTATAAGAAATCAGAAAGATTATGGAAGGACGTGGTAGATCCTTGATATAAAACATCACAACAAAATTTGTTGGAAATGAATCAGGAAAATCTCGAAAGCTTTCATTAGGAAAGTAGACGTGCTAATTAAGATTTTATCCTGTCATCTCGTTAGGAAATTTTAGGTAATTATCGATAAAGGGATATTGATTCTTATGTTTCAATTAACGCACTTCATGAAATATCCTGATCGCCGTGATGAGAAATGATCCTTATTCCCTTCCAAACCCCCACATTTAGCCCAGGCACGTTAGTTACAGCAGTAGTTTATGCGATTACCCTGTTTGGATCGACACTGAGAATACCGCAGTTATGATAGGTGGCAATGTCAGTTTTCATCAGTTTCTGCAGGTAAAACCCGTGTGATTTTATTGAATTCGTTGCTGTTACACAACTTCTGTATTGAGTCATTACCATAATACTGAACGAGCGTCGCTGTCAGTTCTTACTACCTATGCTTGAAATCTTGATTCCTTGACCTTCCATCCTGGATGAAGTTTTTCGTGGTTCCCTTCCGTCCCTCCAGGCTAATGACAAGAATCAAGCCACTAGTTTCTTCTCCATCCTTTCCAGTTCATTACCCACTAAGCATTCTATCTTTCACTGTTGTATAGCCTGCAGGCATCGTTAAATAAATTGTAAAATAAGCAATACACTTAGTTCTAAGTAAAGTTATAGTTGGAAGTTTGTGAGCGTGAGTTTAACTCGTGGCACCCACAGAAGTGGCGCAATGCAGTGGGCTATCCGTATATACATATATAACAAGAACTGTTAAACTACGACATACTGAATTCTCACTTAAACTGCATCGTGTGTTCGTATGATCCATACTAATGTCTACATATCTGACGGTGTTCTTGTAACCTTCCAATAAAATGTGTTAGACTGAAAATACCATCGTGTTTTCAAGCGAATATGCATTCAAATAGGCTATATTTTACATCAAATATTCTGTTCAGCACACTGTAAATGTCGGAACTCTGTTTAACAGATTTGTGATTTAAAAACACAAACACACACACAGCATACACACAAACACATATAGCATAAACACTTGGTCTCTTCTGCATTCAGAAAGCAATCAAAAATAAAATCACCAAGGAACGTGCCCTTATCTTCTTACGTCTTTCAGTAGTTCGTGTAGTTTTCTGTACGCAGTGACAAAAAAAAGAGCAATTATGATGTGTCTGACATCACAGTAATGGGCAGCATTTGATCTTAAGGTTAAATATTCTGGCATAATTTCAAACAGAAACTAACAGACTGTAGGGAATACGCATGTTAATAAGCTGTATGGTACAGACAACCTACCCTATCCTAGGGTGAAGGAAATCTAACACAATGTGGGTTGCTGACACACTGCAGGGTAAATGTATCCTAGCCCAATGCACGTTACACGTAGCTGAGTACGCGACATGTTAAAAGGTATTCAATCACAGTCTAGGGTAAAAGTATCGTAGTACAGTGTAGGTTAAACCTACTGAATTTTTTGGTACGGCGCTAAGGTAAATTCCTTACCAAATTAAGTATGTTTTCGTCAGTGTTTATTTCTCTATAGATCAGGCCTGCTGAACCCTGAAGGTTCGCGGGCAACTTCGACAAAGTTTGTAGTTACGTTCGCAAAATTAAGGTAGGCGATTATTTACATCATCATGTTCGTCTATCCGCATGGAATACCTCGGCCCCCACTGGAGGACTTTCATAAAATTTAATATCTGAAGATTTTTCGAAAATCTCGATAAAATTCAAATTTGATTAAAATCTGACATGAATAACGGATACTTTACATTAAGACCTATACACATCTATTATAATATCTCGCTGAATTCTTCTTAGAAATAGAAATGTTTCAGAACGAGTTGTAGAGAAAATCGAAACACATATTATATGTTCAATAACTTTTTTCCGAAAATCGTCCCTTTTATGACATAATGTAAAGAATGTGGAACGGTGAGACAGACTACAGATGGCAATATAATGCTGTGCAGAACAGAGGCGATTTACGTGCCGGATACCTAAGGCAAGTATACAGACACACACTCCGTGGCCTTAGTCCGCACGCGAACTATACCGACAGAGCGGCCGCCGCCGGTCGGCGAAGTTAGTCACGTGGTCAGCGCAACGGGTCCCCACAGCCGTTAATCTCTGTTTTCTAGACCTGGAGCCGCTACTTTTTTCATTCAAGTAGCTCCTCAATTGACCTCACGAGGCTGAG
>Ga0123352_10015302_pt1 | contig 12212 bp, 11 predicted proteins | sample TergutLab28metaG_FD_89700 | JGI IMG/M metagenome (GOLD analysis project Ga0123352, IMG submission 89700) | Labiotermes labralis P1 segment gut microbial communities from Petit-Saut dam, French Guiana - Lab288 P1 | ecosystem: Host-associated > Arthropoda: Insects > Digestive system > Gut ... | reverse complement strand
TACTTATATATCTTATTTTGTAATTGTATTTCTTATTTCTAATTTTATTTCCTATTCTGTAACTGTAACTATGTAATACTTGACAAGTTCAATATCCAGCCTTGTATGGATCTGACGAACGCACAATAAATACAGTACAATACAATACAATGTGAGAAACAGTACATCTATGAGTTGATTAATTAAGGTAATGTTTTTGTATATAATAATAGGGGCTCCAACCTAGTATTCTGTATTTACAACATTATTAGCATACAACATTTCAGCACAATAAGATGTAATAAATAAATCTCCTTTCAAATCAAATAATATATTGTAGTAACTGACCTGTGTTATGTTATCAAACCAGAAGTCATCTGTGTTCATAACAGGCCATGATTCCATGGCATCTACTACAATCAGTGGGGCATCTCGGTTCAAGTAGCCATCAAGCAGTTGCTCATATGCAACACCTCCAAGTCTGTCTACATGTTCCAAAGCTTCGCAGGACTGTTCAAGGAAATAAAATTTCTTCATTTAATAAAAACTGGAAACTTCAAATGACATTAAATATCAAACACAGGTTTTTAAATCTGCAGTAATGGGTAAATGGGGTTATCACTGTTGGGAGACTAATGACATAAGTGACACTTAATCAACTAGATGTAAATTGTGGACAAAATTATTGATTAATGGTTGGTAAGAATGAAAAACATGCACAAACATCCATGTTCTGAACGGAATTTGAACCAGTGACACCAGCGTTTTTTTGGCCAAATACCATGCTCTTTGAAACTGGTTATCACTGGATTCTTAACAGCATAATTTTGCCTATATAAAATCATTTGCATGTTCCAAGCTAAACAGTGCTACTATGCACTAGTACTGCTGATTAATAAAAATTGTCCTGGACCTTATAGTGCCTGAAGCTATCAAACTATAATTTGTGACTTATGTTTCTGATGTTTTCATGACTTACAACACAGTCCTCTTCTGTAAGGGTATACTCTCCATAAAATGGATTGGATACAAGACAGGATTCATAAAACATTGATGTCCAATCCCAGAATGGTAACAGCTGAAAGAAACATGAAGATTGTAATACAATGCACAGTACAACTACAATGAACAGACATTTTGAAGAAACATTATATATGAACACTTCTCAGGAGTAAACTACATAATTCCTTTCCGTTCTGGTCTCCGTCGGACATTGTAGGAATTATCGAGGCTGTGTTCACTATTACTCCAGTTTTATTGGCTAAGCCTCATTCTGTATCTATACTGAATGACAGTTTCTGTGTGGAAAATTTCTGTCAACTGCTTCTTGATAGAGATTCTTTAATGGGTCATACATCCTGTGATCACAAAACGTGAGTATTTTGTGTATATTTTGTTAATCGTCCTGCAGTGCAAAGAGTCTGTCTCATTGTCCATATTGTCGTAAAACTGTGCTCATGCCAAAGTCAAAACAAATGGGTATCTTTTTCAGAGAAATGTATTCTTACAAACAAGTATATTTTAGTGTTAGGAATATATGAATAATGGAAGTAATTATTTTTGTGACTGTACGTCCCACCCAGGCAACAGTAGCTTGGTCCCACATATAGGATTTGTCCCATCAGCAAGTAGCACAGCTGTAGCAGTCGGTTTTGGTCACACTATGCTGGTTTTTATTGCATTTATATCTATGAATTGAATTCGATATACAGTCATCTAAATTATTACTGCTTGCTTCCACATCTGTTACATGAACTGCTGTGTGAAGCACGAGAGAGAGGGAGAGAGAGAGAGAGAAAGAAAGAAAGAAAGAGAGGCTGCAATTGGCTGTGAAACCCGGGCCGGTCTGAGACATGTGGGCACCCTGGGCAGGCTGATAATTTGGTGCTCCTTCAAACCATTATTCTTTAAACTTTTCCGGCCTAAGACAGGTCTGGTGTGTGCCAAAACAGCGGATAATATCCGTAGAAATTCATTCGCTTATGGAACCCGTATTTACCGGCATTAAAATTTGTTATTATTTCAGTGACAGCTTAGGATCCCTTACAGGTTGGCGTCCCGGCAGCAGCCTGACTGACCCGCCCCTTAGCTGGCCTTATGTGAAATAAAATACTGCTGTTCTTAAACTTACTCTTTCTCAAATTAAAACGATTAGCCTGATAATCCACAAAGTCTTATCGCTGGTTATATCATATTTTCTATTTATAAACCATTCTCTTTTGCAGAATTGTTTGGCTTTGATCGTGTTTCACTTTTTATTAGCCAGATCTGAGAGCGCTCGTTTTCTTTTTTGCAAACTGTGGTGGTCATAGACAAGAACTGTGCTCTTCGGAGTTATTACGCAACGAGTAGTGGTAATTTCTTACCGACGTTTCGGGACAACCTATCGGTCCTGTCATCAGGGGTCGAGAATCCAAAAGTGGTGGTAATAGATTACAAATTGTTCCTCTTCAGGAGTCAGAGATAATAGGCCATAGGCCTCTCTTTTTGCCATGTGTGATATCCCGGTTGTATGCCAATGACTTGAACAGGTGAAATCAATTCAATACATTGACCAACCAGTACACGTAATAAAATAGAATAACTTACAACTCATAAAACACAACTCATGGTATCTCCGCTACATGTTTCCGCACCGCAGTGCCATCTGGAGGAAATCTATGAACACAAAACATAACAAGTCCAACACTCCATATATTAGTCGCAGTCTGGAGCGGAAACATGTAGGGTTGATAGTATCACGAATAGTGTTATATGATTTGTAATTTATTGTATTTTATTGTGTGCATTTGTATGTCAATGTATTGAATATACGAAAATGGACGGTATGTGTAACATAAAATAGCTGAAATCAATACCAGACTCAACACAACTATCTAACTGAAGATGGTCGTCTTAAGAATGATATTGATTTTAGCTATTCATAATAGACATTTCACTTTTGCAGCACTCCACCGCGGAGGGCGAAATATCACATTACGTGCACCGAAATAATGGCTTATTTCAAACACGAATGTCATGCTCGGAAAGGCGGCGCTTTCTGAGAAACGCTGCCAGTAACACTGACATGTCCTTTCGTGCCAGATGCGTTGCGTTTTTAAGAAGCACTTTCTCATATCTGCGCTCTTTTTCATGATCGTACGCAGCGAAAAATGCCTGTTTCTCACCCACTTTTCGGGACAGCCTATCGGAACCATATTCAAGGGTCATACATCGATGAGAAACTACAATTCTACACTATATAAAAACCCAAAATGGCGCAGATCTCATTTTCATCGCGGCGGAAGCTCGAAATAACGCAAAACTGGTTCTCCTTGGCTGTACTTCAGTGTTTTGCGTTAATGTCGGGTCTCGCGCATGTTGTACTATTACGTTGGGACTGCAGTTTAATTGATCCGTAAAAATGTGCTTCGCAGACCGATTATGCGAGGTTGGTACTCGTATTCAATCAATAGACGAGTTGTGCCATTGTTCTTCCTGTATTTGTTTCTGTTGAATTTGCTCGCGTTTTGGATAAGTTGCCGATTACAATAATACGGAATAACTGCCTATTTGGGCTCACAGGTCAGTAGAACAGCGCCTGTAAATTTCACAGTAACTTTCCCACATAAACTCTACAATCAAGAATCTTCCGTTACAGTTACTGCTTGTACATGATGGTATCTTCACCACCATATCGATTTGCCAATAGAAGCATCTGCCAAGCTACAAAGCGTAGAACAAGGATCCTTCACGTCCTTAGCTCACGTTTAGATAGCCGTCTGTTACAATGTAGATACTCACGCAATCAGTGGCGTTGCTAGGGTTTTTTTTAACACCGGGCGAGAACCAACAGAGCCCGCCCCTGACAAAAGAAATTACAAACGTAAAAAAAGCACAGTTATTTATTGAATTTCCTTTTATTTGTCTCAGTAATTTAACATCTTATTGAGTGCAGAAAATAATTTTTTTCACCTAAAATATTTTATTTTGCTGCCACTCGGTCTCTGATACCCGGAGTGGCCGCAAAACTCGGCCCCTTCGTGCGGCTTCGCCATTCGCTGCCTTATTCGTGTTCATTGCAGTTAGGCATATGCTTCACCAGCCGTCTGGTTCAGAATCTTAGCGATGCATTCCTTGTGACCGTACATTTCAGCAAATAATAATAATAATAATAATAATAACAATAGCAATACAGGACCAAGTCATACTAACAAGAAAATACAAGAAATATATTTTGAAGCAGCCAGACACCAATGAACTGTTCAGAAGATGTGGAAAAGAATCAGAGACAATCCAACACATTACTGCAGCATGTGAGCAACTAGCACCTACCGAGTATGTAAAGAGGCATGAGGAACTAGCCAAAGTTATCCACCAGAAACTGGCAGAGGCAGCTAAATTGATTGACGATAAAAGTCCATATTATAAGTACACACCAACCAATGTACTGGAGAATGAAAATTTCAAGCTGTATTGGAATCGCAGCATACTTACGGACAAAACAATACCTTTTCACCTACCTGACATAACTTTTACGAATAAGAAAACAAAAGAACACCTCTTTGATAGACATAGCTGTCCCGAATACACATAATCTCGCCAAAACAATAATCGACAAACAAAACAAGTACCAAGAATTGGCGAGTGAAATAGTGCTATGTGGAAGCAAAAGGCAGCACAAGTAATCCCGATAGTAATATTATCTACGAGAGTAATTCCAAAGTCACTATCACAAAGTCTAACAAGACTTAACTTGCACCCGAATACATACATAGATACAAATGCAGAAATATGTAATTCTTGACATTTGTTCAATTGTAAGAAACTTTTTGAACTACAAATAAGACCACCGAGCCTAATACTGTTGATTACTACATCCCAGGATAGGTGAATATTTCCCAGCCAACGCTGAGAAGTGAGAAATTCGGATAATACTAATAATAATAATGTTTCGTCCAGTTCGCGCTTCCAACAATAGAAGCGCCTTACCAACATCTCAACTGCAAAGTTTTCTTTTCGTTTACCAGCAGGAAGCTTGATGTACAGTGGTTAGGTGGAGATATCGAAGGAGATTAATGCTGAAGTGGCAGAGTTGAAATGAACAAGGCACGCAGATGCATGTGTAACACCGCTGAGGTGCGTTCGCCTAACCATTGTAGCAGTGGAACAGCAATAAATATTCCATATTCCGCGTGTGTGTCTGTAGCCTTAGGTAACCGGCATGCAATGTGCATGCGCCATATTACATAATCTTCTGTGGCCTGTCTGGTTCCATCACATGTTTCCACATTATCTCATAAACGCCACGATTTTCGGGGAAAAGTTATTGAACACAAAATGTGTGTTTTGATTTTCTCTGCAGTTTTTGTCGCAAATATTTTACTTTTAAGAAGAAGCAGCTAGATACTATCATAAATGTACATAGGTCTTCATGTAAAATAGGCCTACCCGTTATTCTTGTCAGGTTTTAATTAACTTGAAATGTCTCAACATATTTTCGAAAAATACTCAGATATCAATCTTCACGGAAATCCTCCAGTGGGAGCCGAGTTGGTCCATGCGGACAGACGGACAGACATGACAAAGCCAATAGTCGCTTCTCGTAATTCTTCGAAGGCGCCTAAAAAGAAACATAGCCCCACACCATAGGTAACCTGCACACAGAACACAGTCAAGTTAAAAACATTCTCGATTATGGGGGTCTATGGAAATGATGGTTTTTCATGTTTCGACAATCTTGAATCCAAGGACCAGTGGTACTTGAACTCAACCAGAGGTCAGCAGTATTTGGATGGACTCCAGAGCTGTTCCAGACACGTGAACGAATTATATACTTTATACTGCGCCCATGAATGGAAACCCCGCTGTGTAGAACCACTACAATGTGTCGGTACGATAAAATACAATTTACTTGTCAGTTTTTTTCTGCATCTCTTCAAGGCCAAATTTCGTGCACACTCGTCCAATAGGTTTGCCGAGGACGGGCACAGGGGAAGACACCCCCAATATATGTTTGGGAAGCTCAGTTGGCCTATAAAAAACATTCGCAACTGACTGTGTGTAATTAAAGTTTCAAACTGTATACTTACCTTTATCATGAAGAGGCGTCCAAGGGCAGCAAAATGCATTGAAACGGAACCGAGTTGGGCAGCACAATAACAAAGTACAAGAATCGTAAGCACAACCCCAAGGACTTTGGCTAGCTTCTTCATAAGGCTTTTCCTCAATGTTGCCACTAAAGGAGCTACAATCATATCCATTTCTGCTTCTGAGAAGCCTACTTGCTGACAGTACTGATAAAATGACATCAATTCCTCGTCCAGAAGTTTCAGTTTTTCTTGATATTCCATGTCTTTCTGCTGCTGCTGAACTTTCTTTTGGTTACCACGAGTCGTAGTCATTATGGTCAATATCAAGTACTAACGGCTGATGTACAGAATGCAGTTTTCTGAAAACTGTATGCCGTGAAATGCTGTATGTCACTGCTCGACCTCGTTTAACTGAGCACTTCGCAGGGATTGCTGCAGGGTTTCCTTTCACTTTCATACGTTATCGCCACTGCGCTGTCGTATTGATCACAACGCGCGTGATGGGAACACGAATGGAGGTAGCTACATGTGAGCTTGAGCTACCGAAGCTGGGTATTACTCGCCGGTCAGATTGTAGATATCGCCATTTCACTCGCATAATATCCTGTGATTGAGACTATATGCCTGCCCAACAGCTCGCAGATGTCATTGTACGAAATGCAACCTATTATTCACCATAATCAGCGATTAAAATACAGTCTATTTGGAGTTCTGACAGTGATGGCTGTTGGATCATCAGTGATCATTGCCGTCTGGAGCGTGAAGACCTGTAATCATGCAGACATTTATCATTGTTTAAGACGAAGGTACTGCCTCCGTCTTCTTGATACACACTTTAACTTCGTTTGTTTGAACATTATAATGAAAAAGTGTCGTAAATGTCCTTACTCCCTTGTGTAATAAGGGGCGGAGAGGAAGAAAATGCTATAATTATTTCTAAATAATTACTGAGCCGTACACTGGGGGGGGGGGGGGTTTGCTTATTTAAGGGCACTATAAAATATTTGTGTTGTTACTCTGTGTTATACTTTATTTAACATTTTTCGAGATACTTCGCATCCGATTTAAAACATTTCAACTCAGTCCACGAGCTCGCCGTATTTCTTTCAGGTGTATTTTGAAATTTTCCTCCTGTCCAGGCAGAGTTCAGCAAAGTTGTCTGTGGCTTTATCTTCCAGTTATTGTACAGTGCTCGTTTTCTACCACGCATGCTATTTCCACGTGGGTTCATACGAAATTGGTCTTATTACCAACCGTGCTACCAATCCCGATAGGAGTGTTATTTCACGTACAAGAAGTAGATGGCAATAGTAGCAACGTTACCAGACTTTACAACTCACAGTCGCAACTCTATGGGGCGCTATTGCGATGTTTGTCAATTTGTACCGACTGGCACCATAATCTGTGACACGCACTGACCTATGTCTCCAATGGCGTTGGACCGACAACAAATGTAGGTAATCCGTGATAGATTAGTAGGCTACCTAACCGTTTCCAACGTGAGGGGTGTGGAGTGCTGAGAAGATGGGTAACCATCATAGTCATGATGGATCAAGCAGAAATTCACTTAGTAGGACTCTTTCTGGAGGTGACAACAACGAGAGAAGTCCCACCCCAATGATTCCTATCGACCAATTAGCAAAGGTAGAATGGTTTTCACACACCTGTGGCGACATTTTACACTATGGCATAATTCGTGTTCGTTCCGTACTCACGCGTTTTTGCTTTAACGTAATATAAAGGCGTGAACAGTATAGACTTTGTATTCCACTTAGGACTTGCTGAGGTTAAAGAAGCATCACGTCAAATGTAGTAATTTGTGCAGCTGGCGGGTAGTAACACGATGGCTCCAAGATACGAATAGAAAGTGACATTCGAGGATGCCAAAAAAAAAAATCGATCTGTTAGTTGTAATTTGCCGTAGCAGTGTTATTAAACTGGAATCAGTCAGTTGTTAAATCGGGTATTAACAATGACTAATGAAACATGTTTTCAAGGTCAGACATGCATTTCAGATGTCATCAACGTTCTTATTGGTACCCTTTGTTTTCTTAGATACTTGCCCAGAAAAGTTTGGAGGAAGAGTCTGTCCAAGGAATAACTTGTCGTGCCTTCACTGTAAGTCATAAACCCATGAACGTGTGTAGCAGATGTGTTATATATGCCATTCATTACCACATAGCAGTAAAAGCTATTTATTTCTACAGAACACTGTGTTCCCACGTTATCCTGAACTATCAGAAAAGCTGTTTAAGTTTCTCCATTCCTCTTCTGGCATCACCAAACATGAATGGATTATTCCATCGGTCTTCAGACAGCAGGCTGAAAAATTCCTAGGTATAATTTCTGACAGTCAACTTATAGAACTTTATGTCAAGGTAAGAGCACCTGAGATTTAGTGAAGTTTTGCTGGGACTGATGTTGCTTGTGTAACGTATTCATAGTATAAGGTGTCATTCCATCTGTTTGAGAAGTGTTCAGTATTTTTCACTTTAATGGCTGTTCTTGACACATGCATACAGTAATGGTTCTACAGAGATTGTTTTAAAGGAATATGTCTTGTGTGCTGAATATGTTGCATGGGAAAGAAGTATTTCATATGTTACATAGGTCTCAAAAATAGTTTGTGAAATAAGTTAGGATTGCACATAATGATAAGGAGCACAGCAAGAGACATTTGCCTAATAAACATTTCTACCCCCCTACTATGAACATAGGTTTTATATCAATTCTGAAGGAATTTTTCTTAAAAACTTGTTTGTCAGTAGTAAATACAGAACTCTGATACTCTGCTTATGTTGACCTTGAAAGTTGATAGTAAATTAAACAGCTGTGGCTTGTAGATCAGTTCACAGTAGTACCAGTAATCCTGTTAGGGCAGCAATGTTTGGAGCATGCAGTCAGTACTGTGCAAAATTTGATAACATTTGTAATTATTGTGGTAAAAACCTGTGATTATAAATTTCATTAACCAGTGTAACACCTACGGAAGAACTTGTACAATAGTAGTAGTAGTAGTAATAATAATAATAATAATAATAATAATAGTAATATGAAATTGTAAATACAGAACATCTGCAACACTATATACCCTAGAAATGTGGGTTGTTTCGGGTATGTAATTGTAAATATCCTGTATAAAGGTGCTGAAATAATAATAATAATAGTTAATAGTTTCTTGAACAGGAGCTACACTTGTATAGCTGGTATTGTGACTAGGAGTCACGGTTCAATTTCTGGCAGGGTCAAGAAGTTTTGCTGTTCTCATAAAGTTTCCAGACCTTACCCAGGACGCACTTTACCATGTGTATGTATCAAGCTTCAAGGTTGAAAATGAGGGAGCTATACCTCTACCCCATATTCCTTTGTGGCATGCGCAGGGACAGATTTACCAGTTGAAGGGACATACAATAATAATTTGCAACAGATAAGTACCATAGACACTTAAAAGTGTGATATCAGGATACTTTAATAGTTGACTGCAATTGAAAGAAATGTTAGTGGGTTTAGTCATGGGCAGGGGTGCACAAATCCTGGGAACCAGTTTGTAGTGCCAACTAAATTTTGTTCAGTGCTGCCCATTATTTGTAGATTTTTGGTATGGAACTTGCTTTATAGCACTCTTCTGGCGTCTAAAAATTCGTAGTGGCTTGGGGCTTTCTGGAAAATTTGTGCTTTCCTTGTATGCACATGGTAACACTACCAGAGATACGCACTGTCCCTTACTGAAGAGAATGCATTATGCCCTGCACAGTGTGGGTGGTGGGTTTCTGGTCACAGACAACGGAACGGTCAGCCATCTCCTGCGCAAACCGCTGCCAATGTCGACTGCAAACTTCACACTTCACAGTATATAATACTTTGACTATCCATTTCAGTTCTGCTTTAAATTTCAAAAGGACACTATCTTGAATTATACATACAGATTCATAAGTAATGAAACAAGCTATATGTTACTGTTACTATGATCTTGTAGACATGTTCCTGTGATGACTGCTGTAATAATAGAATTAATGTTTCTTTTATAGATGTATGCGGATGGAAACGATATTACTCCAGACAGATTCCGTGATCTCCTGTACCAGGCATTTAAACTGGCCATGGACCATTATTCAGGAGGTACTCATACTTGTGCACAGCTCCCCAACATCCTTAAAGCTGTTACTGATTCTGCTGTAAGTTTATTTTCTGTGTGTATATGCCTGTTTAAGGTGGAAAAGAGGTTGTGGTTTATAGTAATACAGATAGTAAAAATAAGATGTACACCCATGTAGTAGACTTTTGCAGTGATGAGTCAGGTACAGAATGAATAACTGGTAATGCATTTGAAATATTATTCTCATAGCTACTCACAGGAATGAAGAATGTCTTATTTTTGTTTGCATATATTTGTGGGATCTTCCATCTTTGATAAAGGCTCCTCCCTTTCTCACCTATCATATTTACACTTGAAATGGCCTAAAGCAACTGGCTGGGTCAGTGATAATCGCTACTACATAAGCACCAATGTTACTGCCACTCTCTGGCAACAAAATAATTCTCACTCTGCCATATGATAAGAGAAGGAGCTTCAGATACATGGTGAATGTTTGTAGTTCAGAGTGTACACATTCATTCTGCAGCTGGCATTCTTACTGCATGATGTCAGTCACACATCAACATAAACTTCATCCAGTATGTCATACCAGTTTAATATTAAGGAATAAGTTAGATGCTTATATTGCTGGTTTAGTCAGTTATAATTTCTGAGCCATCATACGTGGGGAAAATGCCCTGTATTCCTCAATTTAAGTCTATTTTCTGTGGTATTTTATATAGATAACAAGTGTGCTAGAGTGGAACTAGAACTGTAAAAGCTTTGTCCTAATTCTGAGGTGTGTCATCCCCGTTGTGTGTAGAAAAGACTAATAGTGAGGTAAATATCAGTCATGAAACCACAACTATGGTAGTATGGATTTTTGATGGTATTTAATAGCGAAAAATAACTACATGTTTTGGCCAATAGCGGCCATCTTCAGGTTATTACAATTTTGCTCAAAGAGTATCATATATATGCCTATATTGCGAGTTGATGCTGAGATCTCATCATCATTACATGTTAAAATCAGTTTATTTAGTATATTTACCTCACTATTAGCTTTGTCCTGTAACACAAACATAGTTTTCGTGCCTGTGGCTTAGAACGTAGGCACTTTACGTTGTTTTGTGGTAGAAGAGCATGAAAAAAAGATTTCTACTACCGAATGCTGTTTTGAAGTGGCTTTCAGAATATTTCAGGCACCAGGACTAGGAATATTCTTACCTTCTTGTTGTGGCTGAGTTAGGACATAGGAGTGGCAAGTATTAAAATGTATGAAGCATGTTGCAAGAATGTGGCTGATTGGAATTTTTTTTTTTTAGCGCTTAGTAGATTGACGTGTTTGCAGGAGTTGTCTGTATATTCATGATCAGCCGCCTGTTCAGAGTGAGGACATTGGTTGTTAAGACAGACACAGCCCAGTTTTATTAGTCTGCAGAAGAGTTGGCTGTATAACTTTCTGTATTATAATTAGTACCGTCTTATACAATGTACATTGAAACCGGATGCTTAGTTATGGCTGGGTTATACTTGGCGACATGTTTCAGCCATTAAACGGCCATCCTCAGGTCAACTTAGAACAATATTGTTAAGGTACAGTCAAAAACGTTGTTAACCAATGGGATCCCATTGTTTATGTTAAAACTAGGTACATTATGGGATTCTTAGTTATAAATAAAACATTTAAAACGGTATGGTAAATAATGGATGTCCAAAATGTTTTTAGGGGGGCCTCACGGAGTTCACTATGGGCGGTGGTGTGGGTGTGTGTCGTTAACCCAGTAGATGATTGATTGATTGATTTGCATTTGGGTTTGGGGCCTCTCAGCCCTGATGCACCTAGGCCGTAATTAAGATGGGCCCTTTGTACCCCATATCGAATCATGGGAACCCCGCAGCCTTGCTATAGCTCCAGATGGCCCCCAAGCCTAAACTCCTAGTATCCTCGGGCTCCAAAAAGAAGGAGCCCAGGTACACATGCCTGAGTGAGGCCAGAGCCTCGCACTCACATAAAATGTGAGCCGAGGTTTCCTCTCCCACCCCGCACTTTCTACACAGAGGGCTGTCAAGCAGTTCTAATAGGT
>Ga0123352_10015299_pt1 | contig 12213 bp, 5 predicted proteins | sample TergutLab28metaG_FD_89700 | JGI IMG/M metagenome (GOLD analysis project Ga0123352, IMG submission 89700) | Labiotermes labralis P1 segment gut microbial communities from Petit-Saut dam, French Guiana - Lab288 P1 | ecosystem: Host-associated > Arthropoda: Insects > Digestive system > Gut ... | reverse complement strand
TGGGTGGGACATGTTGAAAGAATGCCTGATGAAAGAGTAGTTAAAAGCATTTATAAATGGAAACCACACGCAACAAGACCGAAAGGAAGGCCAAGATTAAGATGGGATGATGACGTGAGAGACCATTTGAGGAAGATGTGAGTAAATAATTGGAAACAAGGCACAGGAAAGGAAACCATGGAGAGGAATAATTGAGCAAGTCAAAACTCACAAAGAGTTGTAGAGCTGAGGAAGAAGAAGAAGAAGAAGAAGAAGAAGAAGAAGAAGAAGAAGAAGAAGAAGAATTAAATTACTGTACTTTGTAGGAGCGTTCACAAAATTGCTTTATTGTGTGTCCGTCCGTGTGGAAAAACTCGGCTCCGACCTTTCGAATTTCCATGTAACTTGGTATTTTATTATTTTCGAAACTCTGTGGAGAAAGATTAAGTTTCATTAAAATCTTGAGTATTTTATGTGAAAAATTCTCCTTAGAACGACAAGTATTTCACATAAATTTGTGTAGAAAATAAAAACACGCATTTTATGTTCAAAAGTGTTTTCTGAAAATCTCATCGTTTATTACATCGTGTGAAAACGCAATATGGTAGGGACATACATGCGACAGATGTTTACAATATTAGTAATTGCCCAACGAGATGCAACACAAAGCAGTCTATTTATTATACTGCAAGTTCACTATACATGTTTCGGGTGCCAACCACACCCACTATCAGGAGTACACAAAACTGTAACTACAGCCTACGGTACTGGTCATATTTTTTTGTGCAGCTACCAAGCTAGCCTGGCCACGTTGGAGGAAGGTAGCTGCACAAAAAATATGACCAGTACCGGAGGCTGTAGTTACATTTTTGTGTACTCCCGATGATGTGTGTGGCTGACGCCCGAAACATGTAGAGTGAACCTGTTGAGTAATAAATAGACTGCTTTGTGTTGCATCTCGTTGGACATTTATTAATATAGATCAGCGATGCACGGGACCATAAACATAAGATGTTGACAGTGCTGCTGAAAGATATTCACTCTGCCTGCCGGATGAAAAGTAGGCCAAGAATACAGACACACGCACGCTCTTAATATTTAATGATTATTACTTGTCCACGACAACAAGGGTTACGCGAACGTGCCTCAGTATTAGGGTATACGCATCTTACCTCTCTTGTTCAAATGCGGATGTCTGAAGTTGCCTTAACTTGATGTTCCGTTAGTCGGTGAATGTTTGTATTGAAAAGAGAGATGCAGTTTCAAATATCTGTATTAAGAATGACTTTGGGCCTGGTGTTGTGGCACAAGACGTCACTAAAACGTATTTGGCACGTCGATAAATCACAACCTGTAAGTCTCCCGTGCACTTACGATTAGTGATCCGTGACGTAGCCAAAACTTCCGCGCTTTATAATTGCCTATTCGGAATTAGTGTTAGTTCACACCTTAAAATTATAGTTTCAGTTTACAAACTATAGGTCTATGAGACTTGCATAGTAAACCTGAAATCTGGACTGTTATTTAGCTATAGATTTTATTGGAATAAAAACAAGGAATTGTAGTGTTCTGTGTACAAAAATCGTATGATGAACTGGTTTGTAGAACGAATTTTACGTGCATTGAATATAATCTTCACACGTTATAAGTTCTGCACCATGTTTTGACATATCACACGTATCATCACGTAGGCTTCTGCTCGGCACACGGAAAGCACACACGACCACACTAAGGACTCAAACAATAGTGGACTTCGAGCATATCTGTGGATAATCACTGGCGCCAGTGCAGAATATAAGTCCGCAATCCGAAGTCTACGTCATGGTCGAAGGAACGCCTTTTTCTAATGTTTTAAAATTTATGTTTTAAGTATTTATGTTTTTGACCTAAATTTTAGAATGTATGAAAGAGTACTACTGTGATTTGACGTTCATAGGGCCGTGCATCGTAATAATTTCTATAGTAAAACCAACAAGATGCACCATTGTATCAAATTTATTTTATTTTGGAATGACACTCTACATGTTTCGGACGGTCTTTCCGTCCATCATCAGGAGTTCAAGACTGTACATACAGCAACAGGCAGCGGGTACCCGCTAGCAAGCACACGGCAGTATCTGTTTGACAAATGCCTGTTGCTGAATGTACAGTCTTGAACTCCTGATGATGGACGGAAAGACCGTCCGAAACATGTAGAGTGTCATTCCAAAATAAAATAAATTTGGTACATTGGTGCATCTAGTGGTTTTACTATGGAAAAGTGCTACTGTGACTCTAGTCACTTATCATTCAGTTAATCTTGGCAGCATTATGATAAGAACCACGCAGAGGCCCTGCTGATTGCACTGTGATGTGTGGAAACATGTTGTCAATCTGATAACGTGTGAGGGAAACAGGCCTATTTATTGCATGTAAAGTTGGTTCTACAACCTAAAAAGATGGCATGTTTTAAAACAAAACATAAGCACACAGGAAGGGGTCTCACCGGGAAACTAATGTCCATTGAAACAGATTTTGTTTGCACATCGATAATTGCAAAAATCTGCTTACTTCATCTTTGAGTGCCTTTTAGAACCGCATGGGTGTGTATCGTTGTCAACTAACAAAAATAGATATCACATAAATATGGCGATATCTGCAGTATTACACAAAACCGAGCAGGATGACTCACGCTCTGTTCTTGTGACTTGTATTTGGGTGTTCCCGTGTTCGACTCTCAGCTCTCAATTAGGCTATGACTGCTCCCTTCTACCTTCTTTCTAATCCATTATTTAACATCATATAATTATTGGACGCTTTATGGTTTGGTTTATTGATATTATCGTTAAATAAACAAAATAGAAAAAGAAAAAATAAATAAATAATAAGTAAGAATTTGTCACAGAAAACATTTTTCTTTTTTAGATTTCTCACGTTTAGTTTCCAGGTCAGTGAATTGATTTAAAATTGCACACGTATGTCTGGCGAATGGACACTATCATTGTTCGTAAAATTCCCGGAATCTGTCGAACCGTTGTGACTAAATCCGATCTTTCGCGGTACTGGTGCAAAGCGAAACTGTGCTTTATGTGTCCCAAAATACAATATTTTTTTTTTCAGTGAAACTTGTATTTTAAAGATACAGTGTTTACTCATATTTAAAAAGAACAAAATTTTTTTGGTGAATTAACTTTAACAAAAATTCAAAATAAAATGGAAGCCCAAATTTTTAATTTGGGTATATATGTGTGTGTGTGTGTGTGTACACATGCATATACACATACATTCTCACACAAATATATGAAACACATTTTTCTTCTAATTCAAAGCGCAGTATTTCAGTGACTGGGGTCTTTAATTCTCGTAAAAGGAATGTCTAAGTGTGGAGTATCTCTGGTGACTATAATTTTCTTTTCATTTTTTGCGTTTTATGTATTTTTATACTTTACTTTTGTTTCGGTGTAAAAAATTGTATTTCACAGATTATACCGTGATAAATGACGAGACATTCTACAGATCTCTCAGAAACTTCAGGTTACTCGTTAAGACCTTGAATCCAGAATTCATGTATTTCCTTCCACTTATAGTTCGATTATATATCGACTGGCTGTTCGTCCCCTTCAACGGTAATCAAGACATGTGTTAATACTCAGGAAAATGACTTTAAAACGATACTGCTTAAATGTTTCACGCAGATCCGTCAGTATTTAGTAATGTAATTTTTAAGATTTTGTCGCTAATCACGTTCCTAAAAAAAAATACCTTACGTCTTCAGACCTATAACATATCTCTTGAAACATAATTATCCCAGAGATCGAGTTTCAAATCAGTTTAATGTATTTTCTACTGGAGTTGATAAATGTATGCTTTTTGTTCCTTTAAGAGGAAAATTAATTTCATTTAAACGTGAAAAATTATTTGCATCCAATATCAGTCGTTTAATTTACAAGGAACCCTTTGCCATAAGATACCATCATAACCGCATATGATGAAGTGCGAACTTCCCGTGTCTTGGCACTTTGTCTTGAATATTCAGGGATGTAATGTTGTTGCTTTATGAAAATGAACAGTTTTAATGATATCTTTAGGCAAGGTTTTCAGTTCTGGAAGCATTCGCTGCGGCGGCTTAGAGCTTAGAATTGATCTGTAGAGATGGCAGCACTAGCAATATTGAGCCGGCACCTCCCAATAAAGTCTGTTTAAAAATTTGTACAGGGGTGGAAATTGACAATTGTTAGGGCCAGGGAATGTTGTGTGTATGGCACAGGCTGCAATATAACTGCTTAATGGTTAGTGCTGCTCTATGTTATTACAATTATTTGCGTTAATTTATAATACTCTCTACTTTTCTAGGTGTTTGATAAAGGTTTGTTATCCTGCAAGTAAGGATCGGGGGACTGTGATGTCTGTCACAGAGAGGATCCTTATGTTTATCTGATTTGTATATAAGGACTCAGTTCCTACCTCACAGAGAACGCAGACCATCTCCACTATATGTCAGTCAGTTAACACCGTTCAGGGAAATGAAGTTAATGTTAAAGATCCCAGTACAGGCCTGGTCAGACCTTGAGGGTTCCAGGAAGGTTGAGGTTCCCAGATTTCAACACTACCGACTCTTGAAGGCGATAATGTCAGCCATACGCTCCGGCCGCCTTTACCCCTTATGAAATATTTCTGGTACTCATTTCTGTTAGAGGCTGAGTCGACCCCAGGGCAATAGTGCGGCCTGAAGAGTTTTGCCATGATGAATCCCAGTGATCCCATTGGGAATAGAACTCGCGACCTTCTGGCTTGTAGCGCAGTTTCTCAGCCATACGGAATACATAAATGTGCTCTGTGGGCACATTGCGTAGTTCCTTGATATTACAATAGGTGGTACTTGTTTTAACCGCTGAGCTTGAAACTGTTAAAGAAAATTCTTGATGATATTTTGCTGGCAACTCGATGGTGAATAACGAATTCGTGGGTATCGAGAAATGACAGCTGTTAGTGGAGTGCTGTTTCACTATTGAATTGTGCATTTCTAGAAGACGAAATATGAAACTGATATCTGTCCCTAACCGTTTACAGTATGGCAGTTATTACATGCAGTAGTTCCTTTAACATTTAAAAACCGTGCATTTAGCTAGAGGCGTATTTATGATCCTTATGACTGTCATGCTATTGTCATTTATGTTCCTCAACACAGTACTAACCGACTGGTCCCTTCTATTGAAAGTTCAATGTGTTTTCTGTAATGTGGTAACTGAGTATTATTCACATCATTTTCAGGGTTTAGTAGATTATACAGTCCTCGTTCTTTTTTATGTCTTTGGAAACTTATTTCGTAGTAGTTCAGATGAACGGTGACAAAGAAAAGTACGTCTTTTAGCGTAATCTGAATTTTATTTTTACCGAAATATCGGTTTTTTCCTATGTCTGAATCGTGTGTGTGTGTTAGCGTGCGTGCGTGCATTGTAGTAGTGGTTACGTATATCGACGTCATAACAAGCAGCTTTCATAGTTTGGCTACTACGTGTCGTGTTGTAGTTCATGTGCTTTGCGGGTACTGGCGCTATGTGTGACAGGCATGCGCACAACATTTTAAATCTCGCCGTTAGATGGAAGCTGTATCGCAAGTGGGTGCGGACTGTGAACTAGTACCGGTAACGCTCAAGAGATGGCACATTCAGGCGTAGTCGGCTGAAATACTAATAAATGTGTGGTGTAAATAACTTGATAAATTTTGAAGGCAATTGCTGAATATCGCTAGGCTCTCCTCTTGTAATGCACAGTTATTACGCGGCGTGTATAATTTTATTAATGACGGAGATATGAGAATGTTTACAGAGGTCTCAGAGTGTACGTGCCGGCCAAACTATTAGGGGCAGTCAGTAAATATTTGTGGTAAAATTCAAATGTTTTGGAATTGCAAAAAGGTCAACAAAAATTTGTGCACAAAACAATTGAAGAGAAAATAACATTCAGGCAATGCTGCCCACCATTCTGCTCACGCTCTTCTGTTTTTGCAGCGACGTTGGAAGCAGTAACCTCCTCCGAAACGCCTGTAAGTTATTACCAGTCGACAGTGGTGCATGTCCAGGAATATTTTAATCTTCATGAAGAGGGCTGTGAAAACCTCCAATCACGCAACGTGGATACCATTTGAGAAGTGAACGTTTAGAATATTACGGCTTGTCAGGCGTAAGTCGCACGCGGTGACGCAGTTGGTTGAGGCACGGCGCTACAAGCCGGAAGGTCGCGAGTTCGATTCCGGATGGGGTTATTGAAATTTTTAATTGACTTAATCCTTCCGGCCGCAATATGGCCGTGGGGTCGACTCAGACTCTAACAGAAAAGAGTACCAGAAATATTTCTTGGGAGTTAAAGGTGGCCAAAAACCGAACGCAAAAGAGCGCTTCATATGTCGGATGATGATATTAAATGTACCCTGAATGATTTAATTTGAATTCCTGTAACTCGGGACAAAGTTAATTTGCCGTTTTTAATGGTCACATTTAAGAACTCTTGACCTTCCGCGGACTGAAGTCTGTGATCCAAGGACCTACATTACCATTCATTGACAGATTGCATGGGAGCCAGTAGTTTACGTTTGTTGATATGGAAAGCGCTTATTATCTCACACCGATCCGTGAAGAATACAGACATAAATCAGGGGTCATAAAGCAATTCGCGAGTCATCAGTACAACCGGAGATCCGTGTACGTTTACAAGAGTAATAAATAATGTCCTGTTAGGCTTTGGAGAGTCTACATGCTTCATTTTTATGGACGGTATACTGATTTTCTCACGTACTGTACCATCGAGTAGCATGCTGAACGAATGCGAGAGGTCTTTGATGGATTGAGGGGAGCCAGTTTTCCCTTGGATATGACAAAATGTCATTTTGCGCAGCGCCAGGTAGTATATCTAGGACATACCATAGGGGGATCGGGTTCTAGACCCAGCGACAGTAAAGTTAGGGCCTACGATCGTATCCGAGGCCCCGAAATATCAGAGAAGTTCGATCCCTCATAGGCTTAACCGGATATTATCACCAGTACATACGTCGGTACGCCGACTCAGCTAAACCTCACGTTTCATGCGGACGGAGGCTCAGGAGACCTCATTTCGGAGAGTAAAGGAGGCAATTAGCTCCGATTAAGCCGGAGACAATACATATATTTTACGAGACTATGAAACTCATGGCCTTGCAATGAGAGATTTGCAGTTAAATATTTTTGGTTTTATTTTGTGTGCCTGTGAAGTTAGGTTTGTGTTCGTACAGCAACAGAGCAGATAGAGGGTGTTCCGCTCTACTGTCGTATGATACAGAAGGAAGTGTTGAGATAGCCTACACATATCGGATAGGTCCTTTCCCACAGCACATATAAATAAAACTAGTTGAATTCAGAACTTTCACGACAGTTGTGTTACGTAGATATAATTTGTTCTTCTTTCCTTCCAAGATTTCTTAGCCATTCAGTGCCGGTTTTGGTGCATTTTGCGGACCGTTAATTCTTTACATGCTGCCTGCTTAGGTGACGTGCACTGTCCTAAATGTGCGTAAGGGTATTATAAGATATAAGCACAGTCGTCTTGAAGAGTGTTCACAATTTAAATCCCAACGTGTTTGAGTTCATACTTCATACAGAGTCTTATAATAAACCAACTAGATGCGCTAATTTCTCAAATTAATTTTTGGAATAAATTCTACATGTTTCGGACAGTTCCTCTGTCTATCATCAAGAGTTTTTCACTGTACACCTGTATGACGTACGCCATTGCTGTGTGTACAGTGAAAAACTCCTGATTATGGACAGAGGAACTGTCCGAAACATGTAGAATTTTATTCCAAAAATTAATTTGAGAAATTAGTGCATGTAGTTGGTTTTATTATAAGAATTTATGACGACGCACAGTCACCTGAACGTCAAATTCTTTACATAGAGGTTACTCAAGTAGGAAGGAGATCTATGAATGACAAATGGGTAAGGATTTCGATTTGGAATATTTGAATATCCGCTTTTTCTGTGGAACGGACAAAGGTACACCTCAATAATCCTCAGTCCGAATAGGCAGTAGCCCAGCCGAGAATCAAACCTGTTACTCCCGTACACAGATCTGTACAGTACTGCTGCGCTAATCGGACAATTATTTCGAGTCAATGAATTTGTTTCGTAATTTCAGCGTCGCTTATAAAAGATAAAGGTCACTTAACGACGTGCCTATGCAGGTACGAAGTGGAGGCGGATGTGTAAATGCAACCCATTCGCAACCCGGCATTAGAAGGGGGCGTGGTTAGCACGACTCTCCTGCCACATATCCCCCCGGGCAAGACCCGGTATTCTCTGTACAGGAGGCTTGGTGGGCCTTGGGGCCGCGTTTCAATTCGCGTACCGTCCTGCCCGTAGTGGGTCGCAGCACCAACTGCGCTGTACCTTACCGACAACTGCCAAGGCCGAAGAAGTTGCTGTTTCTGGCAAGGTTTCGTGGGCAGACTGCGAAACGGCTGACTGCTTAAATAAGGAGAATCGTTAGTTGTTCCTAGAACATCAGCGAATACTTATATCATGAGTGGATCTTTCTGTGTGGTGTAGTTGACCATATAAAACGGCTTAGCCTTTTAATCTGTAATTAGCATAGGGCCTGTTTAAATTTATACGTTACATTGTTAAAAACAAGCGCTATAAAAAATCCTAACATTGATTTACGCAAAACAAGCATAAATCCCTTTCACTAACAGCTGGACAAAATGGAACAGTAGTGTGTCCGTTCGGTGCAAAGAAGGCACTGAAAATCACTAAAAGTTCCTGTGCATGCCATGAAGCCACAGAGGGAGAGTGGTGGTATAGCTCCAGTTATTCCTGATGTCGGCACTATATGGAGTTGAAAGATCGGCTTCACGCCTCATTCACTTTATGCCGGCGGAAGACCCACTGGTAGTAATTGAGTAGAAGACTGTCCTGCCCCTTGTGAACGTCTGGATGCTTCCAGAGAACAGAAACATCTCTCTCTTGCGCCTCCCGGACATCGAACTGCAGTGCCACTGTAATTCAGCCAGTAGCCTAATCACTCTACTGAGCTGTCACGTCCCCAGATGACACTATAAGTTCTACTAATCACATTTATTTCGGAGTTGCAACCGTGCCATAATTTTCCACGTACTTTCATTATCTTCCCGTGCACATATTTATAAACCATGACAGAAGTGAAACCAGTAAGTTACAATATACACTTTAACTGTTCTAATACACATATTGACCTTTTATCTTCCAGCAGGAGTCCTATACTAAGCATTAGAAATCACCTTCCATTGCCAGCTTCGTTTCCTACCAAGATTCTTTCCGTTATTCCATAGCACTGTCACTCAATATGCCCAACATCAACTTCGACAATCTGTTTTCGCTTATCACTGCACTCGATGGTCCTGCCGCCAGTTGGCCGCGTCCGTAACTACTGTGAATGACTGCTTCATAACAATAAAGAGTTTCTCGGCTATTACTGCTACCTGGCCGTACGATGCATCACAGCACAGCAGAGTGACTTGCTACTGAGGGACACGGTAATAGTTGGATTTCTACTCGTAAACTTGTTGTTTATACACGTTAATGTAGAGCAGGGTATAAGAAAATTAATGTGTACAGCGCAAACTGTAATATCGGGCAATTGATTTGGACTTGTCAGTGTAATTCACTTCTGCCCTCTCTCTGCGTGTTTACCTCCCCACGTGTGCACATCCAGAGAGAGAGTTAAGATAATCTATAGGTTTGATTTCGCAAGAGGATCACCAAAACGGATCTACATTTTTGTGTGAGGGAATTCGGAACGCGGGACAATATATTTTCTGTAACGCTGTGACAAGCTTTGATGTTAATAATTATGTACACAAACGTAGCAAAGCACGTTATTTGTCTTTACACACCCTCTTACTGACATATCGATACCAAGAGCCAGAGTGATATCAAAGTAGCATTAATATTACAGTTCTTAACACTTAACAGTAACACTGTAATGTTTCTTGTGACTCTCAGCAGGAACAATGTACTTGTAGCCAAATAAATATACAAAGATAGATGACTTCTCAACAAAGTAGAATAAATACTGAATGTTACTTATGTTGGCCAACTAAATACAATATATATTCTCCATTAAAATTGGCTGTCAACAAAGAAAACTTATGCTACTTAGGGTTGCCCACAGAACAAAATAAAGCTTGTTATCTGTGACGATTACAGAACAGCCAATACGAAGAGCGGGGTTACATATGTAAAGGAAATAAGGAAGACATAAATTAGGAAATCGAGAATTTCTTAAAAACCTGTGGGTGGTAACAATAAAACTTTGGGCATATCTGGAAATTTGGAGTTGTTCTGAATCACTTTTAGCTGTGTTCAGCGAGGAATCGAATCTTTTTGTAAAAATATAATCAGTGACCATATCGTGGAAAACCAGAACATTTTATGTCTGTGATGAAAGTAATAGATGCACGTAGAATATAGCCTGCCGTGTGCTTTGGGAATCTTCACTTATTTGTCTTTCATTCCTTTACCATTGTTTCTAAAGTACACAAAGTACAATGCAGTCGGAACCCTCCAACTTCCTTAGCACCCCAGAATAGCCGTAAACCATTTTGTCCGTAAAATGATTTGAATATTCCGTGTTCATAATACTTTGCTGTCAAGAAAGTTGCCAGTGAGCTCTTGTAATCTCTTAGAAAATTTTAAATATAAATTATGTTATATGTAAACTTTGGGAGACTTGTATCTGTCAAAGTTTTGTCGATTTTATGCAAATTCGTTCTTAGTTTTAGTTTCTAAATAGTCGTCAACTCCCTGTGTAAAATCCGTAAAGCATTCCATTCTATTCGTTTGTTTTTTATTATTTTCGACACCACTTGTCACGTACCCCAGAGACGTTACTTGAACTTTATGGTCAGAGAGTTTTATAACGCTACTGAAGAACGTGCCCTTTTTCTATAATGCTCACCGTCGCAGCAATTAATACCCGCCACACAACGAATTCCTTGCCGTTGAATACTTACGTTACCTTCTGTCGACTGTTCTGTCATGCTTAGATAGAAGCATCTTCCGTCAGCACGGTTGCCTAGTAACATCTCCGCACCTTCATAATTCTGTCTTGTAAATATGCAACACATTTTGTCTCCCCTTCCAACGATTTATACATATTTAATTTCACTCTGACGTCCGGGGTCTTTTAATTTATATATTCCTTTGCCTTCCCCTTACCACTCGTATTAAAATTCCCTTTCAGACAGCATTATTTTTTATCATTCTTTTCGTATTTGTGACTTCCTTCGTTCATTTTTTTTTTGTTCATTTCTAATTCAGTGTTGGTAGCGCCGTTGTTTCACAAATATCGCTTCATTTTATATTAAAGGTAAAGTTTAACCTAGAACAGGTCACGAAGGTCCAGAGGGGGAGTAAAGGTTTAGTTCTGCTCTTTCTTTGACCTCGGCTGTAGATAGGGGTGGGTGATCAACGCCACGCCCCGGCCGCTTCACCCCCGGGGAAAACCCGCTACCCATTGTATAGGAGGCTGGGTGGGCATCAGAGCCAGTCTGGAGAGGTGCGGAAAATCTCGACTCCACCGGGATTCGATCCCCGGACAATCCAGCCCGTAGCGAGTCGCTATACCGACTGAGCTATCCTGGCCCCGTAATTTTATATTATTATTATTATACTGTCTCTTAAGGAATGATGCGGTGTGACTCGCAGCTAATGACAAAGATATCAGAGAAGCCTTTTCTCTCTGAGTCCTCAAAGTAGAATCTCAAAACGCACACATTAAAAAATGTATCAGTTTTGAAGACTAACGTCTTCTGGGATATTACGTCATAGTTAGTAAATAGTTACTGGCGTTTCGGCGGATCGTAGTGCTCTGATCTTCAGAGTCAGGCAGGTGACGGCAACCGAAAGCTGAAACTGGCCCTGAAGACGACGGCAATTCGATACATCGAAACGTTGGTAAATGTTTATCAGTTGATTGCAGAATACTTGAAACGTGAGTGACACCGCTGTGAGAACCTCAGATGTCACATGTATCAAGTTTTGGTATCTTTATCGCAATAACATTCCATATGCATATTTTATTATTCTTTTAACCATTCATGAATAACTTATTTCCACATGTAGCTGAGGGTGTTTGAGAATATGATGTTGAGGAGAATATTTGGACCTAGGAGGGACGAGGTAACGGGGGAATGGAGGAGACTGCATAACGAGGAGCTAAGTGATCTGTACTCCTCACCCAATA
>Ga0123352_10015293_pt1 | contig 12215 bp, 9 predicted proteins | sample TergutLab28metaG_FD_89700 | JGI IMG/M metagenome (GOLD analysis project Ga0123352, IMG submission 89700) | Labiotermes labralis P1 segment gut microbial communities from Petit-Saut dam, French Guiana - Lab288 P1 | ecosystem: Host-associated > Arthropoda: Insects > Digestive system > Gut ... | reverse complement strand
TACCACACTCTTGTGAAGTAGTGTCCAAGTACCCACAATAAAGAGGGAGTAAAGACATACAGTGGGATACCAAGATAGATGGAAAATGTATATACATATCTGTGAAATAATTAGTAAATTTAAATTACTTTGTTCTTGGAATTCATGCTGTACTAATTTCAGAGTCAAGGACAAATAGATTCGTCAGTATTACTTGAGATAGCAGCTCATGTGTAAGGTAGTGTAGAAATACAGTACTGCAATTGCACCAGCTGATGGAGCTTATTAATAGAGAGATATAGGCAATTTATATTACCTATGACTAGCAGCAAATGTTTCATATATACACCCTTAGTTACAGTAACACACATGCATTTGCACATGTAGCAAAATGGTAACAAGTGCAATAGGAGGAATGATATTAAAGAAAATGTATGGAACACTGATTAGGATGATTATTAGTTTTATACCTGTTTTCTTTTGTCAGGTACTCTATATACTGTATGATGTCAATGTTTGCCAAATAAATAGCATATAATATATATTTTATAATAGATATAAGTGAAAACAGACTTTTGTACATAAAGTGGATTTTATCCACACTTATATACAGTACAACACTTGTATTTAAATAAAAATACACATTATAGCAAACCCTTATCATATGCAGGGGTTACATTCTTGAAAAATCCTGTGAACAGTGAAACAACAATGTGCAAAGTTATGACCTTATGGGAAAAATGGGGTTAGAGGAGCCACAGACGTGCAAAATGTGATAATATGTAAATTTATGACTAATAAATACAAAAACATTTGTGTTGTTTATTGGAATTTTTTATATTCCTGGCTGAAAGTTTCCATTTTTCAGCTGTATGCATTATGCCTTTCTATATTTTCAAGGAAGGGGTCAAAATGTCATTTTTACACATGAAATTTTGTGCACTGGCCTTCATACTTCTGCTCATCTTGTCTCCATTTTTCTGGATGAAATGAATGATTTGTTAACACAACAATGGTGTCGAACCACAGTAATGCTCATTACCTCACCTGTCAGTACATACATCACGCTTTCCAGATATAATTAAATAATGAGAGTAACAGTCAGTTCTAAAAATTGTGAAAAGTACAGCTGAAGCACATTCCATCCTGATTGATACCCACGTAGCTACTAAGTGTAAAAGGCGGGCAGATGTAGTCTGTTGCATATTGCTTCATACACACAGGTAATTGTGACTGCTAATAACCAAGGGACCTACATCATCATGAATGAAGGTTACCACAATAAATTTTCTGCAAGTAAAACCATGCTGCATGAACCTGCAAATGAGGAGGGTCTGTTATAGTTTACAGTATATATGCAATTTGTAAATGTTGCCTAGTGGTTTATGAAATAATAGAACCGAACAAGAAGCATTACTGTCAGACAGTACAGGAAAAAGAATTAGCATGAGATTATAAAGGCATGGCTCTATTTAGAAGTATTTCATCTGTGGATAAATTATTACTATAACTATAGATGAGTTCAGGTTTCCACAATATCATGCTAACACTGATCATATAGAAGTGGAATATATTGCCAGAATTTTGGAGATCCTTATGGTCTCTATGTTCAAGGAAGAGGCCATAGAGCTGTCATTTTACCTTGGAGATGTAGACATGAATGATTTTCAAAACACTGGCAACACAGCCAACTTCTGCATGGTTCCATTATCTATAAACAAGGTCAACAGTGGTATAAAATTGTTAAATACAACCATTGTACAGTAGAATATATCTAAAATGAGACTGACCATTGAAAGAGCCAAGCAGATATCTGTATTACATACTGAGGTTTCCTTCAAAGTTTTCCTTTGTATGAGTACAATTCTCAGGCATAAAAAATAGGAATTTCTTAGTCCTGAAACTTTATGAAATGTAAAATGCTATGTTATGAAGCTTAAGGAATATAGTTGCTTTGGTTACCAATTTGTATAGTTCATTATTAAAATGTTTTATCCAGTTAATCTGTCTCTTTCTTACCCTGTTCTATTTACCAATGAAGTGTCACCTAAGGATTTACTGGTAAGATACAAAGAGCTCAAGCAAAAATTTTAATTACAGTTTTCATCTGAATACAGGGGCCAGCAAATACAATAATCATGTGTTAGGATGGAATGTCACTTTGAAACCAAAACTGAAACCATTGCGAATATTCTGAAATACTGTGAAACAGAAACAAAAGTAGGTATTTTACGGGTCATTGCGTCAGTTACCTCCCAGCAGTGTATATAAAAGTGGAAATATATCAATTTTATTATGTCTCATTACATAACCTATAAACTCGGGCGTAGCGTAGTTATGTACTGCATCCATTAACGGAACGAGTTAAATGACTTGATGGCATATAAGACCCGCAATCAATGAACCGGATTTCAGTCAAGACCCGTTTTGCCAACCTCCACTGCACGGCACGGCTTAAGAAGGAGTCGTCTGGGAACTTAGAAGGTTCAGACCAAACCGGATTTTCTTTCTAAACTGCAGTAAAATTGAATACCAGTAAAACTTTTTTATGCGATATTAGTGTGCGTTAATTGTCTTACGCACCACTTAACCTTCAACCATGATCATCTCCTTCAACAAAACATTTTACCAATCTGCACAACTGGAAACTATGCCGTAGTCACGGAAATGTTGCAACTATTTATTCAAATTGTTGCATTATTCGGCACGACCATACAATACTAACACAATAGGCCTGCTGTGCGTATCCGTGACAAATTCTGTATCCCGTGGATTATGCAAATGCTTAATGAATGAAAGAATGAATCCTTGGTGGTTTACGCAATGAGACCAACCCCAATAGACCACGGTGCAGCGAACGCACGTCTCAAGTTACACATGTGACTGTCGGTCCGTAGCACTGGTATGTAATCCGTGTTATTCATATACCACCTGTTGTTGAGGTTAGGTTAGACGATTTTCTTCTTATACAAATATACAGAAATAAAAAATGTAGAATGTTATGGTAAACCCATATCCTTCATGAAGGTCTCAACGTAGACCTAATAAGGAGTACGAATGTGAGTGAATCGTAAGATGTTAACTTCTTACATACGTTCATTTACTAACACGAACTACGGGTTTTTCTCTTTACCTAAGGCAGTTTATTTGAATGAATATGACAACGTAAGTGTAGATAGGGTTGCCAGTATAACTTGTAACAAATTCAAGTCACGGTACGTATAATACGAAACAAGCATTTAGTTATAAGTTACAGGTGCCAAGGTTTCGTATAACTGCGAGACGCAAAATTTACCGGTAACATATTTAATGCAAGGCGTTTCAGGTTTCAATTGCGTGTCGTTGCACCATACCGAGTATACTGTGTATAGAATATTCCTTACAGTCACTTTAGCGACAGTGATAAAACAGTGTGGGTGTCGAAATGCAATCATCGATCAGGTTGTAAGAACATCAAATATGACATATAAGCTGGTGTACAGATTTTTAAGATTAATTTAATGTATTTTAATTTTTTATTCATTAGTGTTTTTGAAAATGCAGTTACGTTTTTTTAAAATTGACTCTTAATTTCGTGCACTTTTTGCCGTGACTACATGTTAAGTATGAAGAGCATGCGTCAACTTGTAGTTTTGGTACAATCATGGTTTCGTTTCCATAATCACATTTGTCTGCGAAAATATTTAAATAATATTCATTAAGATGGTCATTATAATGGCACAAAATTCCTGCCACATGGTAAGTCTGCCTCACAGTCAGTTTTACAGCATGTGTTCTTTGATGTCTCATGTTTTTGGTATCTGCTTTGTGTCACATGTTGAGAGAGTATGAGACATTATAAGTAGTTACTATTTACCATCAACAACCAATTATGTTGTATACATTATATTATAGGAATGTGTGGTTACATGTTTTGACCAATTCTGTGGTCATATTCAGGCCATTTGAACAACATATTTTTCAAAATCACATTTGCAAACATTATTGAAGGTTCAACCTGAGATCTCAGTCTTATTTTTGCACTATGCATATGAATAAAATTTATGATTTTTGAACTTCAAAAAACAAACATTAAAGCACTTTTTGTATAAAAATTGTCGGTACTGTTGCTTCTAGTCGCTGTAAATATTGGCATCAATTTAGTGTGGTGAGTGATGGCATGTGGAATGTATTCATTCATATGTTGACATGAAATGTATACGTTTATTTGGTTATATTGCTTTGGAGTTTGTTTTATTTCTGGTGTGTATGTGCTGGTTGTGTTGATGGTGGATTGTAATTATTTATAGTTGTGCAACACAACAGGATGTCTAAGATAAACAAAGGTATGAGATAGTTTTCTGGGTGGTTGGGTTTGGAAGTAAATGTAGGTCTCCTCTTTGTACTTGATGCTTGTAACGTTGGATTCTGTTAGCAGGTAGTTGGTCATGCATAACAGAATACAGAAACTGCTAGATTTGAGTATGTGTGATTGTATTTTCACCATCACCAAATTTTTTCATTACCTGCCCTGCAGTTGCAGAGTCTTAGATCTGTGTTCTAATAAAAGGAATGAAAACAAGTGAAATGACTTTTCATTGCAGTAATCATGTTTTTGATTCTTTGTAGCACATACTGTCTTTGCATTTATCTTGAAATTTATATACCTCACCTGATATGTTGCTAAATTTAGAGGCAAATATAAAGGTATGTAAAAATTAAGCAAAAACAATGACTAGTTATCAAAGTAAGTGTCAGTCATTGTACAAAGAAAAGAAAAAGATGAGCTGTGTGCTTTTCTGGGATATTACACACCATATTGTGGTAATTTCTTGCTGACATTTTGGGAAGACCTATCAGTCCATCTTCAAGCCTCTTCAGTTACATGTTTGTATAACTGATGAGACTCATTATTGTATGGCATTGTAATTGCAGCAATATGCATTTGTACTTGTTAACATGTATTCTAGAATTTTAACAGTTTAAGTCTTTTAATTTTTATGATGGAAATGAGGTTGGCTAGGGCCTGAAATACACATTGAACTTACAACCCTGGCTTTTAATAAACTCCCTGATGATGGCACCTTGTTGCCAAAACATGTGGGAGTTGACACCCAATATGAAGTGTATTTTATGTTCTGTTTTGTTGTATCTTAATTAATGCATTTTGGTGGTTCGAAATATGGAATGTAAGAAAATGATGGTATGAATACATAAAACTCATCATATCATTGGAAATTATACAAATTCTAAAATTAAAATTGTTAAGTAGTAATGTTGGCAATTTGTTTACAGTGATTAATGTCAAATGATGGAGATTTGATATGGATGCTCAAGATGCCAAGAAGCAGATTGATGATGAAACTGCTGATATCAATGATGTATTTCACTCTATTGTGCTGAGTGAAGAGCGTTTGATGAAACAGGGGTTCCAGGATGGTTTCCTAAAAGGATCTTTGGAAGGAGAAGTGGATGGATTCCACTTGGGTTACCATCGAGGCGCTGAGATTGGTGCAGAAATAGGGTATTATAAAGGTGTTATTGAGACATTGCTAGTTGTTAGTGATAAGAGGAAACATGATATACCAGTTAAAGTAATTAATGCCCTCCAGAAAGTTTCAGATCTTATAAACCAGTTCCCCACTTCAAATGAGGAAGATGTTGATATAATTGCTGCTTGTGACAGTGTGAGAGCAAGGTTCAAAAAAGCTTGTGCTTTACTAAAAATAGATGGTACATTTCCGGAATTAAGCAAATTTTCATTTTGAGTAAGAGTAGTGCCACTGTGAAGATAGAATGCAGGCAGAGATCATTGCTAGACTTGATGAAATTATCAAGTACCTAAAGCCATTGTTACCACTTGCAAATTGTCATTTGGTGAATTTCATAACAAGTGGGATGTGGGACAATTACGTACCTGAAACTATAAAAAAAGAAGTTTCATCTGTAAAAGTGGAAGTTTTTAACACTGTCTTTTTGCAACATGCAAAAGGAGTTTCTGTAGCTGAACTAAAAGGAGAACTTGCAGAAAGTATTCCAAACTTTGTAAATTTTCTTGACAATGCAAGGAATATGCATCTTCGTGCGACTTCAGCAAAAGCGATAGTTACTTCATTGTCAGATCTGCAGAAGAAATTGTCTGGATGGGGCTATGAGTGTGAAGAAAATGTGCACATAGAACAGTTTATGACTCAGAAAAAGGTCCATGAAGTTGAAGTTATGAGCCAGGTGGTGGCTGCATTAGTAAATATATCTCATGCTTCTCATGTGGTTGATGTTGGAGGTGGTAAGGGATATCTGAGTTCCAACTTAGCATTACATCATGGGCTTAGAGTTCTTGGAGTTGATGCATCACCAGTAAACACCCGTGGGGCAGCCAGGAGGACTGAGAAGCTGGAGGTATGGAAAATGTTTGTTGAGTACACTACGTCAGTTATGTTAGGGGCTTGTTCCTTGGTACTAGAGAGTAGTGCATTTGTTTGGCAGACCTTTATACCACAATCAGTGCAGTCACATTAAGTTTTGAGATGGGAGGGATCCCATTCCCATTGAATTGAGGACATTGTAATTTTGATTAGACCTTAAAAATATTAAACTTCTGAAGATTCAGAATGCCCTGGGGTGTTAAGGTGTGTTGAATGGTAAATGGTTATCATTGTACTTCATTTTGAGGGTCAAGCTGTTCCAGAAGAATTGCTACATGGGAGGATATCATTTACCACATTATGTAGGTATGGATGATGGGGCTGATAAAGGGATCAGTGGGGTGATGATTTGCAGTGGGCAGGGGCTTGGTGTTGGTTAATGGTTGGGTATGAAACTTGTTATTGACACATTTGTAGACTTAAAACAACTCAGCTGATTTAAAATATGTGTTGTATAAATGAGGTTATGTTACAATATGCTTTGGCGATATGGAGTATGACAATGTGCAGTCTCAGGGTGATGCTATAATTTAGAAGATCACGTCTTAATTTCATCACCATGAATCTGATACATTATAGTAGCAGTAGCAGATTAATGGAAATTTGCTGTGTATGTTTCTTTCCTTTAGGTAATATTTATTGTTGCATTTATACTCTGAATTTTAGAAAAGGTGGAGTGGACTGTACCGAAGAGCGATTATACTCAAACAAGGTAATGTTCCACCACGGAGGGGAAAGCACTGGAAGTCTCTAAATAATATGATGAGCTCAGTGGGTGGTGATTGTAACGGAGATGAAGGTACTACCACCTCTAAGCCTCAATCTGAAAGCAGTGCCTTATATAAGCAGGTGACAGTTTTTGTAACGCAACAGACAAACCTGTTGAATTTAGTTAAGGAACACTTTGATTATGAAGAGTGTAAACATCTAGCTCTTGCTGGACTTCATACATGTGGAGATCTTGCTCCAGCATGTTTTAGGATATTTGCTAGTAAGGAGGAGTTCAGTTCTATCACCAATATTGGTTGTTGTTATCACCTTGTGGAAGAAGAATATGTTCGCAATCCATTTTGGACTGATGTGGATCCCCCATTACCTGCGGGAGTACAATGTGGATTTCCAATGAGCCAGTTCTTGCATATGCAGAACTTCTCCCTGGGTCGCAATGCAAGAATGCTGGCTGCACATGCAATTGAGAGAGTAGGAGAATACAATCAGGTAATTATAAAAGTCTTTTTTAACTCAACTTCCAGTATGCACTGGAAAGGTGACTAAATAGAATGCCATTCTGATGACATGTAACACAAACACAGAAAAAGATAAATGTGAAATTGCCATTGTGTGTGTGTGTGTGTAAGTGGTGCTATGAAGTTATATAGGGAACATGGAGGTAAAGTTCATGCATTCTTAACCTCACAGGAGCCTTATGTCCTGAGCCTTCACCCATATTAAAAGAGGCTTTCATTTCCACTGTATAGTGGACCCCAGAACCAATCTCTTCATAGCACCGAAGTTAGAGACTGCATCATCCCTATCTGGAATCACACTCCAGGATTATGACTGATACTGTACATGACTTCCATCACTTCTAGGCAACCTTAATGAAGTAGTTCATGTTCATTCTTTAAATTCCTCTTACATAGACTATTAATGATACATTTGCATCTTATTCATTGTGTCATAATGTATACAGTTTTTACATATTCTTAGATGACCTGGAGTATATTGTTAACTAATGTGATACTCAATGTATATGGACAAGTGTATATATTACTGAGAGTCAGGGACTCAAAAAATCATCTTGCTTTGTAATATTGTGTATGTTTATTTTGTATGAATGTTGTGACCTAAATGTACAGTGCTAAGACCCAGGTATATTTGATGTGGAGGAAATACAAAGCTGTGTTGTATTACCTTTTTTTGATAGTTGTCAAGTGAATCACTGTTCTATCGAGCCTTACTGCAGGTTATGCTGCTTAAAATGTGTGATAATGATATTCCTTGGGGTCAAGTTGGTCGGCTTAAATACCAGCACTTTGTTGACTATGTACAAAAAGCTGTGCAGAAACTACGTCTTAATATTCAAGTAAGTTTGATAGCTCTTAATATACAATATGCAGAGTAACTGTAAACTGAATTTTCACTCTCTGAAAATTATTTATAAAATTGGTGATGTTTTAAGACTGTCAGGGCATAAATCACAGAATTCACAGTGTAGGCATATTCAGTGTGTGAGCATTCCACAAAATGTAAATGGTGATCCACATGGAGAAAGCTAGCTGTTTAAGATTTGAATCTTCAGTATTGCTGCTGTAAGAACCTCAGATGTCTCAAGGCTAGTGTGTTCTGAGGTTTCACTAAAGCAAGTCAGTCAATATAGTGGGAGATTGTAAGAAACTGCATGCAAGTGAAGAGTTACAGGTTCAAATTTTTCAGGAAATGAAATTGGGTCATGGACTGGCAGATATGAATCTGAAGATTGCCCGTCCCTCCAGGCCCATAGACATAACTTCATGTGTCGTTTTGAGTGGGGTGGAGGTTATATTGAGGAGTCTATCGATAATCTGCCATGCCTCAGAGTCTCAGACTCTAGGTTGGAATTTGAGATGATTCTGGTCAGTTGATATTTAGATGTTGCACAGTAAGTGGGTTGAGACAGTATTGTTAGGATGTATAGAGGGTGGTGAATAATTATCATACTGAGAACTTTCAAGTGGAAATAACTTTTAATATTGCCCTTCATTCTCTGAAACTTTCATTTATATGTAGAGTTATGATATTTTAAGATAAATTGTAATTCATACAAAGCTCATTTATAACCAGTCTCTAAAAGTCTGAAATCAACTATTTGTTGAGGTCCCAGGCATGTAATGCATCCTCTGTGAGTGTAGCAAAGTGTATATTGGCCAGGCTGCACCATCAGGATGACGTATGGGGAAACTGCATTTATTCCAGCTGGACATGTCAGTAGTAGGTGAAACAGCATTAGATCAGGGAGGGTATCATATACACTTCAAGGATATTACAGGATACAGTGATCATCTAATATAGCAACCACTGAAATCTTGCTACATCTCACATAGGCTACTTTACACAGGTTTGGTGTTCACTTTCAGTTGATATGGCACCCAGCTGTGATGATACTGCAAGCAATTAGGGATTTTGGGATGCACCAGATATTTACAAGAGATAATTCATGGAGGGATAAAAAAAAAGAAACAACATGTTGTAAATTCTCTCAGATTATGGAAAGTACATTATAGAAAAAGAAAGATCCCAAAAGAATGCAGAACAAACTATAAGACATGTTTTCCACTGCCACTATGTATTTGATGCCAAAACAAAGTCCCTTGTGAAGAAAAATGCAAGATCAAAGAAGTGGAAATTAAATATTGAGGGAAGTTGTTTTGTCTATTGACCTGTGTGAAATAGGAATGGCATTGGTGCAGCTGCCCTGGGTGGCAGTGTCCAAAAGGCAGCAAAATGAATATTTTAAATGAAAAAATTATGCTGTTAGTTGCCAGGAATATTTAATGTAAAATTCAGCTTAAGCTGGTGTTTCCCTTCAACTTCCTTTGTACCTTTTGCAGGTTAGTACAGATGAGATTGAGTCACTTTACAAAAATCATTCTGTTGACCAGGAACAGTTGCATGTATTCTTTCTTCTGAGGCTTGCACTTGCTCCTGTCATTGAAGCAGTCATTCTTTTGGATCGGCTTCTTTTTTTGCATGAGCAGGTAAGTTCTGAATTGGCATTTACTTAAACCATGTGCTTAGTTATTATAATGCTTAGATTATGGGCTAGACAATTTGGCATTCAATTCCCAGTAGGGGCAACAAAGATTTTGCTTCTCTAAAATGCCCAGTTGCCTGTTGGTTTATGTGCAGTCCTTCTGTTTAATGGTCTGTGGCTACCAGTTGATGAAGTTTTGTACCACATTCTGGATTTTGGGCACTTTATGACTGCCAGTAGCTTGAATATCTTCACAGTCCTCATGTGCCTCTCTGAATCTTTTAAACCATTTCAAGATATGCATGAATAATAGAGCTTCATTTTTGTATTTTTATGCAGTTGTGTTCCCAAATTTGAAACAAACCTTGTATCTACTTTTGCTTTTACATGTCAGCACAAAAAAATACAACTTGTGAGTGGAGGTGCTATGGATGAACTAAATGCGCTAGCACTTTCTTTTGAGTGATCCCTTGTGGTGCATGGCATGTCTAAAAGAACCAGTTACAATTGGTTTATGTGCCATACCATTCTTGAGAACTTTATTGTTCAACTGTATAATACTGGGGGCATGTGATGGTATAGTTATTTGACATACTGTGCTACAAGCCAGAAGCTTAGGGGATTGATTTCCAATGGTGTCAGTTTTCATTGACATAATCCTTCTGGCTGCACTATGGCCCTGGGATCAACTCAGCCTCAAACAGAAACGAGTACCAGGAATATTTCCTGGAGGGGTGGGTAAACACGGTTGGTTAGTAGAGCTGACAGCCTTATGACCTTCACGTGTTGATTGCTTTGAAATCTGGGATCCTCGACCTTCTGGAACCCTCGGTGCTTCTCCAGGCCTGTACAAGGATTGCTGTATCTTTACCTGTAGAATGATGGTTTTGGAATGGCTTCTGGAGTAAAATTCCTGACAGGGTTAGAGATATTTTACTTCACCATGGTATCCAAACTTGCTCTGTTGCCCAAACAGTCATATATCCAGTGGGAACTGTTGGTAAATTGGCTGTGACAGGAAGCTGACAGTTAACCTTTGTCTCATGGTAATGTTAGGTTGACGGAGCTATGCCACAACTCCTCAGTTTATCCTTATGGCATGGTGCTTAATTAAAGGCAGGGACAACCTAACTCTTACTTTACCCAGAAATGTGGGAGTGTGGTTGATAATGTCTGATTATTGCTTGTCACATGTTTGTATAGATGAAGCCTGTACCTGTGAAAAATTCCAAGCTGCGCAATATTTTCAGTTTTTACTCAAAATGTTTTTGGAGATAATGCCTTGACATTCACATTTTTCATACCATCATGGGGGCATGTGTGAGCAATGTGGTTTTGAAATGGAACCCCAAAATTGAGGTTTTATAGTGTACTAGAAAACAAGGGTAGAAACAAAATTTTGTGTTTGTGCTGAAACCTGGTGTTTTTGTATGTAATTCAGGTAGTTCAGAAACAAAATGTATGAGCACTTTCTGTTGCTTGCTGTAATATATGATATTTATATTATGTGACAAGTATCAGTTGCTATTTCCTCTCACCTCATTTATTGTAGTAATATAGCTCCCTCAGCTGCCCATGGCAGCAAGAATTGATGAGTGAAAGTTGTCAGATACAAGAAGGCTCTTCTATAGACCTGTGTCTGATAATGTCATTAAGGCCTGAACTAAATGTAGGTAGTTTCCATCATATGTGATTTTGTCTTATGCATGTTTTGCCTTAACATGATGTTAGATGAGGTTAGTTTAAGTAAATTTGTTCAGTAAAAAATAAAAATAATGAAACTGTTCGTGTGCAACAAGGCATTGTTATTTTTAGGTAGCTAATATATGGTATAGGTCAGGAAATGCTTGCTATCATTCGGTGCAGAATCTTTTGTCTTGCAGGTTGCTGTCCAGGAAATTAAAGATTAAGATATATAGAACTATAATCTTGCCTGTTGTTTTGTATGGGTGTGAAGCTTGGTCGCTGACATTGCTGGAGGAAAGGAAGCTGAGGGTGTTTGAGAATATGGTGTTGAGGAGAATATTTGGACCTAGGAGGGACGAGGTAACAGGGGAATGGAGGAGACTGCATAACGAGGAGCTAAGTGATCTGTACTC
>Ga0123352_10015289_pt1 | contig 12217 bp, 11 predicted proteins | sample TergutLab28metaG_FD_89700 | JGI IMG/M metagenome (GOLD analysis project Ga0123352, IMG submission 89700) | Labiotermes labralis P1 segment gut microbial communities from Petit-Saut dam, French Guiana - Lab288 P1 | ecosystem: Host-associated > Arthropoda: Insects > Digestive system > Gut ... | reverse complement strand
GAAATACTCCTGGTACTCATTTCTGTTAGAGGCTGAGTTGACCCCAGGGCCATAGTGCGATCAGAAGGATTTTATGTCAGTGAAAAATCCACTGACACCAGCTGGGATCGAACCAGCGACCTTCCGAATTGTAGCACAGCACCTTAACCAATGTGCTACTATAAAGACTTACTTGAGATATCATCCTGTTGTTAAATGTGATAGGCTGTGTCTTAAACACATCTTTAGGTGTGTTCACAAAATTGCAAAAAATGGCTGTTAGCTTTGTTATGTCAGTTCCTCTCTCTGTTAGCATGGAACAACTTGGCTCCACTGAAAGGATTTTAATGACATTTGATTGCTCAAAAATCTGTGTGAGAAAATGCATGTTTCATTAAAATGTGACAAGAATGGGGGGGTACTTTACGAGAAGACCAATATGTGTAGATTTGTGATGGTATCTTGCTGAATTGTGCTTAGAGTGAGAAGCGTTTCAGACACAAGTTGTAGTGACAGTCAAAACATACATTTTGTTCAACAACTTTTTCTGAAAATCACTGTATTTATGGGATAATTTGGAAAAGTATTGTACAGCCACACAGGCCCCAGAACACAGTACAATACAGAACAAGAAAGATGTGATTTGCATGCCGGATAATTAAGAATACACACAACACAAACACATAATATTTAATACTCACTGCTTCATAATTGGTTAATTCTGTCTGAGCTTGTAAATTGTTAAATGTCAGCACAAAAGTGAGAAACAACTTAGCTGTCATTATGCTCTAATTGCATGTCTGAAGAAGGCCATGAGCAAACGAACATGTTTATGTATCATGTGAAGAGTGTGTACATTGGTTGGAAGATATTAATGAGCGTATTAGCAGCCAACTGCACTTACCCACATTTAGAAGATTCAATTTGTTGTGCAATTTGTTTGTAATACACTCAATATATAGCTATGGCATGGAAAATATTTAATATCAAAATAGTTGGAATATAATCTCTTTTAAAATCTGGTATGTGCAATTGGCATAATTATGTTGAAATTGCTAGCTAAGAGACATATAATTTATGTAAGACTGTATGGTTTACTGTGTGCAGTGTATGTAATTTCATTAATCACCTCAGTGTTGCTATGAAATGAACATGCGCGTTACTCCAGTTGGCTGGAAATCTTGAATTGATCAGTCTGTCAGTATACCGTAATCACAAATGAGGCTCTGACATTAACATTTCACTGACATTCCCACTTACTGGACTGACAAGTGTTTCTCCTAAACACGCAATACACATAAACAAATTTTGTATGTCTGAGGCCCAGAAAAATTGGGACAATGAATTAAGTGCGCACATCATGATGACAGGCTTTGTTACATTGTACAAACATTTCCTCTCTTTCGTATTATAGTTCTGAGGTTTATTGCTATCATTAGGTTAGTTTTGTGTATGACTTTAAAGATTAAAAACTTGCCGTAGTTTAAACCTTCACTGTGGACGCTGTTAGCCCCAGTCATGGCACAGAGCAATATTCAGCAGTATTTGAACTGTGCTGAAACAAGTTGCATATTGCCCACATTTGACCTGAAACAATTTCCATATGTTTGTTCTATACGATCCAAACTTGAAATCATAATTTCTAACAGACTGTAGATAATAAATATGCATCATAAATTCCCTCCATAATTTTTCTTCATATGGTGATACCTGGAACACTCACTGATGTACATAACAGTAGCATCACAATCCTGACAGTAACAGTCTCTCTCTCTCTTCTTTTGTCATGTTTGGTGCAGACCTTCATTTGCATTTATTCCTCTGGGAAAATGGCATTCTGTACATTCTCTTTACAGCCATGTCATCACCGTGGTGACCTGATACTTACTGTGCCATCAGTATTGTACCAACAAGCCCTCAGTGAAGTCCAGCCTAAATTTTAGAATATGTAAAGTTTCTCCTTTATCTTCCTTATATGTGACCAGAGAATTGAGAACTGTAGCATTAACTAGCCTTCTGAAGAATTTCTTGTACCATGTATTCATTCATTTCCTCCCCACTCTCCACTGTTGTTACAGGCAGCCCCCTATTTACCCTGGACCACTTGGAAAAAATTATTTCCTCTAGAATTTTTTAATTGCTGTATATAGTGACTGGTCTCATAATTTTCTGTACAATGTCTTTTTTTCAAAAAACTGTTCAAATCTACGTACATTGTGAGTCAGAGGACCTTGCACTGTTCTGAAGTCCGCTTATTGCAGTAAATGTTGCTGGATGTCCGATGTAATTGCCCAAATCCTCCTACAAAAAACTGGAGTCAGTCACATAAGTGCCGTCTCCCACGTCACTTGTCATCTCCAATGTCGGGTAACAATACATCATCTTCCTGGTCAGTGAACTTAGCACTGCTGCTTTGACCAGTGTTCAACAATTCACTGTGCTCAGAATCTTGAAGTTTTTATACAAACTTGTCACTATCTAACACACTTCAAATATCATTGATCCCTAAACTCTTCTTGCTGCTTGAAGCCTCATCTGCTTAGCAGAATAATGTACTTCCCCAGACATATATCATGTACATGCATAGTGACAGGAATGAATACAGCATCTGCAGTATTCATTGTTCGAATGGACAGGTAGTGCCAGGTGAGACACAAGATGGTACCACAAATCACACATTGTAGACACACCTTATGGAACTCTCAGTACCATTATACGTGTGAATGCAGTTGAATGTGACCATGGAAAAGAAATCCATTTTTGTATCAAGAACATGCTAGTTATACATTTCGTTCTAAGAGATTACAACACATCTGTTGGCAATCCTGAGTGGAACCTTGCCGAGTTCAGTACTATTGTGGGTGGGGGGATATTACATAATAATTCAAGTATGTGACAAAGAACAGTTTCTACATACACATGCAGATGGGGTCTGTACCTGCAAAACATTACGAAAATGACTATGGTATCTGAAAAATTACATTGTGAAATAATTAAGATAGTCTGCATGCGGTGAGTGTACTGGTCACTGCATGGTATACGATGTGTGTGCAAGTACGAGTATCATTGGTGAAAAATTACTGGTAAACAGTAATTTGTCCTGTTAGTTTTGATGGAATTTAATTGAAAGAATCAGATTTTAAAGTGACACACCAAACATGTAACAAGAAACCTCAAATAATACTAGTAAGTGAATTAGACAAAGATTAGTTACATTAGACAGCAGGATCAAATGCTAAATAAGTATGTTTACAGCATGCTGTTCGTTTTAAGATACAAATGCAAGAACCTTTCTGCTGTTTCTTCCGTTAAATCCTGATCTCCATTATGATACCAACCAATGGTCAGAACGTCTGACGAACATGAAACTCGGATGTTTCCAGAGATGATCAGTGTATTATAATGATCCTTTATTGAACTCCAATTTTTGAAATTTTCTCAGTAAGAGGGGCAGTGTACATACGAACATAATATTGAGGTGTGTTCGCTTAACCAGTGTTGCTGTGGAAGAGCTGTAAGTATTACATATTCTGAGTGTGTATGTGTAGCTTTAGTTATCCAGCATACAGTGTGCACGTGTTATATTGTGATCTGTAGCGTGTCTCGATGTACCATATTTTCCCGCGTTAAGAGCACGATTTTCAGAAAAAAGGTTTTCAAATACAAAACGTGTTTTGATTTTCTGTTAGTTTGAAACATTTCTCATTCTACAAAGAGCTGAGCAACATTTCATCACAGAAGTACATACATATGTCAGTCTGCATGTGCAGTACAGTACACATTATTCTTGACAGATTTTAATTAAACTTGAATTTTCACGACATATTTTCAAAAAAATATCATATATAAAAGTTCACATGAATCCATTCAGTGGAAGCAGAGTTATTCCATTTGGATGGACAGAAATGATGAAGGCAATAGTCGCTTTTAGCAATTTTGTGAATGTGCCTAAAAACTGGACAGCTTACTGCAGTTGCCTTCTGTATGTACTTCGTTGCTGTCAGAGAGGGATGGGACAGGATTACAGTGCATCAAATGGAGGGAGGGAATTCAGTTGCATTAAAGAAAAAGGGCGATGAAACGGTTGCATCAACAATAATTTATACATACATGATATGAATGACATCCACGCGAGAGTGTGACAAGACGCACTGCACTGTACAGAGTACGACAGTCTAATACACAAAGCAAAGTCTTCATCTCCACAACATATAAAAATTAACCAATAATAAATGTCTTAAAGTATGATTTCAGTGTTCACTAATTTATCTGTCACTATGAACCACTGCAAGCAGATCTCTTGTGAACCAACACAGGCAGTGTAAAGTAGTGGAACAGACAGCAGCATCTGTTCTCAACAAAGAGGACAGAATAAGCCTACTGTAAGATGACTCAGCCTGGAATGCAAGAGGGGGGTGGGGGCGGAACTGGGAGGCGCAATATAAATGCACCAAGAAGAATTCTATATCGCTGGCACAATGAACAGTCTTGTTGGTGCAGTCACATTGGTGAGTGTGGAGAGGTTCAAGCAATCAAGGCCTCTATAACACCAATAAGACGTTTGGCTCTTCCTCACACATAGCTTCTACACATTTCACCAGATATAAACTCTTGTAAATACTAACTGCTCAACTAAAGTGTTATTTAAAATTTCAACTAGTAACATTCGTAGAATAACTAATTTAGTAAATCTGTTTTGCACTTTATGACATTGTCTTCTGGAATACTCTCAACAGCACTATGGAGTAGGACTTGTAATACTGAACCCCTATACTATGGCATGAAGCTCCCCCTGGGGCCCATCCAATAAAACAGTGGTCCCTATCACACTGACTTTATTCCTGAGTTGGGTGGGCGTACTGACTAGAAGCAGGTTCCTTTTCTTTTGACCCCACTTTATTAAAACACACTCAAGTATGACTGGGGTCATGCTAGGACTGAATGGTAAGTGTCACATTGCCCCGCGCACGTTTCAGCACGGCGACTGCCTCCTGGTGAGTGAGCCCTTCCAAACTGACACTGTTTACTGCCACGATCTGATCCCCTCGATGAAGCTGTCCACCGTGGGCTGCCGCTCCTTTCTCAAACACGGTTTTAACGTAGATTGGCAGATCGCCATGTGGGCTGCAGTGCCCCCCCACAATGCTGAACCCCAGTCCATCTGGCCCCCGTTCCAGTATCACAGTACGTGTCTGAAGCTGCGGGCCCAAATTACTGCTCCTGCAACAAGCAAGAAGCATTTACATTCCATGTAGGACAGGAATGCAACATGAAACCTTCCACAACAGCTCCAAAAATGACAACAGTTAATTATTTTACCCGTATGAACTACTGTGTGTGATATATGAGGTTCTCATAGTGGTATTTCCAAAATACAGGCTTCTGGGATATGAAACCTTGTAGTCTGGTGGATAGGTAACTGTGTTACAGAAGAACCTGCTGCCTCCATCTTCAGGCTAGAAATATACAGCTTTACATTCCAGAAGGCTGTGATCTTGTAACATTTGCTTCACATTTCATATATTCTACCCCATATAAATAAAAATATATTCACTTCCAAACAGGAAAATAATCCTGCCTGGATGTTCGAACACATTTTAACCTAGCAAACTTAGCAAGACACCCCTTACTGTTCAGCCGTCGAAACACCGCGTTCGAACTGCCAGCTGGGGCAGTCTACCACACAACATTTAACATCACATAACCTACACAATCAAAACAGCATTTGTAAATGACCCATAACTGAAATAGGGAAGATACCTGATTGAATGCAAATAAACATGTAAGTAATAGTGAAGGAAACAATTTCATTATGTTTGTACCACTGATTTGGTTTCAGCCGTATCAAAGAGCGATACACATTACCTTTCTCAAACCTGCCCCCCACTACCTTCATTCTTCATCAAACACAAATGGGTGAAAAAAGTAACCAAACAGCCCAAAAATGTTCACATCCTCAAAATTTGTGTCACAAAATGTTAAATGTGCAAACTTTTGCAAGGCAGATTAGGCGAGAGAGACAGAGAAGTGTTTCCACATCTGGAACTCTTGGTATTATATCAGTTATCACTTCCTGTTTGTTCAATTCAATTCAATCACTTTCTTCAGAACAGTGAATTTCAGGGTCCTAAATGACTACATCATTTAGGCTAAAAAGTCTGTTTCTATTAAACTTCCTCCTTAGGGTGACCCTCTTTTCTGTTAAAAACAAAAAAAAAAGAGAAGAGGTTCACAATTTCAAAATACCACTTTTCCCAGATTTTCTGCTCACAGAAAAGGAAACCCAAGATGGAGGAAATTTTCCTAATAATGCATTCACACAAATAAGCTGCAGATAAGCCCATAACAGCACATGAAACCATTCTTTCCTTTACTTGTGTCACTTAACTGTGGGCAATCCAGATATACTTGTCTGCATAGTGTGCCATGTGCCATACTGAAGATACCTGTGTGTGCTGCGAGCAAATGCTGTACCAATTTGTGCCCATATGCCGTGTCTGCTCACAGCCAATCCTGAACGTACTGTGTCTGTGTAGTCTGTCTGCTCTGATACAATCTTGAAGATTCTGCTCTACATGGTGTATATCCTTACTGTCAGCCAACCCCAAATACACTTGTCTACATACTACAGGTGTTGACTGTAAGCAAATCCTGAATATACTTGTCAAGAGAGTGTATATGTCTGCCAACCCAAAATACATTGCGCCTCCATTGTGTGTTTATTCTGAAGCTGTGGAGCAGTGGCTAGGTGTGCATCGTACGCATATGATGCACACCTAGCCACTGCTCCACAACACATTCCTACACAACATGATATGCTGCCACAACACCTCATTTGCAAATACCAATTGAATTGAGAATACTGTAACATAACTTTAGCAAGGAACTAAGCTCCCTGATGATGATCTGACAAGATCGAAACACATCGGAGGGTTTTAAAAGTGTTTATGTGAAATTATATGTGCATTCGTTGGTTGATAAATTAAAGTGATTCTACAAAAATGCACGGTGCTACAATGAGATTTATACATAAAATGAGTTTCTTTGATTTTAGGTCTTTAACAATGTACTATAATCATAAAACAGTGTGTTTACCAGCTGTGAGCCAATCGGGAATAAACTTATGTCTAAACTGTCTGCTGACTGTGAAGACTTTGCTGATACTGTGTCTGTAATGAGCCTGCACTGAATGTTTTTACATTACCCCTCTCCTACCCCCACTATTCTTTCTTACCAACACTGAATACACTCCTCTTTACATGCAGTGGTCCCCAACAAGAGTCTGAAATTCAAATTTGGTATGAATTTTGCTCTCTCCACCATACATTAAATGTATTTTACATCTTACCCTCCTTAAACTGAAGACACTAATAATGTTGGGTGATAAGATGACATTACAATACTCCTTACTATGCAGCTTTCTTGTATGAATAAATACTACCCTCACCATTCTGTTCTCAAAATCCCTCTTGCCATACAAAAAGATAAGCTTATGTATATATTTTTTCCATTTGTAACACTCAGTACTTCAGATCAAGCATACACAAATCTGAGGTGCCAGGCTGGCATTGCAACTAGATTTTGTGGGGTTGTGCCTAATATTTGTGGTTCTTCAGCATGGAATTTGCTTCAAGTCACCACTATGGCACCTAGAATATTCAGGTGGTCCAGTACTGTGATAAAGTTGTGCACCCTTGTTTCAGACTGCACAGTCCTGATGATGACCAGTAACAAGGGAATTCATAAGGATTTGGAAGGAAGCTATCATGGCCTTTGTGAGGCACTGTCCTCACATTTGCTTAGAGGGAGTGAGCACACCCACAGAAAATGTGAAAAGATACTTGGTGTGCCAGCTGAAATTATAGACAGGCACGTCCCAAATGTAAGTTTGCTGCATTACCACTATCTGCCAATAACCCTAGTTCAGTAGAATTATAATTTTGCACACATTAATCTACATATTTAGACAGCAGACAGGAAGACAGGGCAGTTCAGAGCTAAATGACAATATTGCCTGACTTTAATCAGCTCTTGATCCTCCTAGTGCCAGCTGGCCAATATATGACCCACTGGTACTATTGCACATTATGTCAATGGACCATCGGCTATCATTTCGCGTGCGTTAGGCTTCCTTCTCATCCACAATAATGCAGCAGGAATCACATCAATGGATGGACTGACTCTTTTGTGCAATACACACCCCAATATTTCTCTATATTGCCAGCATAACCAACCCATACAGCTTGACACCAACATGAGTAATATCTTTATGACTGCACTTTGAAATTGCTCTAAATCAAACGGTATTAATGGAAAAACTGATCATAAAGTATGTAACATGGTCAACTTGCTTCCCTTCCTGTGATGTGTTCCAGCAGCTCATCTGACCCTCGGAGACCTGCCGTACATTAGTGACTCCCAAACTGTGTTGCACTAAATATGTGATTCCATAAATACATTTTTGTGCTGGGATATATATTTTAATTGCCAGATTCTACGATTTTCTGGAACAGGAAATGGTTCAGAATCTGCTCAAACAGGCCACCCATCCAACCTGAAGAACAGTGAGTGTCACCCCACGTCACTGATTGTTCATTTCCTCGTCAGTGTGTTTATTTCAATGTTCTTGCAATTATGATGTAATTATTAATTTAGTGATACATTTTCATCAGTCCTTCAAATTCCATATCATTAACTTTGTGGGCTGGCAAGGTGGTATGACCTAGCAGCATGTTACCACTCACTATTATATAATGTTGTTTATTGTCCGTCTGTTTCTGTTAATGACAACTATTTGTGTATTAGTACTATTCACACAGGGGAGGAGAGTTTAAAGGTGTGATGGCAGCACATCAACTGTCAGACAGTATTCCATTAATGACACATCTTACTGTGCGCCATGAACGATTGTCGTGTGGTACCACAGCGTCAACATTCACAGTAATATGGCAATCAAAAGTCCCAACACAACGGTACGTGCACTCACAATCAACTGTAGAACTTCCCAGTGGCACAGCACAGTATCTGACCTGCCTTATATTCATGCCTTAAAATGTGCTTCACACATTCTCAGCCTTTCAAATATCTACCGTCTCAGCCACAACTGGAGGGGTCAGAACGTCCGTCAAGAGCACTAAAGGAAATGTACAAAGTTCTGCAATTGGATTAGTTTAGAAAGAAAAACTGTGCACCAAGAAGTTACATTGACGCTCTTGATCTTTCAAACTGCAGCAACATGTAGTCTTTGTTACTGAATGCTCCAAACCAAGACCCTGAACATGCCAATTTCAAATTATATTTGATTTCAAAATGAAATGGCGGATATTACGGCATATTCTTCCATTATAAATGTGGTAATTCAGTGCTGTCTGTTGGCACAACATGCATAACAGATATTACAGTAATCACAATACAATGCAAGCAATCACAACATAGGTACAGTTATCTCTCTGTTTAGTGTATAAGGCACTAGAACGAGACGCATGCAGCTTCATGCTTCAGTCAGCTTAACCCCTGATACCTTGACACAGCAGTGCTGAACAGAAAAATCACGTTGCCCATGCTGGAAATCAAACCCCGGCCACCCAGTACACTAGGCTCTTACTGTACCAACTGAGCTACAACACACAATTTTTGTTTATTTGTTACATCCATACAAACATTCATGCACTCTCTCTCTCTCTTCCCAGAGTTAGAAGCCCATGTTAACCTCTTCTACAAGAGAATCCAGTTATTACCAATTATTCTGGGGCAGCTGAATCCCTTTACCCCACAGCTATGTTAAATAACCTGCATTTCAGGAATACGTGCTACTGAGATATAACACCATGTCACTGGGTGCGCAATTCCCAGTATTTCAAAGTACTGTAGCCCGTCATCATCAAGGGTCCAGATGACTGGGACATCTAGACCTTTTCCATGAAGAAATTATGATCCTTTGAAATGTCAGGACACTGCTCACTCAGCAGAATCACATCCCAGAAGAACAGAGAATGCAATCACACCATTATGAACATCACAAAACTCCTGCAATACCAAGTTATCTCTAGCAGGTGTATTCTGACTGGTCTAATGTAAACTGAATATTGTTCTAAAAAATGTGGGAAGAGTGTAATGCAAAAAATACCCCATTAGCTCGGCTGTGCAGTACATATATTCCAAACTCAGTTGAAAGTACAAGGTCCTTATTTTATTTGACAACTAAGAAGGCAGATCAGAAAGTAAGTTTACAGTACCCATAATGAACAGGGACAACTTTGAGAAAGGAAAGTGCCAATACATGATAAAGGTGCCGGCGGTACACTGTTCTCTAACACAGTCCACTTGAAAGCTGAGGTACCTGTCACAGCATGTGGTAAGTTCATCCATCCAGGATGCTCAGAACTTTATGTGATTTTAACATGCTTGATGTCTTCATCATCGGTGAAACAATGTTGTGATAAGTGATCATTCAATTTGGGAAATATATGAAATCAATGGGTGCCAAATGTGGACTGTATGGTCCAGAATTTCTGATCCATAATTTTGCTGTGCTGTGTGCAGCCAGGCGTTGTCATGGAGGAGAATCACTAAGAAGACTGGGACATTCTCCTGATGGCCCATGGCAAGCCTTTCAGTGTGATTCGCTACTTAGCGTTAAGTGAACATCCATGTTCCATGAACTCCACCGGCAATACATACGATGAATCCAGAAGACACTGTCCATCACTTTGCTAGCAGACAGTGTCCTGGGTGAGCTGCGGTGTTCCCACTCCATGCTTGACGGCTCACTGGTGTGAGTGAAAAGAGCGATCGCACTCTCTCTCATCACCAGCAATGACTCAACATAGACTCTTTTTCTCTCTGCTGTATAACATTGTACATAACTGAAACTGACCATCAGTCTGGCTGCTTTTTGTCATCTGTTAATGCATAAGGCATCCACCTGGCATGTCTTACTGTACTGTAACGCATCTGCCATGACATGCTGCGTGGTATTGTAAGCTGAAACAAAAAATTACACATCTGTCAGGCCGAGTAAGATCCCTGATGTGTGCAATGTTGACTTGTGTCATCGAGGGGTGTTGTCATCCACTTTGATCGTTGCCTGTCACACTGTCTTTTCCAGGTGCAAATCTGCAGCACCACTTGGCAATCTGCTGCCTGGACATCATATCATTACCGTCCACTTCCACGCACTGCTGACACCTTCAGAGCACACAGTGTGTAACTTCCCAGACTTCCAAGACACACTAGCATTCCAACTGGATCACTGTGTGTAACTGCAACAGCAGTATTTCTTCTGCACACATGCCTTGAATCACATGACTGTGAAAACCAGTACACCCTGTCACATATATCAATAACATCCGAAATTTCTGTGAGTTCAGAATCATGAATAATGACTTGTAAATTTTTTTTCAATCCACTCCTGTACCACCGGTTACTTCTTGTACCACCTGTCACTTCTCCCTGACACATGTTGATGGTCAGCTGAGTTGGCTATATTCATATGACAAGCAATCTGTCAAGCAGATGCAGCAAGCAATAAAACAGTGACCATATACTATAATCTGCGTTCAGTATTAATACCACACAGGCAGCTCTGCAACTATACGAAACAACACGTAACATTACATTATGTGTAACTTTTCTCTCAGTTTCCATCTGTATCCTGTTTCGATTCACTGGCCTAATACAACAACACCCAAATATGTACAAAACTGACTGTGTGTGATTCAAATCATCCTTCACATTCCTTCTTCCATGAAAGGTACTGGTGATCATGGATTTGTACTTAAAAGGGGCTGAGAAAAACCATGAGATGGTCCTTCATTTCTTGATAGAAGATTCAAAACCTACTAATGATCTGCTGGACCCATAATACTTTTACTGCAGCTCCATAAGCATTTTTTGCAAGTGTCACCTTGGGCATCCTCAGCTACCTTGAAGGACCCTGGATACTCCTGACGGTATTTGCCATATTTGAACAATGTCCACATCTACAGTGTGCATGTTAGGTTAAATTACAGGAGGACATGAAATTAAGAATATCAAAGGAGCAAGAGGATGAAAAGTAAAAGAAGAGGGAGAGGAGAAAATGAAGAAGTACAAGTAGAGAACAACGAATCCACAGATACATAACTGGCATTGAGCAATAGTCACAGTATCCAACTCAACACCATGTGAACAACCCACACAGCTCCAAACTTAGTAAGTACAATGAAATGAATAACAGTGATGGTTGGGTTGGTGAGCT
>Ga0123352_10015286_pt1 | contig 12217 bp, 5 predicted proteins | sample TergutLab28metaG_FD_89700 | JGI IMG/M metagenome (GOLD analysis project Ga0123352, IMG submission 89700) | Labiotermes labralis P1 segment gut microbial communities from Petit-Saut dam, French Guiana - Lab288 P1 | ecosystem: Host-associated > Arthropoda: Insects > Digestive system > Gut ... | reverse complement strand
AGAAAACCAACTAGATGCAACTGAATGCTTTATTGCACTTATAATCTGCTCAACATGTTTCGGGCACTTATATGCCCATCATCAGGAGCTCGAGACTATACTTGTGTTATTGCCGCATATGGTTTGTAATGCACTGGTTGCTGGTGGTCGTTTGTTAGGAGCAGAGCAGCAGGCTATGCCCCTAACAGTCGACCACCAACAACCAAAGCATTACACACCATATGCGGCAATAACACAAGTATAGTCTCGAGCTCCTGATGATGGGCATATAAGCGCCTGAAACATGTTGAGCATATTATAGTGCAATAAAGCATTCAGTTGCATCTAGTTGATTTTCTTCTCTATGCAAAATTATTCGTGTCTAAACGATTAACTAGAGTGTGTATTCAGTTCTGGGAGTTACGTGCACCCTGAAGGGGATTTCTACCTGTGTCTTCAGGACCTACGCAGTCTAGTTCTAATGTGTAAGGAAATATTGTTTATCGACACAGATATCAGTAGGCAGGCTAAGTAATAGTTCAATAGCTATCGAGAGCCAAATGAATACACTTCTGTCTTTCACGCAATATTTAACAATGAATGATTTTATTTGTAATTCTCAAATCTTCTTGTTTCTGTTGATGTGTACCAGCTCGAACTCACATCTAATGTTCCCCACTTTGCGTTAAATGCCCCATATATTTAATTAATCTCCATATATTCTGGCAGAGCATTGTTCAATAAATTAAAACTATAACAGGAGCCTAATTAAACCAGAATATTTCTTTCCTATTATCTCATTGGCGACAGCGTCCTATTGCCGCTAGTTCTGACAGTCTATATCTCTCTAGGGTAGTTGGTGCTATAGAGACAGTTTCTATTCAAAATCTGTAACGTGAGAATAAAACTAATGTATGCAATCTGAAGGAAACTTTGGAATACCGAATAGAAGTTCGGAAGGTAAACTCTTGAAATGCTTCTGTGTGAATTTTGAATTCACAGAAGCCAAGTAATAACAAAATCGAGAATCAGCAAACTTAACTTTAAACATTCAATGAAAATAGTTCCTGCACTCACCTCGTGAGTGCGAAGAACGTTATTCAGCGCGTACTTACATAAATGTAGCCCGCGAGTTAGTTTAATGTGCTTAATAACACGTGACAGCTCTGTTATTTAAAAAATATTAATAAAAGGAAAAGCTGCCTGAAAAGGCGACATATGTTACCTTACTATAATTATTTTTTTTTCCTACCAAACACGATTTCTGCATTGAATGTGTGGATTGTAATACCAAATAAATGGTAGTGTACTTAATCATTCAATAAACCAATCAGTCAGTCAGTCATTTATTCAGGCAGTGTGTTTGTCACTTAATCTCTCCGACATTTACTCGGCCATTTGTTTACGTATACCATTTATTAATTTATTCATTGAATGAATTAATGTTGAAAAGCCTCACCATCCATACTGTGGCGGTTAATCAATTAAGCTTAACGTTTTTGTTAGGACTTCAGTCGGCGAAGTCGTATCGGCCTGTTAGTCATTCGGTCACTTCGACATTTACTCACGTACAGTAGCCTTTGTCGAAAGCCATGTAATACAGTCAGGTGGACAGCAAGCAGCCATTTGTGCTCACTATACAGCAAGCCCGTCGTAACGATTCCTGCGCTGTGAAATTCCGGTGATTTATTATCACAAAACTGACGTAATATATTACACTAATCAGTTTAAAAAAAATCCCAGCTTGGTATGTGACTTTATTACGTCAATTTAAAGCAACACAAATACTGTCTCGGTACAACATTTTATCTTTTTTTTTTGAGCGGTTCTAGCTTATTATCCACATTATAATGACTCTTCCCGAAGGCAGGAATCCGCAAGCGTTCCGACAGTGTGTTCGAAATATCGCGCCCACTATAAATGTTTTGCCGTATATTTTGGCATTTGGATCAGTCGTGTCAGAATGTATCTTATGTAGGCAGACGCCAGAAATGGACGCTACAGACTGTCATTTTTAAATAAACTGTAATATAAAGGGAATTTATGGAGAAAATTGAGACTTAAGCATTGATCATGTTTTACATTTGTCATCAACAATGATGTTTTAGCCGTTGTATTATGTAGCTTAAAGTCGACTTCGCTTGGGGCTGTTTAATGAAATTCTTCACCACATTACTACAAGAAGGACTGCTGAGAGAGTCTTTCAGTTTCTTTTCTGATGAATGTAGAATTCTTAAGAACCAGATACTACATAAAGTGCAAATTGTGTTTTTTTACTTAAATGTTTCATCTTCCAGACCCGTCGCGGTATAGCAGTTTTTTTTATGTTAAGCAGTAATTAATGTAACGCCAGTCTTCCTATTTTTTAAAGAGGTATCCAAGGTTAATGAAAAATTAATTGTGAGTAAAATATTTTAAAAATTAAAATTCTTAAATATATATATATATATATATAATAATTCGGTTATTCTTCTGCGCATGATCAGCAACAATAATTAACGTTTATGGTCCATACGGTGATTTATCGCTGTTGTAATATTGTCTATGGTACTCTACAAACACTTATATTTAAGAGCTCTTAAAGTTCAATACCTGTACTATGTTATATTTGGTTCCGTAATTTCATATATAAATATTACAAGGCGTAAAGAATCAAGAGAAACAGTGACCAGTCATTCAGGTCTTGAGAGCAGAGTAGTATTTTACAGTTGAGAAGAAACCCGGTTACTCACTGATTGTTTAAGTTTCGACATGACAATGTTACTTACTGTGTTTATCTCTCTGCGTGTCTGTCTCTCTCTGACAAACACGCACATAGAGCGCGCACACAAAACGATACGTAATATGTTTTTTTCCTCTTATTATTATTAACAACAACAATGGCAACAACAACAAACTTTACGTTTCATGCTTATAGTTGATGTGTTTAAAACCGCTGACACACCTGACAACCTGTAATTTTTTAATTCACAACCCACAGAAGGAAAACACAAGAGCATTAATTCCCCTGAAATGACATCGTAGACAAGACAGTCTGGGACACGGAACACGTTGCTTATGTACCTTGACGATATTAAATTGACAATTGATTTCACAAACCTACGCACCAAACTGTGCCAGCATCATTCATTAACTTTTGATAGAGATTTAGCGTAATTCTGTCCGTGTTGTTTACTGATAGATCTGCGTTTGTGCAGGAAATGTTTGTGGGTTTGGGAGTCTAAAAAATTCAGCGCACCAATCCCTTACCAACGAAAAGTTATAGCTGTCGGAGTATTTTCATTTGTGTTCGGTTTAGTGTTTGACTGTATATACCCGACATGCTTAATTTGACGTATGAAGAAAAGACTGCCTTCTTATCATGAGATAGAGCAATACTGATATCCAAAATCAGTTTCGTAGCTTCCAAATTACCATTAGGCCTATTTTCACCATCTTGTGACGTATGTCTAATGTTGTTCCTTACCGATGCCCGTGGTTCTTGTACTTCGTGAAAGGACAGGAATTTAGGCTTTGAGTGGTGGCGGTTACCTTAAATTCAAATTTTGCTTAAGGCCTTGTTACAGGCAGTCGAGATGATTAGTGTACCGGTGTTGCAACTACTTTTAAAAAGACTGTATTTTAAGTTTTATATGATGCCTTCGCCTAGACACAACCGAGACACGATGAAATATGACACACAAGAATTTCGTAACAGATGGGTTACACGGACCAAGCAGAAATCTTGAATGTTTAAAGTGTGAGAGGGAGTGAATGCATGAAGCTGAGTCTGACCAGAGTGGAATGCATTACACGGTACACGATGTCACTGTTAATTAAGATAGTTAATAAATGCTGTTAATTATTATATATGACGTTCATTAATATAATGATGTGTTGATTGAAAAAGTATTTGAATTTATATGAGTGAATCGTGCATTAACATTTCCCATATGTGATTTCAGTCATTTGCTTAATTGACATATCAACTAATTCTTTGACGTATTGATTGATTATCAAATACTGCATTAATTGCACAAGCTGTGTATCTTCGAATGAGATATTAGGACAACCATGAATAATGATATGGGACTTACGTCCTCTGAATGAAAACTTTGTGCCTTATATACAAATAAAACACTTTACTAAAATTTCAAACAGTCTGTGCACAGTTCGTGTTATTCACTGAGATATAGATGCGCCCTGACGCTTCGAATAGCGTCATTCTCCGGGTAATATAATTTACGTGTGTTTGGATAAATGTTAATATTACTAGTTTACTGTAAAACTCAATTTTTCGTGTTTGTCATTTTGGTCTGACGCTATTACAAAAACTAAATATAAGCATTGCTGGGTTAATACAAGCTGTTGGGTTTTAACTGACGTTATGTATCACTAAATAATACCAACAAATTCGCTATATGTTAAAATTAAATATATATATGTATATATATATATATATTCACATGCACTCTTTCGAAATTCCTACATGTTTCGATCCCTTATGGAGCATTTCAGGGAGATTTTTACATCAATTAAGCATGTATAAAATATAGATGAATAAATAAATAGATTAAAATTGTTGCCCATAATAATTTGTAGATGCTATAATTTCCTTTGTTGAAGTATATGCAGTGGAGGTTCACGTGATGTGAAATTCGCAGCATTATAGATTTTACAAGTTTAACGATAAACATAATTTAATTGTAGTTTGAATCGTATATAACCCTCGCTTTACACAAAGTCATTATTTTACTCAACACAACAGACGGAATTTCCGACTACGATGCTTGATATCTTTAATATGAATGGCTTGGCAACAATATACATGTGTCTACAATAAAGTAATATCAGGGAAATGAAGAGTGTGGCAACAAATTGGACACGGAGAATATGTTTGATATATACACGTATAGGGCTTCTCTGAATATGAGTACACCTTTCAATCCTTTCAGTAACATTCAGCCAATAAATAATCATTTTTACTATTTTTCAGTTGGTACGGTGCAGTAGGGTTTGTGATTCTGTATCTGGCAGTTATCAATTGGAACCGACTGATGGGAGTGGAACTTTGAATGCTTTTGTAAGCAGACGCATTTTGAAACTACCAAGATACACACTTTTTGTTTTATGTGAAGGGCTTCATACTGAACATTGCCGCAAATCAGAAGGGTTGCGAAAGCCTCTCCACAGCTTACCACAGTAAATGTTTTGGGCCAACATGTACATGAAACATTCCAATTATGACACTGTTTGTTGCATTAAAATAATTGAACAAACGGTTGAAATGCATTGATGGATTAAAAGTTGTTTGGATTAATGCAGACCTTCGAGGGTTTGTACCGTGTAGGATATTTATGAATTACCCCAATGTGGTGCGTTTACGCTTGCTTGTTACTTATAGGCATTCTCCAAAAGGTAAAAATAAACTTGGTGTGGAGGACATGCTTCTTTTTTTAAAAAAATTAATATTGACAACTAGATTGTTGGACGTGCATTTTAAAAATCGAAATTGGAAGTTAATGGGCTTGCAATGGGGTAAAAATTTGCTTCTCCAAGTATCACATTGATATTTTTAGGGATTTAATTTAGATGCGAATTTGGAGACCTTCACCGAGAGTTGCTATTAATTAGTTGTAAATTTGTGTCCAGGAGGGCGACTGGGCTTGTGGCACGCGTGAGAGAGAAGTGCGTGCAGAGAAAATCTTAGGTGCGGGATCGCTTAGAAGACCTGGGTATAGCCGGTAAAACGATATGAGCCCTGAAGTGAGGCTGGGATTAGATTCTGGCTGAACCCCAGGGCGGCGGGAATTGGGACTTTCTGTACTCTTAAATACACTGACGACCGTACGGTGCATCGGGGCTGACTTAAAGGTCATTATATTGTAGCAGGGCCGGGGCTGATATGTTAATGTAGTTCTTCTAGAAATGGGAATGGAGGTTGTGGACTGGATCTAACTTGCTCTTGTTAAGATTATGTGGCGAAGGGGGGGGGGGGCTCCTGTTAACACGGTTATGAACTTAGGGATTTTATGTAATGCTGGGAATTTTTGAACTAGTTGAGGAACTATCAGCTTCACAAGAAGGAGTTTGCTTTACTTAGTTGATTAATAAATTTGTATTTGAGCATTTCTTTGTGTGATACTATAACGTTAATAGCAGATAACCCATTTTAAGCACGGGAAGTTTTAAATTAATGTACTGTGGATTGGGGTACTTTAGTTGTAGGAGGCAGTAAAACTCTGTGTGCACGTATTGGGTTATTTTCCAGTGAATAGTCATACAAAAAAATCCTGATTTACAAACGGAGGTTATATATTTTTTAAACCTTATGTATTTCACTAACCTCTTCCGAATTTTTGATGAAATTTGATTTATGGAAATTTCACCACATCATGTGAAGCTACTTCGCTTCTCAATCACACAGTACAGGCTAGATATGCAAGTTGCTAAATGAACATTTCTCTGCATCCCATAAAACGCCTTACGGATTTTGTTGAAATCTGGCATGAAAGCCCAATAAAATTTACAGGTACTTCCGGTTTTCAGTTTAATTAATGTTAAGAACGCGCAAACAAAAGCAGTTGTACTTTAATTTCAAATAACACCTTTCTTAATTTTCTACAAACCCTTTCGAGTGCTCTTGATGTCTGCATTGAAAGGCACTTTAGTTATTAGTAATTTGTGTATTGCCCTGTTAACGAAAATGAAATGTATTCTGCGTGTTAGTAACAAGTGTGAAGGCTCGTTAAAATGCGAAGCTCTGAAACGTAAACACTTACCGTAATTGAACCAGCAACGATCAGGTCTGTAGATTACATCTTTCTGTGTGTGGTGGGTATGTTGTCAAACACACACACACACACACACATAAATAAATATAGGCGTGTATATTTGTGTGTGTGTGTACATGTACACACACACACACAGAAGACCAACTTCAAGTGAAAGGATCAATAAGCATACATTAGGCTTCCTGAAAAGACCCTATTGAGGTCGTGAGGGAACGTGTTATTATTACAGTGTACAAGCGCGATTTTACTCAACCTCTCCAGCTGAATTACATTCAGATATGCCTATGACTTATTTCCTATGCTCGTTGAAAGCTATAGGTATCGCTGAGTAAGCCTGTGGCAGAAATTAATAGTAGAGGCTGGTTGTTGTGTGATGTTTTGAGAAAGTGATCATGAGGTTTGTCATCCACGTTGTGTTATTAGATTAAATAAAATAGAGTGTATGTATATTTATTTCAGTAATTAACCAACTTGATACTCAAAATTTTTGTTTTACAATAAGTTTATTTCATGCCTCTACATGTTTCGAGCACATGTGCTCGAAACGTGTAGAGGCATGACATACACTTATTGTAAAACGAAAATTTTTTGCATCAAGTTGGTTAATTACTGAGGTAAATATCTTGAGATGCACGGTCAGCAAAACGTCGAAAAAAGTGTATGTACTTGTCTAACAGAACTTTATTTTTGGCAGTAGTACCTTATGCAGCATATTACTTACATATCACTAGCAACAAATAAAATTGTGTTAGACAAGTACATACACTCTATTTTAGTTTAAGAAAGTGATGTTAATTAGAGTACAACATTTATCACCATTTAAATAGCACCATTATTTGTACCTGAAAAGTAAGCGGAATGCACATTTAGTCGCTTCCTTTGCATAGAATTAAAATTAAAAATATCTTGTACATTTTCTTCACTAAAATTTATTTGATTTTCTGATAAGATTTAGACAATAATATTTTATTTTGTGATGCATTAATAAGAGGAAAGAAAGGTTTGTTGTAATGCCTAATGGACCATTGATTCTGGACTGTGGTATTTTGTATGGAGATAAAAAGGTAATGGGGGAAGTCGTTCCTGTTCATGCCATGCAGGAGTGGCGTTGTGGCTCCACTCATTCTTAACTTCGGAAATAGGTGGAGGTGAGTGAGTGGACAGCTTCACGCCTCGGCCGCCTTCCATTCGGAAAAATGTTCCCTGCCAACCACTGGTTAAGAAAGAGATTTGGTAAGTTTCAGAATCAGTCTGGAGCCTTTGGAGAATAATATACCTCCTTATTTTGTTGGGAATCGAACCACGATCCACCCAATGGCCAGGGTTTAGCTTAGTTGCTATACCGACTGAGCTAACCTTGCTTTAAATACTTAGTAGGCTAAAAAATTATGTGTGTGTGTGTGTGTGTGCGTGCGGCCTCTAACAGCAGTGCGTAGCAGGGATATTTCCTGGGGGGTACATGCAGCGGGCGTGTAGGGCTGACAAACTTATCATCTTCCTGCGACGATTGTCTGAAATCTGGGACCCTCAACCTCCTGTAATCCTCTAGGCCTATTCTGGCCTGTTCAAGGACTGCTTTACCTTTTTCATGTATATATATATGTGTGTGTGTATATGTGTTTTACAAATTATAATCTTAGTGTTTGTGAGAAATTTGAGGTACTTATTTGTTAATAATGTACGGTAGTAAGAGAAATTGTGCGAGATGGCATCTCCCATTTTAGTTTGTACTGTTGACGTACTTTTTCAGTTACATCCAGACACTTTTGATTTTGTGTGTTAAAACTTTGACCAAAACCAGGGGGAAAATGCCTCGTGCGATTTTAAAGCCACAAAACCGTTGAATGACAGGCGCTTCAGCAGGAGTATAGTCGCAGTTTAGTGCGGTTGATTACTTTGCTTTACTGTAGCGGTGTCATGAAGGTCTGCGATTTCATCTCCAACTGTGTTTAGAAAGTTGCCAGAAAAGCCAAAGGAAAGGACCAGGTGAGACACCTACGCGGAAATTATAGTGGATGTTGTACAGATGTGATATAAATAGGTGAAATGGTTTTATCTGACTTCGGTAGTATCCAGTGGCTGGCTGTTTTCAGTACGGGTTTGAAACTTCCGTTGCCATAAAAGACGAGGACATTTTTTCCGGTTAAGTGAATCTTATTTCCTGAAACTGGACTTTCTCTCATGGCGCTAAATGCTGTTAGTTCCCTTTGGTTAGGTCAAAAGCCGATTTTGTAATTCGAAGACTTATCCACAAGTTCAGATTTGCGGCATTCAGTGATTCGCCTGCAAAATAATATACGGTAACAAAATACATTGATAAAAATATGACACGTATTCGAATCATTATTTGTATACTATTTAAAAGTTACATTTCTACCGAATGTGTAAATTGCAACTGACATTCCAAATTATTAAGATTCAGGTCTTCTGAGATGATGGGTAAATATGTACTGGCGTTCTGGAGTGCCTGTAGCTAGAGGGTTAAGCCGTAAAAAGGGAGTGTTTTTGGATTGCGTGGCCCTGAATTTAAATGCACGAGGATCTATCGAAACGCCGGTAACTATTTATCATCTTACACGGCGTAACATTTCAGAAGACATGGATGTTCCATAAATCCGCGATGAGAAGCTGAAATCTAAAACTTCTGTGGGGATACTGAGATACTTGAGTACAGGTTATTGCAATGCTAAGTTTAAATTTAGTTTTTAGTGAGACAGAGTAACACGATTTCTATCCCCCATTACAGAGTCTGTCGCGTTTGGCTTGTCGGAAAATGTGTGGTAACTGGCCAACTAAAGTGGTACCCAGCTGAACTGCACAGCTGTTAGCTACAATCTTCACTGTTGACATACCGATGTGTTCTATACGGAAATTTAAACTAAAAAAGAATTCTGCGGGTTTTCCTGTAAATGTAGCACGATTTGTTGTATTTCAGTAGCTATATAAGATTCACAATAATATTGTTTGTAGTATCTCCCTACGTATTAGAATAAAGCTCCACCCGAAGATGACCTAAACGAGTCGAAACAAGTCCTGCTATTTGCGCAGATATTTAAAATACAATAAATATTATCGTGACTTTTACATAGCGACTGAAATATAGAACTAATTTTGTGCTGACTGAGAAGGACCCTAGGATTTTATTAACTGTAAATTTATAAGCTACAAGTTGCTTTTGAAATTTTCTTATTTATTGGCTTAAATAGTGCCTAATATCTGGACCTCGAAATGGGTCTACATAATTGCATGTTATGCAGTATAATTAATGAGTTTCTCTACCGATGGTTACCTTGAATTCGACAAATACCATTTAGCGAGGTGTTGTAGATTGTTAAATTGATTAAACAGCACAATTTACCACATCGCCATTATTAACATTATTATGTTCGTTCGCAAAATTGTGAAAAGCGACTATTAGCTTCGTCATGTCTGTCCATCCGTCCGTCCACGTGGAACAACTTGGTTCCACAGGACGGATTTGTATGAAATTGGTACTTGAATATGCTTTCGAAAGTCTGTCGAGAAAATTCAAGTTTCATTAAAATCTGAGAAGAGTAACGGGTACTTCACTTGAAGACCTATGTACCTTTATGATAATATCTCGCCCGGTTCCTCTTGGAGGGAGAACTGTTTCAGAAAAAAGTTGTGTAGGAAATCGAAACAGGTTTTATGTTCAATAACTTCTTACAAAAATCGTGGTGTTTGTGAGACAATGTGGAAAAATATGGCAGAGCCAGAGAGGACACAGATATAATATGCTACGGAGTTGTGCACTGTGCATGCTGGATACCTAAGACTACAAACACAATCTCAGAACATATAACACTGTTTTTCCACTGCAACAGTGGTTTCACGAACGCGCATCAATTTTACGCAATACGTATGTACATTGCCTGTCATTTATGTTGATCGTGTTGTGTGGTTAAACGTTCCAGTGAATAGAACATTTCTTCATTAGGCTTACTTTAATTTTTGCAGCAGCAATAAAACCATTTAAAGTAGTTACACCTATTATTGTTGCGTAAGGCATTAACAATAAACTAGTTATACTCCTGTTTTTAAGATCTGAGGTTTCCTGTCATTAATAATGAAGGCTACATCGATAGTGAGTGTAGAGACCCGAACATGTCTGGAGAATTCCGAAGGAAAGGGACGTACGTATGTAAATGGCTAGTAGGCCTATCTTTATGCCACTTCAACGTCAAACATCCACACATTTTGTAACCAGTTATATGACTGTGGCGATGATAAGGCCTTACAGTTTTACGTAGAGCAACACAAATTTCAAGGCACCTTAATGTGGTGATATTTTTTTCCCTCCCTGCCTTTCGTGTTCCGAATCCTACCGATAGAATGTAGGTACGTTTGAAGTGTTTTCTTTGGACACACAAATTGTCCATTTACATTGTGTCCTGTCTTTACCGCAAAGCCGATGAGAAAAAAAAAACTCTATTATTCGAGCGGATGGCTTGTAATGCATGGGGCACGTAAAATTTTAGATTACTTCATTTCAAATTTTGTCTATCAACATTGCTGCTGTTATTGTAATATATTTTTATATGACGTGGTGGTCGTAATGTATGATATTATCCTGTGCCAGTCTGCGTTGCCGTTGTGACACTGTGATTAAAGTGTGGTTACATTTAATACCGTTAGTGGTGTGTTTCGGTCCGTTCTATATTTGTTTATACTTTATGAGAAGTGATGTCTTTCATAACAGTTTGTTGTCCTGAACAAATTGTTGTTGACTCGATGTTGTCTGCTGGTATAACTGGATGTACCGCTGTGATTTACTTAGACCTTTGCAACATTTCTTTCTGCTTTAATTTCCTTCTTTTATATTCCCTGTTTCAACTTATTTGTATTTTGCTTCTTGGCTTTTACTGTCTTCATATTTCGTCATTGCCTTTTGTCGCATTTTGCAATCAGTATTTGTATTTTTATATATCTTTTTCCCTCCTTTTCTTTTTCAATTCGTTTATCTTTTTCCTATAAGAAACTTTGTCAAATGATGCCATTTCCTGACTTTCTCGACTAGTTTGCACATAGACTTTGAAGCGCATTGTAGATTAACATCTGTACAACTTAGTGATTGATATATTGGTATGTATATAATTATATTCATATATATATATATACGTGCACACACACACACACACACACACACACACACACACACACACACACATGTCCACCATTACAAACTGATACAAGTAAAAAATTGTCGCACAATACACCGGATTTTTGCAATGTAGCCGTGTTTTTAAATTTTAAATTAAAACAAAACCACTTATATGTATCGTGATCCATCTCGGTAGACTATTACGTTCCATATTCGCTGGTATATATATATATATATATATACAGGGTGTTTCACGACTTTAGGGCATAACTGCAGGAGGTGATTTCCTAGGTCTTTGTGATCAAAAAAGTTCATATAAAAATGTGTCCGATTTTGGACGGTT
>Ga0123352_10015284_pt1 | contig 12217 bp, 11 predicted proteins | sample TergutLab28metaG_FD_89700 | JGI IMG/M metagenome (GOLD analysis project Ga0123352, IMG submission 89700) | Labiotermes labralis P1 segment gut microbial communities from Petit-Saut dam, French Guiana - Lab288 P1 | ecosystem: Host-associated > Arthropoda: Insects > Digestive system > Gut ... | reverse complement strand
TTTCGGGTTAAAACAAATTTGTGGGTAAAAAAATGGGCCCGGGGCAGGGCCCCCCCCCCCCCCCCCCCCCAAGTATTTCGGTTTTCCCCTGACCCGAGTTCAGGGTCGAAACTTGTTGTCACCAAATAAAACTGTTGTTGGTTGTGACTGAAAATCCTGATAGATATTATGATTATTATGAAGTTTCATGTAACGGTTCCCCCCATCAATTTAACTCCATCAATACTCCCTACTCGTCTACAGCGACATGTTGCTCCCACCAGAAGGACAAAAGCGCAAAAGCTAGAAACCTTGAGAAAAGCAGTTCTCTTGGGGAAATCTGGGCACAGTGGACAGAACGGTACTTAGTATTTAAAGGGCCAATCGTGTGCACATTTTACAGATCAATTTTGATATCATTCTCACGTTTTTAAAGGACACAAGAACTGCAATACTCCAACGGGGACCAACCAGTCGCCGCAGTTTGAGACCCCTGTGAACCCCGTACTGTTTATAAGGTTAGGTATTCCTTACGTTTGCAGCGCCCCTTGTAGGCGACGGGGATGGCCTTGCCCTTGTGACACGCCTCCTCCTGTAGGTGACAGGCACTCTGGTAGGTGACGCCATCAGTCCCGCAAACTTGCCTGCTGGCGGCCGGGCGTGGTGGACAGCGCTGAGCGCACTTGACGCAGTGTGGACTCAGATTCTGGTCGAGAAGGCAATGTTTTCCGGCCGGACATCGAATCCTGTCGCAGGATCCTGCGCGAGTGAGGTCGGGCACACGCGGTTACACGGGCACACTGTCTCCTGCCTCACAAGACCTGCCACTTTGCATCATGCTCAAGCAACAATATACATTACTTCCACGTGAAGGGGACAGCATGCAACGTGTGTTGCCGTAATTCCACCCTCATTCCTGCATTAACAGGGCCTCTGCCTAACTGTACGACATCCAGTAGCGGTGGTATAACCAGGAGCTACACCTGATGAAGGGGAAAGTTAACTTTCAGGGTGGATTTCAATTAATGCGCCATGCACTGCGCGCATGTATGTATAATTCAGCAGTACAGAATAACACACAACACACTGTGTTACAGAGAACAAAGGTCAGATAACATTAATCCTATATGTTTCGGCCAGGATGGGCCATTTTCAGGGAGAATATATAACACACCAGGTAAGTTTTGCATTTCGAACTGAGGTCTTCTGCTAGAAGAGCTACACACTTGAATCGTCTCAATATATATCTGACAACATGTTTATGTACAATTACAACCTAAAATTTCGGCAGACTAAGGACGTCTATACGCGCAGTTTGTTACAGTTTTAACTTTTACGGCAGGAGCCCCAGAACAGCAACACCTCTCGTACCAAACAAATTCGATCTCACTCCAGCTTATCCTGCGCCTGCAAGTGTGGCTCTGCCGGCCTACAGCACTGGAACCATGCACCAACTCTACAGCACAAGCACACCAAGGTGCCAGTTACTGTACGCCTCCTTCGTGTTCCGAACAGTGAAGACAGCTCAAATGGCGTAGTGCATATGGGCTTGAAGAACGAGCAATCGCGGTTCGATTCCGGCAGTGGCAAGAGATTCCTCACCTCTCCAAAACGGGGGCCCACCCAGCCTCCTGTTCAGTGGGAAATGGGGGCTCTTTAACTGGGAGAAAACCGGCCGAGGCGTGAAGCTGACCACACACCTACATATAGCGCCTAGGTTAAGAATGAAAAGAGCTTTACCTGCACTCCCCCATACGCCTTAACGCAGTTATAATGTTATTACATGAAACGCAGCTCACTGGTTCCACTGAAGTATCTGATTTTCACATAATCCCCCAAGCACACTGATGCACTTGTGAGGACGTGGTAATTGCTGTTCGTGAATGGATGCGACTGGAAGAACCAGATTTCTGCCTAGACGAAATATTTATACTGGTGCCAGTTTGGGACAAATGCATCGACGTTCTTGGGACTGTGTTGAAAAATGATGGCAATCAGAAGGAACAAAGGGCTACACGTACGGAACCTGGCTTGTTGAACATTCTTCGTAATTTCGCACAAATCCTTGCAGATCCAGACACAGAGAACGCTTTTGTATTGACATCCTTCTGTGCACAGCACAGGCAGGTCCGAGTGCTCCCCTGCTCTCTTGCGCAGTCTCCTCGAACCACATCTAATGCGTAGAAAGTTTGACCTCACTATAGCGCGCACCATCCTGCAGTGTTCTATGACCAAATGTTGCTGTGTCAAAAGATATTCTCGTCAATACGCCGAAGTTATCAGAAGAGTCTGCCACAGCGAAGACACTTTTAGTGCGCAGTTTCCTGCTCTACTGTTTACTCTCATCGTGCAATGGCACAAGCAGTTAGCTGCCAGCCTCTCACTGCGAAGGCATGGGTTTAATCACAGGCCACTTCATGTAAGATTTGTGGTGTACAAAATGGCACTGGAACAGGTTCTTCTCTTATTACACATACTTTTCGTTATCATCGTCATTCCACCGATGCTTCATATTCGTTCGTCACCGTGCTCTGCTATCTTAGCAACTGATAACGTCATTAAATAACGCACACTGAAACACAGATTCGGCGTGATGTTTAGGGACTCTGTCTGAGTCACAATGAGGCCTCATTGATAACACTGGCTGAGTCACAATGTGCCCTGCTTTTTAACACACACAGTCTGTGTGAGTCACAAACACCTCAGTCTATGCTCTTCCATGAACGTGACAGGCCAATTTCAGACCCATATTAAACAACAGGCTAAATTATAGTTCCGTATAATTTGACCTTTACATTCCTAGACAGCACCCGGGAACACAAGATGCTGGACAGAATCCTGGCGGACGTTCGCCGATTGCACCTGTTCTTAACTTCTCCAGGAATGTAAATCTGATCTGTTAGTGTAACTCACAAATGTTTGAACTTCACTACATTCTTAAAGAATTATCATCATTATTACATCATCATCTTTATCATGATCGGACACCAGTTAGGCCTTAACAGACCGGTTCTGGTCTCGTCTACTTATCTCTTCAAAGGCCTTCCAAGTCGTTTTCGTCCATTTGGTCTACACGTCAGCATTAATTTTGGTATCCCGTTGTCGTTCACTCTTGTTCCATGTCGCAGCCAATTAATTACGATTCCATATGCAAACTTGAATGTAAGGGGGAAAGCCCAGAAAGAAGAGGAACTGGGCGGTATCGTAAATTAGAAGCAAATTAAAGTAGCAGCAATTACAAACTCGAAAAAGAAACCGAGGGGTACAACGGAAACATCGTCTGACTTGAGACAATTACCTTAACAACGAATTTTCTTGGCCTGCTTGACCCGGAAGATGATGGAAATAATGAGCCTTTGAAACTCCGTTACTTAATAATGTATACGATACAACACCCAGTTGCAGGGGCAGCTGGTCCATAAAGACTTGCAGGGCTGCATCCCTCGCTGAAATTTTGAGAAAAATTAAATATTTGAATGCAATTTTTCGTTAGCAGATCCGCGAATTCTATAAAAAAATATGAATTAAATAATTTTAAAGTCCAATATTCGCGACGGACTCTGTCAACGCTTGAGAAAGTGAACAGGCTGTGTCCTACCTAGACGTTGCACTTTGGGTCAGCACAGGTGGGGCGAGTGGTGGTAAGACATTGGCAGCTAGATCGTCGTACGCACTGCAGCCCAAATAGGGTTTAAAGGAGGACTTTGTGCATCTTTTTACCACTTCTAACGTTTCAAACGTTCGAATTTTGATAACCATTAATATCTCGCTGTTTTCAGAACCAAATTTATGAATGTTTTAATTTTAGCAGTTGCAATTTTAAAATCCACATGAACAAGAACAGTATGGATTATTTACAGGGCATCAATTTTCGCAATGAGCTCTCGCAGGAAAGACTGACATTAAGAATTTGGGTCGTACAACTTCCGATCTGGCTAATTTTTGTGATCGTGAAGCAGAAGACAGACTTGTGTCAGGAAATGTAACCCTGCCACATATGTTACACATAGGTGGGCGAGAGGCTGTGCTAAAAGAAACGTTCTATTTGGCCTTCCCATTAATCATACGACAATTCCAGCCACAGCCCTGCCTTACGAAAGTCCCACGAGCAGCCATTGCTCAGGAGACATGAATTTTCAATCATTCAACTGCTGTTTTAAACACATATGCAAGTATGGGGCCAAAATCTAGTGTCATCACTAGTTGACGTCAATTGTGACACCGTCCAGCACATTATATATGCAGTGCTACGTGAATCTGCAAAATACATTTCGACATGAGAGTCCCCACGACTTGGACAACCTCCAAATGTGGGTTTTAACAATTAGTGGGTGCAGCGGAGAAAAGTCTCTTGCGTCTGGTGCAAATCAAACTACGACTGCTGTGTTGTCTAGCCCACAGCCCGTCACCATACCAACGGAACTGTCCCGGCTCAGACTGTCTCACTTGCAGGAACTAATGGTGACGTTGTTAAGACATAAGTGTTTCCAGTAATATTTTAATTCAATTGCGTGGGTTTTCCAGCACTGACGCCCCGCTCAGCAAACAAACTACCCAGACCTCGCACATGCATGGGTCGAGGCCAAGCTGCCTCATAATTGTTTTGTACAATGCCAGCGAACTTTGACGTGTTCAAACAGTGGCCAGGGTTGTGTACAGAAAACAGAAACATGGAGCATTTCAATACACAACAGCAGATTCAGCAAACCTGCAAGTCATCACTGGGCCGCAAAATTACCATTGCTAGGGACTAGTCACAAAATGTTTGCTGCGGAAAATATTTTAGACGAAGCCATGGTAAGACTGCAAAATTCCATCGTCAACTGTCCAATTTCCGAAACGCTTCATTCATTCTTTTATTTTTAAAAACAACGGAGGATGGAAAATTTAGAACCAGCCACCTTCTTACAACACGTCCAGTGCGCAGTTTGTTTTGAAGAAATTAGACAGACAGCACGACATTTATAAAACTGGACAATTGACAAAGTCCAGACGCTGAATGGTTAGAGATCAGACACTGCATGGTCAGAAACACGCTGAATTGAATATTGTCAAAATTTTAAAATTTCCAAAAATAAAAAATAAGCCTAAACGTCATATTATCAGGAACGCGAAGACTCCTGCTGGACCACAAACAGCAACGATCGTGCCAACTGATGACAGGACACTAGAACTGACTTACTCTGACAGTGTCCATAGTAAGCTACAGATAACGAGGCGTTCTTCTTCCGGCAACTTCGCTTACGTAGACGGCACACGCTCGTGTAGGAGCGCCCATCTGTCCCGCACACGGGACCCTTGTGACGACTTTTACGACAATCAGGGGAGCAAACACATTTGGGACGTCCTCGACGAATCACACACTTCTTTCCCTCTCCGCAGTCGACGCCGGTGCATGACTCTGCAACAGACAACATTCCACACGGTCATGCAGACCGCCCGATCACTGACCCGCCGTGCATCAAATTAGCACTCACGTTGGCACCCACCTTTGCAGGCGTAGCAAGGCACACCACCGCCTAACACCCTCCAGAAGAACAAAGTGCCGGGATCCAAGTCTTCAGCACTCCACGCCGTCGCTACGCTGTCGGACGCACAACACTCCTCCTTGCTCACCTTCTCGCTCAGCAGCTCTGTGCAACGTCCGTTGCGCACCATGGTGGACCAGCAATTACCGCCTGCAGCAGGAGACGACCGTCATTGTTAGGGATCGATTGGCACCCGGTTCATTGCTCTCTACACGTGTGTCGGGAGCTGTGAGCTTATTATCAAACACCGCAACAAACATGCTACAATTTCGTACCTCGCCCAGCATTCCAAACACAACCTTTCGACATTTGGACATGTTTGCATCCACAGGTGCAAAATGTAGGCATGCAATATCTGAGTAGGGTCCAAGAGACACAGCTACTATATCCAGTGACTCAGAGTGACGTTCTATTGTACCTACTGAAATGGGCCCCACAGACAATGGCGTCCCTAGGGCAGGATGAGCGGGGTGAGCACCTCGGGCCTCTCGCATTGACGTATGTGGTACGAACATTTTATGTGCGCTAAAATGTTAAATGTCTCAGAGACAAATACGTATCATTACTTCCAATGGAAAAGACATTAAGAAAGAAAGAGAAAGTAAGCAGACTAGAGAACAAGTGAACTCACCGGCACAAAGCACGCTGTTCCAGTACAAAACTGACCTCAACGTCTGGGTTGTTGCGCGTTGTTTGGACTTTATAAGTTTATCTTTATTTCTATAGGCAAGTGTGGGAAGTGGGGTGTGAGTTAACACCAGCAGTCTTTGGGGCTCCTTTTGTTTTGTTGCTTGGAGGGTGAACTGGAAGAAATCACAACTGGACACAGGCACATATTTCGGATTTCTATATAGTCTGTGACAAATAACAACTGGGCCCGTGTGCTCGCACATGAGTAGCTGGTGAGTGACTGTGGTGTTTCAAGTGGGCTGCTACTTCTAAAAATTCGTAATAATTGTTAATGTGTAATTGCACGGTAGCCATGGTTACAGAGATAGAGCCGGATGGCGAAGGTACAGCAGCTGAAAAAAAAAAGGACAGAAGAAAAGGAATGAAGAAGGTAATTTGAAATCTTTGAGAAGTTCGTTAGAGAAAATTGTATTGTGAATATTGTAGTGTGAAAACGGCTTTGTATAAGGAAGAACAAGAATAGGAGAGCTGCAGGAATGCGCCAGATTTCAGGCAGACAGAAACCCAACGTGTGAAGCCAAGATTACTCGCTCGGAGATGGGCGCCGCTTGTCTCCACACTCTGATACCGTCAGATGTTCGTTTTGGTCAGACTACAGACTACAGGTCCCCTACAAATATTAAGTACCGACTTCGATTTTCCAAAAAAGTATACCTTTTCCGGAAAATTCTGCGCGCGACAATAGCCGAAACGGGGCAGCGTTCAAATAAATAGGTCAATTCACTGTAAGAAAGCTGACGTGGTATTTTTGGCTGCTGCTGTAACATTCACCGCTGTTTGTCAGAAGAAACACAAAACTACTGAATACACTAACAAAACGCAATTACAAAACTTAACAAATATAAAACAATATCGGTAATTACTTTATACCTACTGGGTTTGTAACTGTTATTATTGTCGTTATTATAATTATTACAGAATTACTAATGTGACAGTTTCTTCAAGGTCACACATCACGATGACGACCTGAACACTACGTGCTGGCACTATAACTCGCATCAGACTCTTTTAATCTCGATGTCTGACAGTTACTACATTTTCCAACGTTAAACAAACATTCTTGGTCCGAGCGAGAGTCGAAAGCATTTCCAGCTGAAAAGTGGCCTAAAATCGCCAGCACATTCAACACTTCCCAGATTGTGCAGTTTCAGAATTAAGCAATTGGAAGTAACATAAATAGCGAAATAACAAAATGTTTTAAATGCGCGACGAATCTTTCTTTGCGGTAAACAAAGGGCAATAAGAGGAACGTGGGTCGTAATACTGCTGGGCGATAACACGGGCTATTTGTAACTGACTCGCGTCTATGTATGTACTACTATAACACAGGACCTCCGAACAAACAATGGTTATTTTTCTCCACAGCTGTAATTGACCCTCGATCCTCCACAAGTCGAGGTACAGTTAGTTCCCCAAATCTCTAAAAGCTCACGCAGAATTAAAGAAAAAGGATGAACCGTCGGAAGGAAAAATAAAACTGTCAGCAAAGAGAGCGCTATAGATAAGGCGAGATGACCAGAAAGTGTCGGAGGAAAGAAACGAAATATAGTAAACTGAGCTATTGTGCTGTGTCAGTACAATGCAATGAATGTACATTACAAATGTAATTACACGAATGTTCTGTACTTTGGCTCCTGAAACCCGAACTGCGCATTTTTTTGTTAGTTTAATAATGTCAGAAACATTAATCATTGTAACCCAGAAATATCAGGTGAAAAGTCGCAATCCTGGTGGCGATAAACCAGCCAAACCCCAGCACTGCTATCACTTACATAGTTCGATTCTTGCGAATCCAGTAGGCACGGTGTTCTCCAAGAACGTAACCCTCACGAATGCGGGTGGTTTAATGTACAAAGACCCAGTCCGTACCGAGCAGTAAACACTCTCCGTCTCGGTTATACAAACCAGTCAGTTAAGGTTGTATAGGGAAATAATCGCTGTTTGTTCTCATATCCTCACAAAACACATAAATGCAGCTGTGTGAGCTGAACGTAAATCTTTTTATTATAGAACCTGGAGGTACATGAAGCAAACGGTAGGCCTTAAAGAGTTATGTATTATGGCCATTGCCAACTTCTCCGTTTTAATATTATCTCCCTACTTTATGCTGTGCACCTTTGAACCATGGTCTGCTGCGTGTGTACGCCTCCGTATAATCGATCGTAGTCAATGAACAGACTAACAGCTGAGAGATTCGGCAGTCCTCTCGTTACGTCACAGCTTCATTCAGCGTTTACTCAGCGAGCGAGCTGTGGAGGGAGATGGAGGGTGAGAGAGAGAAACACAAACACACAGAGTGAGAGAGAGAGAGAGACCGCCACCGCGTGACCGCTGTGTAGTAAACATCCGTATACGACAGACTTGGGCGAGGGGAGGGAAGCAGAGAGCTGCGCCTCTTCGTCGCAAAGCAGCGGATGACGCAACACAGAATTGTCAGGCGGTGCACAAACAGTTCCCAAGGTCTTGAGCGATACAGCCACAAAGCCGTGGGAAGGTTGCTGCAGCAATTCGCACAGACCTGGGCTTCTCTAGTAGAACCACCTGTTCACTGTATGTACCACCAGTTTAACATTCAACAATTCTACGTTACGCCCACACAGTGTATTTGTGTCTTGTGTGGGTCTGAGAACAGCGATTATTTGAAACTGTTCACGAATTTAACATTTAGCGACAACAATGGAGCGAACGCGCCACAAGTGTTACGTGCAGCGTGTATTTCCTAACTTATTTTAACGTTTAGTTCAAGCATCATCGTCTACGTAAATACAAGCCGATCTCAGCGGTCGCGCGGTCTAAAGCGTGGGTCTGCGACCGCTTGCTTGCTGGGATTGCGGGTTCGAATCCCGCTGAGGGCATGGATGTCTGTCTGTTGTGAGTGTTGTGTGTTGCCAAGTACAGGTCTCTGTGTCAGACTGATCATCTGTGCAGAGGAATCCTACCGACTGTGGGGTGTCTGAGATTGATCGTGAAGCCTCTTTAATGAGGAGACCCTGGCCCACTGGGGCTGTTGTGCCATGGGACACAAAAGTAACTGGTCGCTTGTGTCAATGACCGCTGTTGGATCACTAGACAAGCGCGTAAAGTACGGTGTTTATGTGCGTGCCATTTATAGGCAATGGGGTCACGTTACTCACAGAAAAAAGACCACGTGTCGCCATTACACGTACGTAGATGGATCAAACATCACCAACTAATATCAGTCACAGAACGTCTGAAAACTCCACATACAGAAACTTATGTTTTAAATTTTAAATCGTTAAAAACCACAAAGCCGATCCCAGTGGCCACGCGGACTAAGGTGTGGTTCTGCGGCCGCTCGCTTGCTGGGATTGCGGGTTCGAATCCCACCGGGGCTATGGATGCCTTTCTGTTGTGATTGTTGTGTGTTGTCAGGTAGAGGTCTTTGCGACGGGCTAATCACTCGTTCAGAGAAGTCCTACCGACTGTGGTGTGTCTAAAGGTGATCATGAGTCATCGACAATGAGCAGGCTGCTGCGCCATGGTAAAAAAACAAAACTTTTTTAAAAAGAATAATTTGCCACTAACCGAACTACAATAGTCACAGTGCGTTTAGGAATGTTAACATTGGCCAAGTCTACGTGTTCCACAAGGTGAACTACAAAGCTGAATACTGTAAATGTAATTAATTATATTACTGTATTTCCTTGTTTGTTATCCTAATTGTTTACCGTTCGATACACTACGTAGTTCACTGCAGTTACGGTCCACACGAGCGGACTGTAAAATACGCAACTCTAAGTTCTTCTGTGCTGTCCTAAAATATGTTCGCCAACAGCTTAGCGTCCGCATTCTAACCTGTAAATCACAGACGAAAATGGAAGGGGATAAATGTTTAAGATTAATTTCTTCTGGAATGTGACGCAGTGTCATTGGGTGAGTGGTTCCCGACGTTTCGAAAGATCGTCACGTGACAACACTACGTTAACATCTTCAGCAACATCGCTGTCAGCACCTCGAATCTCGCAATCAATGCTTCAGCCGGTCTCCGATGGCATGTATAAATGAAAGGGGGTGGGCCGTGACAGCACAGTCGGTATAGCGACTCGCTACGGGCTGGACGGTCCGGGGATCGAATCCCGGAGGGGCGAGATTTTCCGCACCCATCCAGAAAACCCTGGGGCCCACCCAGCCTCCTGTACAATGGGAACCGGGTCTTTCTCAGAGGCAAAGCGGCCGGGGCGTGGCACTGACCATCCACTCCCATCTAGCGCCGAGGTTCAAGAAAGAGCAGAGCTATACCTCTACTCCACCTCTGGGCCTTCGTGGCCTGTTCTAGGGTGAACTTTACCTTGCTGCTTTGTTTCATTGCATTAAAACGATAATGCCGTGACATCCGCTGGCTGATTCCACAGCCCATAGTCACTGCCGACAAACGTTCACAGCAGTGCCAATTTTAGTGTCTCGTTGCGCAGCTGACGCGTCGTACGCTGCGGTTTGTTTAACGACACTGTCACTATCGCTGACTACATAATGTCAAAAGTTGAATGTTGGCCAAGACGTAACTGAGGCATTATTCTGGACTTTGCCTACAGGGACTGAGTAAAACTACGGAAATCCTTAGTGAAGACAGCAGGTGTCCCGGCCGATGCTCGAACCAAGCGCATTTCGAATACAAATCTACAGTGCTACTTCTGCAGCAGCTGTAACGTCCCATAGCTGACACACAAAAGCCAAGCCCTGTAACTCAATTTTCCGCATTTTAGAGCGACTTCGAAAGATACTGCATACACTTTCGCGTCCACCGGTCGAGGATCACCAGCACGCCAGCCAGTGAGGTGCGGCGATTCTTGCGGCCACCATGTAAACGTACGAGTAAAGTGCACACACAGTCAGACGGCCACGGCACTACGTTAGCCAAGGATGTAACGAACCGCCTCCAGTTTTCCCCAGAATATATTTTGTCTACTCTTTATTACACCCTTCATCCTCGACCTTGGGCCCACGTGGGATTTTCAAGCTGACTTGAATGACGTAACGTGCACACCTGGTCCTGGCTGGACCAGACTAGGCAAGGACATGGATTGCTCACTTGAAGCATGTGGAGGGACTAATGAAGGTTAACTGGAGAAGGAAGACAGATCTAATGCAAAAGCATCCAAATGTGCATCTCTCGGAAGATCTGCATTGACGTATTCACAGGACCGCATTCCTGTTTCGGCTCCTGTGTACGCCATACTGACGGCTTCCCTCAAAACGTTACGTGGCCTAACACAGTGCCACCGAATGCATCACATGTCACCGTCTTCGAGTTTGGAAAACTAACTACACCAGTTCATGCGGACTTCGTTATTCTTCCTACCGAGTGTACAGTTGTTTCTTTAAGACGGACGGCACTAAGCAGAGCACCCAGCCACACAGCGGGTGGGTCTGCTTGATCTGTAGCAGGACACTGCACATTGCGACTCGAGCGGCCGCACACTGGCAGCATTTCCTCCTTCCTTAATATACGATGATCGTTAAACCTAAGATAAAGCTCTACGCCATCTTTCAAAAACGTTCTTATTTCCACGAAAACACATAGAATTTTCATGACCACGATTAATGATTACGAAAAATAAATTAGGTTAATGCTGAATGCTCAGCATGATAACTCCGTGAAGGCGTGGTCTCTACAATTACCGCTCAGCCACGTGGTACATATACAGTCACTACCTCACGAAGTTACATTTTAAATAATATCCTGGAAATTTTTTTTGGATACGACGAAAGGTGGACATCATGGCTTATACAGAGCGCCAAAGAAGACTCCTCAATTCCAGATAACCTAAACTGCTAGTTTCACGTTTCGCCTGCCCATAGTTGGGCAACAGGGGCATGGGGAGTGACACAGCTGTTCTGTACCTGACTGCAGAATTACCGTTCATGTTACAGGTACCTTACATGGACGTATTCCTCGTTGGGTTCCCAGTAAAGACGAAGTCACTGAAAAAGTTTTAGGTCCCACCAGCCTCTCTAAACATATTGCACTAGCCCCCCCCCCCCACAAAAAAATTATCCAC
>Ga0123352_10015281_pt1 | contig 12219 bp, 7 predicted proteins | sample TergutLab28metaG_FD_89700 | JGI IMG/M metagenome (GOLD analysis project Ga0123352, IMG submission 89700) | Labiotermes labralis P1 segment gut microbial communities from Petit-Saut dam, French Guiana - Lab288 P1 | ecosystem: Host-associated > Arthropoda: Insects > Digestive system > Gut ... | reverse complement strand
GTCTTCTTCTTCTTCTTCCATTGGCACTACAGCCCGCTGTGGGCTTTGGCCTGTCGAAAAATACCCTTCCATTTTTTTTTATCCGTCACCAGCTTCATCTATCTTCTTACTCCCAGCACTTGAAGATCTCTTTCTAGTTCCTCTTTCCATCCTTTCCTGGGTCCTCCCCTTCGTCTCGTCCCTCCCAGATCTTGAGTGAAGATCTTTTTGTGTAACCTATCCTCCTCCATTCTCTCCAGGTGACCTAACCTACTTATCCTTTGTCCTTTTATCCATTTTACTACATTTTCTCCTTTGCTCATCACTTCCAGTTCTCGGTTCGTTCTACTTTTCCATTCCCCGTTTTCATATTTAGTGCCATATATTCTTCTAAATATTTTCCTTTCAAAATCAGACTACTAACTAAACTAAAAACTAAACTCCGTGGCCTTAGTCCGCACGCGAACTATACCGACAGAGCGGCGTTTTGTCTTGAAATGCTCTGTCGTCGAAATTTAACTATTAAGCGGCGAGAGATTTACTTGGTGACAATTTGTTTATCTTCTAGACTTTAAGCCGAATGCTTCTGAATATGGGCAAAATTCAGTCACAATATTTCGGATGATTCAATATTTAATTAATGTGCGCCTAAAGAATTGTGTCTTAGGATGGTTCCCTGTGTTGCTATACCGTGTAGTTTAGAGGCGATAAGTCCTGTAAAATGTCTATTCCACCTACACTGTCCTTATCTCTGATTGGCCGTACTTTATGCAACCTCCCTTTATAATCGCTACCAGCCCCCATCATAATCACTTTAGCTGCCATATGAAACTAAATGATGAGCCATGAAGATGGAAGTAACACTTTCACCAGACACGTTAAAAATACCGTACAGTGCAGGAATCCAGAAGACCGTCGTTTGGGGAATACCATGAAAATCTGAGAACTTACGTTGCATCACCTGACGTTTATTGAGTTAAGGAACGTACGAATATTGTCATTAAAGAAGACAATGAAAGGAAGAAGAAATATAATCTTGACATTTTAACTATTCTTGATATTGTAAATATATTATTTCAGCAAATTCAATGTGCGAACCGACCGACTATCATATTGGTGCCTTCAGTTCTGACAGCAATATCTCTGTTCTATAGTATGAACCAACAAGATGCATTGTTTTCTATTAACATATTTCAGTAATAAGCCTCTATATGTTTCGAGCAGGCTTGGTGCTCATCATCAGGAGAATCAACTCTGTATATACAGCAATTGGTATATGTCATGCGTTTATGTTGACTGGCTGCTGGCAGCAGCCAGTCAACATAAACGCATGACATACCAATTGCTGTACATAGAGTAGTACCTCCTGATGATGAGCAGCAAGCCTGCTCGAAACATATAGAGGTTAATTATTGAAATATGTTAATGGAAAACAATGTATCTTGCTGGTTCATATTATACGGATATATCACGATGCACCGTAAACAAAACTTTAAATCTCCGTAGCTGTTTGAAGCGTAGTGGTTACTATACACACCACCAAGTTAAAAAATATCCTGGATTTTTGCGGCACGATAGACCTACACGTGTTGTTGAGTTCAAAATATTTTTTACGGTAAACAATATTTACCCTTTGGCCTGCTGATAGAAGCACTGTGCTTATTTTGAGATTCCGAATTAATTTTTAGCCGCCTCCGCCATATTGCGAAAAAGGACTATTAACTTTGTCATGTCTGTCTGTTCGTCCGTCGGTCCTTCTGTCTGTCCGCATTGAACAACTCGCCTCCCAATGAATGAACTACCACGAAATTTAATAATTGAGCATTTTTCAACAGTTTGTAGAAAAATAATTCAGGTTTAATTAATATGTGATAAGAGTAATGAGCTTTTTACTTGAATTCTTATGTAAATTTATGATAATATCTTCCTGAGTTTTTCGTAGAGTATGAAATGTCTAAAGTTGTAGAGAAACCAAAACGCATTTTATATTCAAAATTATTTCAGAAAATCTTACCGTTTTTGAGATAATGTAAACAATATGGGACAGCCACGCAGGCCACAGATGGCAATAGAATACGGCACATAAAAGATCTGTTTTGCATGACGGCTAACTAGGACCAAATTCGTAGCATTGAATACTTATTATCTTTAACAGCAGTACAAAGGGAACATATTGTAGCATTTCAGTGAAAACACGGAACACTTTTACATTGTTGACAGCTACATCTACGCCAGCAACAATAAAAGACAAATTTGTCGTTGCGTTTCCTTAACAACAACGGTTAAGCGAAAGAGCTACAATACAACGTCGCAGAGCACTGTCTGTTTCTTCTGAGTCGTATAGAATAATTTCAGCCTTCAAGTGGTTGATATTATTTTTAATTGACTTTTTACACATATTTCCTTAATTACAGCAACAAAGAACATTCGATAAAAATCCTTATTTTCTGTGTGTTTTGAACTCCTAAAATGTGTTTTTTACTTTAACTCTTTAAACGCCGAGATAAATCCCATTTGCCATCTGCTAGCACTACTAGGAGCTCTACATGTTTTCCACGTTAGGGGTTAAAGCTGCAAAATTTCTTTCTTGTCAATAAAACCAGAAAAAGCAATACAGTTAAACTAATAAAAGGCTAGCTGATTCAAGTGTTACGTATTCCTTATATTTGTAATTTAATGTTTATTAAATACAGTGTGATTCAAAAAGATGGACTCAATTGAAGAGTAAACGGCACCTCAACACACGCCAGACAGTTGGTTGCGGTATGCCAAGTTCTCTGCTCGTTTTACGGGTTGACTTGCGTGGGCTACGCTCAAAACTCTCTTGAATTCGTCTCACATTCTCCTCTGATACACGTGGTCGGCCGGAGCTTTTGCCTTTACACAGACAGCTTTTTTGTTCAAATTGGTGAATCCAGCGACAATGCTCTTCCTCTTTGGAGGTTGAATGTTGAAACGAAGACGAAACGTACGCTGCACAGTAGTCCCCGACTCACGAAATTAATAATAGCAAAAAATATTGTGCTCATTAGTAGCCATTTTGCCCCAACTAACGATGTTGCACGACTATGCACTAGGCGAGCACTCTAGTGATGATAACTGACAAATTAGAATCTTCTCTTTCGAATGTTGTGTAGCTCATTCTCATACCGTGTATAGTTCAGGAAATATAGACGTACAAAATTGAGTCCATCTTTTTAAATCGCGCTGTATTAAAATAACAGGAATGGTAATGGTAAGCCTTTGTATGATAAGCATATGGTTGGTCGTTAATAAAATTTTGTTTATACCTGCATTACATAATTTGTTGTTAGAGAAAATATCGCCCCTTGATATAAAGATTCTCTGAATTTTATTTGAATTGCATACCAAATAATAACAAATACATTATGCATTTATCTCAGTAATTAACCAACTTGATGGCAAAATTTTTGTTTTACCATAAGTTTATTTCGTGCCTCTACATGTTTCGAGCACATGTGCTCAACATCAGGAGGTAAAAATTGCATTACACAGCCTCTGGTATCATCACACCTATATGTGTGATGATACCAGAGGCTGTGTAATGCAATTTTGACCTCCTGATGATGAGAACATGTGCTCGAAACATGTAGAGGCATGAAATAAGCTTATTGTAAAACAAAAATTTTGCCATCAAGTTGGTTAATTACTGAGATAAATATACTGAGATGCACGATCAGCAAAACTTCAAAACATTATGCATGTTTAATTAGAGAGCAATCAAGAAATATGCTATATGCTATATCCCTGACATCCTGAGGTGCAGCATTGCTTCACGAACAGAATAAAGACATTTATGTACTAATGTTATGGAGAATAGTCGTTCTGTAGAAGCCGGCAGCTGATGAGGTGCTAAAGAAATTCTCTGCCGTTTGCAGAACCGGCACGCTAATTGTCATATTAATAAGACCACGATATATTACCATATCCTCATACATATTGCCTCTATTGTGTAAAATATGGACGTGGTTGTATTTGAAGGAATTGTAACGATTTGTTTTGAGTTCACAAACACAACGGGATTTCCTCTGTAAAATTTTCGTAGCTATTAAAACACTTTATTATCCAGCAGATGTACAAATATAAAATTCGTATATATAATTAGAATTATTATAAAATATTTAAAATTGCTCCAACCTGTTTCGGACCATAATGGATCTATTATCAGCGAGCTCTATGCAGCGCTTGGCTAAAATTACAATAATGGTTCTATCTTGTCCGTTGATATGGACGTAGTCGGTGTTATGGCAGTATATTTGCTATAATTAGATAAATTAAGGGTCTGATTTAGAATAAAATTAATGCCAAAACAACACAACATGTAAAGGAAACAATTTTAATGAAAGCATAATATAGGACTTACCACGTGGTGCACCACGATAGAACCATTATTGTAATTTTAGCCAAGCAATGTATAGAGCTCCCTGATGATGTGTCCCCTGTGATCCGAAACATGTTGGAGCAATTTTAAATATTTTAATATTTTATAATAATTCTAGTTATATCTACGAATTATATATTTGTGCATCTGTTGGATAATAAAGTGTTTTAATCGTCATTGATTCACGGTACAAACAAGAAGACTGTCTTAGCTAGTCAAGCTCTTCACGTCAATCAGTATATGCATTTGAAAAATAAGGTATTTTATAACCTTTGTAAGTCATATGGGATCCCATATAACAAGCGTAATTTGCACTGTATTATGTTTTGTAATGGTAGCTTGATGATAGTTTTTTATACCGAAGCATGTTGTCATTCCTGAAAAAGGTATTTGTTTTTCACGGAACTAAAACGATATGTTTGAATAATCGAACAGCCCACAGAACATCAACTTAACAGGAGAAGCGTGAGATAAATGCTCTGAGAGGTAGGATATCTACCAGCTATCTTGGTTATTCTCGTAGACGGAGTTGTCACTTTTTACATATCACAGAGAAATAAAGCGAATAATTGGATGCACACAACTCAGTTTACCTCGAAGTGGCGGTCGGCCACTTTTTACAAAATTTGGGCGATATGAATTGAATTCATATCAGGTCACACTCAGTTTAAGATGTATTTTAATACCTTCTTTCTTCCCAGTCCTAATTTTATCAAATGATTTGATACATTAAGTTTACCCGACTAAACGTTTTTATTTATTTTTCTTTCCCAAAGACCTTAAGTATATCATCTTTGAATTGATTACTCAAATAGTTTGATTGACAGTCCAAAAGGAATTCCTTCTGCACCTTTAGGATTCCTGTGTCCTCAGAACACACACACACTCTCTCTCTGTCTCTCTCTCTCTCTCTATATATACATATATATATATATATGTGTGTGTGTGTGTGTGTGTGTGTGTGTGTGGGCCGGGTAGCTCAGTCGGTATAGCGACTTACTACGGGCTGGACGGTCCGGGATCGAATACCGGTGGGGACGAGATTTTCCGCCCGTCCAGACCGGCCCTGAGGCCCGCCCAGCCTCCTGTAAAATGGGTACCGGGTCTTTCCTGAGGGAAAAGTGCAGCCGGAGAGTGCTGCTGACCACTCACCTCCTTCTAGTGCCGGGGTCATGGAAGAGTAGAGCTATACCTCTACCCACCCTTTGAGCCACACCGGGCCTGCAACGGGAACACTTTACCTTTATATATATGGCTTGAAAACCTTGTTCTGTTTTACGTATTATTCTGCAGGTAGAAATTCCTGTCTTTGTCATACGGAGTCAATGGAGACACACATCAAATCTTCCCGTAATTAAAAATGAGATGCGCAATATTTGTGCGTGGAGTTACCGTAGAGCCTGTGGTACACCAAAGTCGTGGCACAGAGCTAGATAAACATAAACTTAGCTGTTTGTTCTACTGTGTGGTTTAAAGTTACTATGAATCTGAAACGCATTTGTTCTTGTAATGAAAGTTGAACTCCAGCAAATATGTTGCTATTAATGGAGTAAGATTTTCTTGTTATCGATGCACTACTGTACCGGACGATGGCAGTGGCAATGCAGAGTCTGTGAGAGTGTGGCAATAAAGTGACCGGAGTAAAAGTTGTCTGCGTCAGGATTTATGTAGTGAAATGAATGGGGGTACAGTAGCTAGGGATTATTGCCAACGAATTGTCACGGGGCTTTATGGGTGGTTGGGGAAGTGTTACCGCATTCTTGGCTGACCCCGTAGGCAAAATTAGATCTGCTTACTCACAAGCAATGTGGCAAAATCTTAGTGTACAGGGTCCGACAGAAATACCTGACGATTTGGCAACACAGCTGTGAGTGGAATCTTTGGCGTGGGGAATTTGTCCTTGAGCGCTCTTCTGACGAGACTCAAAGCACTTCAGTTGCCGTGGAGTGCTGGTCTGTAGAGGATCGTGCTTTCGCTGTGGAGACGTAGTTCTAAAACGACGGTTCTGGCTTTGTGTCTCAGTGGATGTTTCGTCGGCTCTTCAATATTCATCGGACCGACAGTGTCACTAGTCGCAATACTGTACTGTTGTGGGTGGGAAACTTCAGAGTAACAGCGTCTGCCGTAAAAAGAAAACGTCCAGGAAGAGAGCCTTCACTTAGAACTCCTGTGAACATGGAACTATTGCGTCAGGCTTCTGTCAGAAGTCCTCCGCTTGCGGGAATGTGCTGACAACAAAGAACGCCACCTCACAAATACTATATTCAGGAATTGAATATTGTAATTAAAATGGTTTTAGATAAAGATAATTTTAGTAATAGTTTCACATAAAAAGATTGTATACTTTTCATTTTATTGTAACTTAAAAATCGTCAGGTTTTTCTACCGGACCCTGTATATCATTCCCAATGCGTTAATATTTTAGGGTAAATTGTTATCAGCTACAAATGTATATAAATTAGATTCGTAAATAAATTTGTATGAATGAAAAGCAGTGCCATTTGGAGATCGAGAATATCGGAATCGGACTTTTATGGAGATATTGCTAGTATGTTGAAATGGCTGCATAACGTAATCGACATAAATATATATATATTATAAAATGTTATATATTGTTTATGTCACTGGTAAAAGCGTAATGTTTTCCCTGGCCTTCCTATGAAAGCTCATAATGTGAGAAGAGGCGCAACTCCACTCGTTCCTAACTTCAGGATTACACGGATGCAGTTGCTCAGTCTCGCACCTCGGGCGATTTACTTCCTGCAAAAAAAAACCGGTACCTGTGAAATAGGGGCTGTGTAGGTGGCAGAGCTGGTACAGACTTTTTGACGAAGAGAAAATTATCTGACTTACAATGAAGATTCCTATAATATAAAGAGCCAAACAGATGCAACAATAACAAATTTTATTGATAATTTCAATCAGCTCAACATGTTTTGGGCGATAATTTCGCCCATCCTCAGGAGTACTAGACTCTGTTTACAGCTTGTGGTATAAAGCACCGACGATGCTGCCAGCAGGCAGCATCGTCGGTGCTTTATACCACTAGCTGTAAACAGAGTCTAGTACTCCTGAGGATGGGCGAAATTATCGCCCAAAACATGTTGAGCTGATTGAAATTATGGATAAAATTTGTTATTGTTGTGTTTGGTTGGCTCTTTATATTATTGTATCAATGATGCACGATCATACAAACATAAAAAATTAAGATTCCTGTTTAAAGAGCCGTAACCCATTTCCCCCGCAAAGCCGTGGTTAGAGTAGACCCTTAACAAAGGTGCTGGAGAAGTTGCCGCACAACGACGGCGATGTCACTTAGTTCGCCGGGACAATTGACTGTCTTTTACCTCATGTTTGTACGTAGGTGATACTACAAACTTTGCCAACAGGTACAACTTATAAGTTAATAGAAAGTTCATGGATTGTTTATACTGAGAACGTAACGTAACCAGTGGGTGAAATTACATTCTGCTAAATATTCTCTAGAGTTCTAAGATTTCTAACGTAGTGGTACACACACAGAGACCGTGTGGCCGTATCAACACCATCTGTTGATACGGTAGCTTTTAGAAGGCCACAGAGAGTTATACTTTAATATAAAAAAGGTAAAGTGATCCCGTTACAGGCCCGGTGTGGCCCAGAGGGTGGGTAGAGCTATAGCTCTGCTCTTCCATGACCGCGGCACTAGAAGGGGGTGAGTGGTCAGCAGCACGCCCCGGCCGCACTTTACCCCCGGGAAAGAACCGGTACCCATTTTACAAAGGGTGCGTGGGCCACAAGGCCGGTCTGGACGGGCGGAAAATCTCGACCCCTCCGGAATTCGATCCCGGACCGTCCAGCCCGTAGTAAGTCGCTATACCGACTGAGCTACCCGGCCCATTTTGCCCAGAGGGTTCAAGGAAGTTAAGGTTCCCAGATGACGTGACAATGGCCCAGGATGGTGGTAAGGTTGTCAGCCTTACACACCGGCCGTCTTTACCCCAAGGAAATACTCCTGGTACTCATTTCTGTTAGATGCTGAGTCGACCCCAGGGCCATAGTGCGATCGGAAGGATTATGTCAATGAAAAATTCCAATGACACCATTTGGAATCGAACCAGCGACCTTCTGATTTGTAGCACAGCACCTTAACCACTGTGCTACCGCGGTCCCCGAATACTTAATATAGAATTATAAAATATAAGCAGAATGTATAGAATGTCAGTGGTGTAAGGAGTGAGGAGCTTGAGATAAACGTGGATCTGCACATTATAGTAACAGAGGGGGCCTTTGAACTGCCAAAGTTATTACCCATTTAGCTATATAAAAATAAGAAGAATGAGGTATTTAGCGTGAATACATGAGGTAATAAATGTAAACAATACGCTAAGCGTTGGGTGCATTACACTAAAATGAACATGAAGTAACGTTTTTACCATTGCATCGTGCATTTTGTAGTGTATTTAAGTAGCACACCAACACTCAGTGATTTTACTTCGTCGTGAACTGTAAATTTAGCAGGGAACAAAATATGCTCCCTGAGGATGATCATATGATCGAAACATGTAGGAGCGTTTTAAGTGTTGTAATGTTAAACTTTAGATTATTAAAGACTACATATGTGCATTTGTTGGTGTGTTACTGAAATGAAGTAACGTGTTATGTTGTGTGGCGAATTCAGCTATCTTAAGGAGAGTGTCCTGTGTTAGAACTGGGCGAAAAAAGGCAAACAGTCTGTGGGTTATATAGAGCTCAGGAAAAGTGAAATGTCTTTTGAGTCACTGAGCTTCTATCAACTGTTAGAAAGCAAATCTGTTTCGTGTAATTAAAGAGTTAATGTGACACGATTATAAAGCCCAGTGCTCTTAATTAATTAATTAATTAATTAATAGTTACAAATGTATAAACGCAGATGTTCTTACACTTTTAAATATAAAAGGTAAAGGTAAAGTTAAAAGTGCACCCTTGTACAGGCACTGAGGCTCTGTACAGGCCGTACGGCCCGTAGGGCGAGTAGAGGTATAACTCTACTCTTTCTTGACTACGGCACTAGAAGGGGTGAGGGATCAGCGCCACGCACCGGCCGCTCTTTACCCCCGGGAAAGACCCTGTACCTATTGTATAGGAGGCTGGATGGGCTCCAGGGCCGGTCTGGACAGGTGCGGAAAATCTCGCTCTCACCGGGATTCGATTACCCGGATCGTCCAGCCCGTAGCCAGTCGCTGTACCGACTACGCTACCCGGCCTACAAGTTTAACAATCCACTCTTAACAATTAAATTCCTGAAATTTAAAACACAATGCCATTTTCCCGGAAATACTCTTCCCAGGTTTCGTTTCGCAGTGTGGAAAACTATACACGTGTAGCTTGAACATTTTACCGGAATTACATTTTTGTAGGTGTTCGATGTGCACAGCGGAGTAAGCAAGTTCCTGCTGCCTGGAGGTGCTGGGGGATCGGCGGATAACGAGATCCAAGTCCCGTGGGGAGTGGGAGTCCTCGGGCACGTTGCTGAAACTGGAGAAACAGTTAACATACAGATAGCTTGCGAGGTGAGCGAACTGAACATGGCATCAAAGGTAGGTAGGATGTGAAAAGCTTCGTAACACCGACTTCACAGCTACAGGATTGGGAGGTAAAATCTTGATTCAGTGCTTTTACAGTTATTCGAGGAATGGGGCCGAGTTTCTTATTAATTTGTCCCTTTGGAAACACGAGCTTTTTTATAATTACTTTTGACAAATATTACAAAATTGTTAGCTAATTAAATAAATATTTCCGTATACACAATTCTTCTTTAGAAACTGGTGGTCGCTCAGCTTTCCAAGAAATTCCCTACCTTTTACGAATCTTGCAAGACATTTGTCGTTTTTTACAAGAGCAGAACTCTAGTCCTTACCCTCATTCAGCTTAGTCTGGTTTACAGCGTCAGATATTACTTCCTGAAAATGTGGTTTGAGAGTTCTATGGACGGCCAATGATAGCTATAATATGCGTAATAGGCATTCTGGGCTGCTGTCGTTGTACTACGTTTTGAATATAAGGGCCGAATCAATAGAGCCATGCAAGATGAGAGCAGAATCGGGAGAGACTGAAGTGCAGCTTGAAGGACCTCCAGACGTGTGTAGAAGAGACGCAGGCACAACAGAGCGCCATCCGTATTCTGATAGAATTTGGATGTCATAGACAGCCGGACAGAATGTATTGCAATTCAGGGACACTATTTAAAAATTACGTTTTTGTGGAACTTAATCATTTTGTTAAGGAACATGATAAAATTGACTTCTGAAATTGTCTACCCTGAAGAAGGACTCAGAATATTTCTCCGAAACACTGATATCCACTTACTGTAATCCAGCATGTCAAAACCCAAAAACAGTTATATGGAACTTCAGTTTTTAGCAATCGCTCTGTAAGTTATTTTCGTGGAGTTAAAAGCGACCATATTATAAGTAAAGTGTATACAGACGGAAAGCCAGAATCTTTTAAAATTTGACCAACTGCCTTTTATTCTAACGAGAACTAAACACGTTTATGTATTACTCTTTCTAACGTTCTCATACCACAAAGCTAAATTACTCTATTTAGGGGGAGGGAGAATTTTAAAGTGCCCGAAATATAGGAATGTTTCTTGAAGATATTCGTCTTTAAGAAGAAACAAAGTGGGATACCATGACTACTATCTCAATAAATTCTCAGAAGAGAGATTTTACTTCAAATCAGCACGAAGAATCAATTTGCTCCTGTGTTGTGAGTTTTCTTAGTTTTGTATCATCCGAAATCAAGAAAACAAAGCGCAGCATGGAAAAAGAGAGAGCGCTGTTAGTTTGAAACAAAGAAACGAAACGTTAATAATATCAACACAAATGATAGCGTCAGTCACAACATGGAAACAGGCAATCATCACTCACAGTATCGAAACTAAGAAACATGGATTACACTATGTATAATATTTGAATTTTTTTCAGAAAACTACACGGACATGTCAGGCCTAACTCAACGTAAATGTCGTATTGTGGAATTTGATAATGAGTTTTGGTTATTTATGGCATTATTACTTTTACGTTTAAGGGAAGGCTGCTTTTTATTGCTCAGTGTAACAATATAGTTAAGATAATCGTCTTAATGAGTAGAACCTTGAAAACAAGAAATATTTTCAATAAACAAATTTCACTTTTGCGAGGAGAAAGACAAATCGTGCCCCAAAGTTTGGTGGAAAATGTGGGATAGTAGTTCAAAGAATATAAATAATTGTAGTTCACTACTTTACGCACCGGGCGCTTTTGCTAATAGACACTGAAATTCTTTTGTGAGAAAAAACTATCAAAGGCGATAGAAATGAACAATATTTTATACGAATAAAGAAGAGGGTTATATATATATATATTTTTGTATTAAATGATCACAGATTTTTTAGAGTAACAGGTAATTATATCCTACATGTGATAATGTGCAGGTTATTGTACACTCTCCATTTCTTGCATTACAATTCATTTATTACAATTCGGAACAAGGAACACACACACATTTTATTAAAGTCGCAGTGTTACGTATTTATATTGTTACACCGTGCATGTTGTCGAGTAACTCAATTATTACACCAACGACCGCACATATATAAAATTTATAAAATTTACACATTAAAACATTAAAAACGCTCCGACATGTTTCGGTCCTAAGACCTTCATCAGGTTAATTTCGTTGTACAAGAGTGCCCTGCTACATCCGTAGTAGGGCACTCTTCGATACATAACATTACACAACACGGCATGCTGCCACAATACGCAACTTGTACAACGAAATTAATCTGTGACTATTTCTAGTGTGACTTTAGCAAGGAATATACAGGGTGTCCCAGG
>Ga0123352_10015280_pt1 | contig 12219 bp, 13 predicted proteins | sample TergutLab28metaG_FD_89700 | JGI IMG/M metagenome (GOLD analysis project Ga0123352, IMG submission 89700) | Labiotermes labralis P1 segment gut microbial communities from Petit-Saut dam, French Guiana - Lab288 P1 | ecosystem: Host-associated > Arthropoda: Insects > Digestive system > Gut ... | reverse complement strand
AATATGTATATTATGTTGTGTGGTACTTATTTTTTTTTTTGGTGGGGGTGGTGTGGGGGGGGGGGGGGGGGGGGAGGAGAAGAAAAAACCCACAAGGGACTAAGTATTGAACCCTGAGGGATGTCGCGTTTAACTTTCACCCAGTTGGAGGAAATACTATAGTAATGTTAATTACCCATCAGTACTCTCTGATAGCTATCACTGAAATTGGATTTTATCAGTGGATAGGCTTTACCAACAATTCTGTAAAATTCCATCTTCAACAAAAATATATCATGATTCACACAATCAAAGGCTTTCTCCAAGTCACAGAATATTGTTAATTAGTGTATAAGAGGCATTTAGTTTTGATGAATTAATTCTAAAGCCATATTGCTCATTTACTAATATATTATTTTGGCTTACTGGTCAATATAGCCTTCAATATATAACCTTTTCAAAGACTTTAGAAAAAGATATTAGTAAAGAAATAGGTCTAAAATTATATATAGTGGTTCTGTCCCCATTTTAAACGAAAGCTTTATTCCTGAAAATTTCAATCCAGTGGGAAATATACCACTGGACAGTTATTTATTACAAATGTCAGTTATGGGTGAACTGATAAATGGAGTGGTTAACTTTAAAGTTTTATTCATCCATCACTGAAACTTAAAATATGGTTTCTGTTCCTGAATGTGTGAATAATGTGCCATAAATTCAGACACCAACAGTCATTTTTTGGCATGTGCAATCTTGAACATTGCTTCCATTTCATATTCAACTGTGCTTGGAAGTGATTACCAGTAAAGAAATGTAACTGTCAAGTACTACTATGAAAATAACATATGTTCTTGTAGCACATGCAACCAAATTTTATATGCATTTTGCAAGTCAATCACATGAGATAAATTTCCACCCCTCTCATCCAATTCAAAACAATTAATGTCCTTACCACATTCAAATATGTATCTCATTGCAATGAAACCATTCTCTGTTTCCGTGTAGTCTATGGCTGGGACTTGTCTACTCTTGTCTCGTTGGAGTTGCATCACATCTATAACATCCTTCATTCTGATTTATTACGCGCCACAGGTACGCTGAAAAATGGACAACACACCAGTTAAAACTGCGTATAGTCGGTGTGTGTTCATTAGAACGGGGGCATACGGCAGGAAACAGAATCAAGCATATCAGTGCCAGCACACAATGTTAGGAACATTGGTAGGACGACGATTAGTGGTGAGAATGTAAGGGTCAAGTGTGCCTTGCTTGCAATAATTCTGTAGTCAGCAAAATGCGTCTTACTGTTACATCACAGGCATTTAAAATAACAGCAGATTTAATTCATGTTAGCTAAGACAACAAAATTAAATGAAGACAAAAACGCAATACAAGCTGACAAGACGCAAGCTCAACATTTCAGAATCCAAATGCCATCCATGAACGTGATGTGCAAAGGGAGCACACACATTAAAGTACCCCAACGACAGCCTCAAACCTAGCATAAACTTCACCACGCTACACTTCACTTTAATCACAAAATCTCCTGTAAACATCGTACTGTTTCTTCCACGTTCTTCAAATATCCTCACGTGCATAAATTTACAAAGAAACCGACTAATCTTAGATACCATACATTAACTATTTCACGGTATTCCACACAAATCTGTATTACCAAACAATTTGCAAAGCATTCTATTACCTCTTTCGACTTCCACACTTGTTTACATTTAATCCGTGGTGATGGGGACCTACTCTAATCCATTACAAAAGCCATGGATTACTACAACGGTATATATCACAGATTAGAGTCGTTGCAGCTGACAGAATTACACTGTTCAACGTACAAAATGTAATCCGTAACCAAAATAGCCGATTCCTCTTCAATTCAATGTGCTGAGACCAAATATGACTTTAGAATTCAATTCTTGCCTCTGGTTGTCATGATACATGAAGCGTGGCCTAGTGCGTAAAATACTTGGGAAGGAATACATGTGTCAGCACGTGAGTAATGACGGTGAGTAATGAAAGAAAATGTCAGAAATTCTGTGTATCAAAAAAGGCACAAAGATCTGGTTCAGATCTCTAGAATGAAAAGGAGCCTTGTAGCTTGCATTGATACTCATGGCCTGAAGCAAACACTCAATATTAATCACAATCCCCTGGACTCGTGACTCTTTTTAGACGCATCTCAGTTGAGTCTCAAAGCAGTTATACTTCACAGTGGCAACACCCTACCTTCTATTCCTGTTGGTCGTTCAGTGCACAAGGAGGAGTCATATGAAAACACGAAGATTCTAATGGATGCTATTAATTACGATAAATTCAAATGGCAAATCAGTGGTGACCTAAAAGTGATTGCCATACTACTTGAACTACAACAAGGATTCATAGAATATTGCTACTTCATTTGTGAATGGGACAGCAGAGCTCGGTCTCTTCATTACTCAAGAAAGGATTGGCCTGCAAAAAAATCTATGGGACCAGGAATCATGAATGTGGATAACCAACCCCTAGTGTAACCGAGTAAAATTTTATTGCCATCCATGCATTTTAAGCTAAGTCTGATGAAAAATTTTGTAAAGGCAATGAACCAAAAAGAAGCTGCCTTTACTTACTTACGAGGAAAAGTTCCCCAGACTAAGTGAGGCACAACTGAAAGAAGGCATTTTCATTGGTCCACAAACACGAGAACTTATCAAGGACAAATACTTCGACGAGCTCCTTCAAGGCGACGAAAAGGCGGCTTGGGACAGTTTTAAATTTGTAGCAAAAGGGTTTTGGGGAAACAGAAGGGCTCAAACATATGAAGAGCTGGTAAACAACCGTTTGCAGAACTACCAGAAAATAGGCTGCAACATGTCACTAAAAATATACTTCTTTCAATCGCTTTTGGATGTTTCCCAGAGAACTGTGGTGCAGTGAGTGATGAACACGGAAAACATTTCCATCAGGGTATTTCGTCAATGGAGAAGAGATATCAAGGGAAATGGAACTGTACTATGCTCACCGACTACTGTTGGACTTTGGAAAGGGATGCCCCTACCGTGGAATACAAGCGACAGGAAAAAAAAAGAAAAAAAAAAGTGATTTTGTTTATGTTAAATAACGAACATACATGAAAAAGACTGTGCAGATGTTCAATTTACGTTGTAAATATTATCCCTAAACAGAATAAGTCTACTAAACACATTATTTTACACTGAATAGTATTCCTTTTTTTTTTTAATCCACCGTTCCGTATATTATTTCAACATACTTCGTAAAACATCATATTGGAAGCATAATTTTAAAACTAGAGACAAGTATTTTTTATGTTCCCTTTCTAACTTCATAGATCTAAACCAATAAATTAATAACATATTCATCACAGATACAAAAAATGTTTTGAAATTTGTTGTCCAGTGTTATGACTGGTGCATGATCCAGAAACTCATATAGAAGTGTGTTTTAACAATCAAAAATTCTACCCTTTCCATACCAGTATACACTTTCGTTAATGAATTCCATTATCAATAATCAGAAAAATAAAAAAGGATTGATTCTATACACAATATTAATAGAAGGTGTGGAATACTGTAGGATTTCTTGCAGTTAACAATTACAGTAAAACGCATATAACGTTATTTATTATAAGTATTAAAATTCGTGCAGTATGGTGTAGTATGTATGACGGTTCAAATGACGTGATTCAGTTCGTTGGCCTGGTCTCGCTCCGAATGTACTGTTCGGTCGACGGCTGAAACCACAGATCATATATAACTGGCTAGAACACAAGTGCGCGATGTGGAGCGGGGCAGTGGTCAGCTCCGTTTTAGTGGCGGTCGGGTCGGCAGCGAGATGAGTGGCAGGCAGGTCGGAAAGCACCTGTCCCCTCCTAAGACGTCGTGGTGATGTTACTGTCAAACGACGTTACTTCCTACTGAATTGTCGCGACAATCTTATTCATTCGATGGTCGCAGACAAATTACTCCTTGATATGTCGGAACTAGTATTTCCTTCTTGATGTACCGGAGCTGGCTCTTCCTTCTTGTTGTATCGGAGCTGGCTATACCTACTTGATGTGAGCATTGATTGATCCTCAGCCAACCCAAAGTGCTAACTTGGGGGGGGGAGGGGCGGAGAAGTGCGCGAAGCACAAGACGACGTCCTCCTGTCTCTTAGCCATTCCTACGTTTGACGGCATCGCTGGGCTCTGTAACAGACACCTTAATTCTAACTGGTAAAAATGCTTATGCTAAAGATTTGAAGCCAGGCCGAGGGCCTTGAATGATCTCACAAAAGACTAGTGACTGGTTGGCACTGAACTAATTATATGAGGGATATACTTTGGTTGGTAGGTTGACTGGGTTTTGAGCCCAGACTGGCTCAGTTACAAATTTGACGTATGCGATTTTCGTCAGGCGTTTAGGTGAAGCCTCCGCGCGCGAGGGCGGGGAGTGCAGGCCGTGCCCCGGCAATGCATTTTATTCCCTGGCATTTGTCTTACGACTGAGGAAAAATCACGGAAAAACCTCTGTCAGGGTACTCAAAAGGCAATGGGTTGACCAGCGCCGAAAGTGATTCGTTTAGTCGACTTGGCCATCGCTGGCTACGGCCTCGACTGACCTACTGGCCCCTGCCGCCCTCAGCTCTCGCGTGAGGCGACGGGGTCAACCCTCGGTCGGCGCAAGTATCTGCCGAATAGCCATATTGGTGAGTTCCCACGTCGGCTAAATTTCAATCAAAGCTTGCAGTTAGGGCTCTAACATGGTGGCAAAAAGTGGAACACCCGGATCCTCGTGTATCTGACTGGGAGCAGCAACAAACCTCGAAGCGGGGCGCGCACAATCCATCAGAGGGCGGATGAGCTGTTTATATAGCAGGACTCCGTTCCTGACGGAGATGTATCTCTTCTTATTCAGGAGAGGACACAGCATACACATCTTTTGAGCAGTCCTCTTCCTGATCTTATCGATGTGAGGCGACCAGGTGACTCGTGTATCTATGCTCACCATCCGATAAGATGTGTCGACCCATTAGATTGGTTCATCGAAATGTGTAACTGGTCGGGGATGGATGAAGTGAAGTCCGGTACACGCGAAGATTATCGCGGTGCTTTTTGAGATATTAGTGGTGATTCTCCATTCACCCAACAACAGTTGTAGGTATTTGAGTTATGAATTCAGGTAACTGCCGCGCAGCGTCGGTTTGTGGGACGTGGCTATGATAGTTGTGTTTTCCGCGTACAGGTCCAAATCGACGCGGTGCGAGGGAAAGGGCATGTCGTTGACATAGACTGAAGACGACATGGGAGATCAAACTACCCTGAGTTACCCCAGCCATGTGACTCGAAGAGATGACGTGACCGTCTGGAAGGACGCTTCGAACGCCCGACCCCTGAGGTAGGATAAGATTGTATGGACTATGTAAAATGGGAAGTTTAGGAGCGTTAGCTTGTATAGGAGACAATCGATCCAGACGGTATCGAAATGTTGGCTACGTGTCAAATAGTTTACCAATTGTGTCCAGGAGACTAATGGGGCGAAAGGAAGACGGCAGTGCTGGATTTTCCCCCGGTTTAAGGATAGAGATCATTCCAGCGACCTGCCAAACTTGGTGAAAGTGATGGGTGCGAAGAATCGCATTGAAGACGTGAGCCAGGAAGGAGACAGCTCGCTGGGGAAAATGCTTGAAGGCCCTGTTCGGGATACTTTTAGTGCCCGGAGCCTTGCTGACCTAGAGATCCTTGATAGTTTCGTGAACCTCGTCACCGTTGGTTAATTTGTGTTTGATGGCAGGGGTCAAGAAGACCTCAGCGCAACGTTACCCACCTCAATAACCGCCGGGAACGAAGGATCGGTCACCACCTGAAACTGAGTCTCCAGTCTTTCGGTAAGATCTTCGACTTTTTCAGAGCCTGAGAGAGATATTCCCCCCTGGTCATCCAGGGGGGAGATGGAGTAGGAACTCTCATTACCTGTTTGCTCATCCTTCACAGCGACTGGTCTTCGGGATTGAGGGAATCGAGTGTCGCACTCCATAGGTCGTTTCTCCACGCGTTCAGCCGGCGGGTCACAGACCTCTGCAGGCGGTTACGTCGGTTCTCAAAGCGGGGTCCCTGGTCATCTGCCACTGTCCCCGCAGCAGGTTTTTCAGGCTATCTTATCCTGAATTCCAGCCGGTATCGGAGGCCGTTGGTCATCCTGCAGGCGATCCTTGGGAGTAGACGCTGCCACAGCCTACATGACGACGGTGGAGAAGTTCTCAACGCACATTTCGATGTACCATCTCATCTTGAAATTTCGGATCGAACGGAATTAGTTCTTCCAAGTGAGTATGGAAATTGGCCGAGTCAGTGCGCCTGAAGTCAGGGCGATCCGGTGGGTGGTGAAAGGTTGAGCGAGAAACATTTTGAACGGGAACCGGGATGTGGTCCGAGTTTATTGCAGACCACAAAGTCAGATAAACCGGGAATGAGACGTTCTTGGTTAGCACGGTGTCCAAGACATCGGGAGTAGCGGAGGGGTTGTATGGGCTGGTGGTTGTGGAGTCCCGTCCAAAAATCCGATAGGAGTTCACGTCGGCATAATCACATAGGAGTTTGCCCTGTGTAGTGGTCAGGCGTGAGTTCGAATCCAAGTGTTTGTCGTTGAGATTGCCAGCCATCAAGACCAGCAATTTCCCGCTGAAACATGCGTTTAGGTCCGCTCCAATCAGTGGGCGAAAAGGCGAAATCAGTCCACAAGGATTATCACCCGTTCGGCGACCAATGTGACTTGGAATGCAGTTGCCTCCAAGTGGGTGAAGCCCGGAACGAGCACTGAGTGGAGTATACCGCGGCGGAGCAGGTTAGCAGTACCGCCCCTTCTGACAGTCTGTGCGGTGGAAGACAATTGTTAAGACGCAAGATTTTGCCAGATTTAAGGAATGTCTTATTAAGAGGCAAATATCGACACCGTGCTGGTTGAGAAAATTCTCCAGTTCAAGGTTCCTTCAGCGCACGCCATCCGCATTCCAGGAGGCGCTGGGCAGGGTTTTAAACCGCTCCGTCCTCCTAGTGCGTGCTGCCATATTCTGCCACAAACAGAATGACGGTCTTCGGGACAGTCGACGGGCAATATGCCCCGGTGGGGAGGGAGGAGATAGACGCGAGGAGCTGACAAGTCAGCTCCACAATGCTTGGAGGGGAAGGTGATCGAGGAGATAAGAGATTGCATGGAGTGTGGAGATGGAACTTTGGGTAGGGACCACCAGGTTGGGTTTTGTGGGTGTAGCGACGGCGGTTTTGACACTCACGGCGTGTTCCTTCTTGGGCTTCTCAATAGCCTCCTTAAGTTCTGCTGTAGGTTTGGGCTCAGCCTTCTCAGGCCTGGTTGTTTTCCTGGTAGCGGTCACTTTAGGCTACCCGGGCGCCTCCGGGACCTGCTGAGTGGAGGGACTTGGCTTGGTGGGTGGAGTGGTAGTAGCTTTGACAACACGGCCCCCTCGGACGACGTGATTCCACCCCTCGCCCAGGACCATCTACTTGGCAGATGCCCAGCCCGCCGATCTTTCGGACCGGCACGTTGGCCTGTTGCGACGCTTTTTCGGGCCACGCAGGGCGCCTACTTTGCAACAGCCGCCTTCCCTTCCTTCCACTTTGCAGCATACGGTAGTTCGCCGTGTGGTTTCCCACGCAGCCACAGTAGTGAGGTTGTTCCCGCGGGGTAGATTATCCACCGGACAGTTGGGAGCCCCCACACGCGACCAACGGGGTGCGTACCCGCAGTTACGCTGCGTATGTCCAAAGCGCTGGCAGCGTTTGCATTGCAGTGGGCCTTTTGGAGCCACGTACGATTCCAATGACACTCCCAAGCCGCAGAGATCACTAAGTGATCGCATTTTCGACACCGTTCGCCCTACCTATCCTACAAGCTGTCGGCTAACCAAACACACAGCAGTTTGTCCTGCGGTAGCAGTGGATAAAAGTCGACCTGTCCAGGCCTCTAGCAGCATACACTGATCATTCAAGTAAAAAAGCATTGTGTTCATCCAAAGAGGCATTATCTGCAATCAACGCCAATAACGACTTCTCACAGTACAACAACGCTGCCCGGTACACAAACGAATAGCGACGCAGCGCTATGCCGAGTATTTACTGTTCACTCTACGATCAGCAGCATCCGGCCCTGACTGAGCTAGCACCATGACGTGTTCCTGCCAGAGCTGCCCACTGCCCATCTCTCTGTCGCACATCCTGCTGCTCATCACCGGTCAACTAGCTGCACGGGCAGCATTCACTCGCCCGCTGCCGACCGGATAACACCAGAGGAGCGTAATCTGCCATTGGTGAAACAATACTGGCTCCTGGGCCGCAACACGTAGATAGAATTCGATAACAACTTCTGTACGACTAAGGTTTCCAATAAATACTTTTGTGTTTTTACTGAGCATGAGGGAACCAGCATACAAAAGTGGGATAAACATTCTACAGAGGGGCTTACGTCTGCCACCCTGTGTTCCGACCGACCAGCCCACTGGTTTGCACAGGCTGAGGCGCATTTCGAGTTACCAGCCATCAAGCGCCAGACAACAGAATTCAACTACGTGGTGTCGCAAATCCACCAGGAGAACGCGGACGAGGTATAGGACCTAATCACATCACCGGAGCACGAGCCATATGAACGACTTCAAGCAGGGCTGGTGCGGCAGGTGTCCACCTCACATGAACAACGCGTGAGACAATTCTTGCATAAGGCAATGATGGCCCGGAAACCACCCCAGTTCCTCCGACACCTCATGGGCTTGGCACTCTACGTGCCGAAACACTTTCTTTGCACCATTTGGGCCAGTCGTCTACCACCTCCAAGTCCAAACCATAGTCGCCGGCCATACTGAAGGCAGTCTGGTATCCGCCTCGCACCTCGGTGACAGGATTTGCGAGGTCACACCCTAGCACATCAAAGCGAGTGGCTTCCCTTCGATGCACAACAGATAGGGCACTGGAGCGCGTCGAGGAACTCCCACGCCAAGTATTCTCATTGCGGACGTCAGAAACCCTAAGCCGCTTAATATCCAGAGATCAAAACCCAGCGCCCGTGGCAACTCACCGGCACGCCACGACATCTGCTGATACCACTGGCGATTCGACAGCCCCTCGTCTTCTTCTCCAGGAAACTCAGCCCGTCGCCAAAAAATACAGCGCCTACGACAGGGAGCTCGTGTTCTACGAGGCAGTGAGATACTTCCTCCAGAAGCTTGAGCCTGTCATTTCACCATCCTGATGGAACACTGGCCATTAACATTCGCCAATGCATTTCAACAATCTGTAACATGTTCCCCAGTTTACGACGAACTTTAGACACATATCTCGTCAGGTTAACCTCATTGCCAACGCGCTTTCCCACATTGAGACAATCACCGGGCCCATAACCCATGACGCACTTGCCACAAACGTTGATTACGAGCCCCGAACACTATGGTAACACAGACATACAGCTCGAGAAACTTCTCATACCCGATACCTTAGTCGAGCTGTACTGTCATACATCTGCCGGAAAACAGCGTCCATTATGTCCCATCTCCACTCCATCGACAGGTATCTGGCTCCTTAGATTCCCTCATCCACCCCAGAATTAAGAAAACTTCTAAGCTCGTCTACCAATGCTTCGTGTTGCCAGCCATCCAAAAAGACTGCTGCACTTGGGCCGGAGTTTGCCAATCCTGCCAGCCCTCCTAGATTTCTTGCCACACTACCCACCATTTGGCGAGTTTCCCCTCCCATTGACCTAGTTGGTCCTGAATCATCCTCGGCAGGATTTCAATAATGACTCAATACAATGGACCGCTACAAGCACTGGCCAGAAGCCTTTCCTCTTCCCGACATCACAGCAGAGATGGTGTTACGCTACCTACTTTCCAGCTGGCTATCTCGCTTCAGTGGACTACAGACCATCATGACTGACCAAGGAAGCAAGTTCGAGTCGCAGCTCTGTGAAGGTGTGTGGTATTCACCTCTGCGGTATGAACCCCACCATCCTGCCACCAATAGCTTCATTGATCCGCTACCTCCCATGCTTAAAGCTGCCATTATGTGCTATGAGGATGAGCAATGGACCAAGGCTCTCACGCTAGTTCTCCTCAGCATATACATCACCTACAAGAAGGACCTGCAGGCATCCATAGTAGAAGTCATTTATGGCGAGTCCCTGCAGGTCTCCTGCGAGCTCCTCGCAGCAGCCGCCTCTAAGGTCGAGCCAACCGTCTTCATATAGAATCTCCGTCGCTGCATGGAACTGCAGCGACCAACCCAGGCAGCACACCATTCATTCACAGGGACCTAAAGGATTTGGTCCACATCTTTGTATGGCAGGATGCCATATGTCACTCCTTGGCTCCACCATTTAAGGCCCGCACAAGTCACCGCCCACAAAAACATAAGATTCCAGATTGTAATGCGCAGCAGGCTAGTGCTGGTAGGGAAATTCAAGTGCATGGTCAGACAAGCAGTCCAGCTGGCAGACTCGTGGGACAGACTATTCCGTATATAGGATTCCAGTGACACATGCTAAGCTGGAGGAAAAATCTCAGTGCTTGTGTTGTGTTTGTGCAGAGAGAAGCAAGCACCAGACCAGGAAAACTGTGAAGAAATGCACTATAATGTACTGCGAAAATGTGATGTAGTACTATGTATAGCGCAGTGTTTTGAAGTGTATCACACAAAACTGAATTACTGAGAGTAAAAGTAACAATTGATTTTCTGAGACACTGCCACAAAAACCTTACTTCTGTGCAATGCGTAAATTGAAGTGGACGTCTAGTGACTATAAATTTCGTGATTCCAGCCCCAAAATTTCTACTCATGGTGTTAGATTCCAAATATACGTATTCCATTTTTTGTGCATGAGATACAGAAAAAAATCTGCTATGGCGTGTAAAATTTTGTATTATTATGACAGGAAATACTATCCTTTTTAAATTTTGTTCGGTACCCTTAAAATATGCCAGCAGGGGGATTTTAAAGCTTAAATGCTGGCCAGAGGGAAAGTGTTAAATGGAGCCGAGTTCATTTTATAATTCAAGCTGTAGCAGAGAGGTATGGTTCAAATCATAATGTGATTAGAAACATAGCTACTTATATTTTATGTAAATTTATTTCGAAAGAGGTGCATTACAGGAATTTCGAGACCAACCACTAATCCAGCATAAAACAAATGACAAGCAAATTCATTTTACATCATATAATTCCACAGCACACAAAAAATGAATCTTGAGAGAGACTAAGATGCTGTAAATTAAGTTTAAATTAGATACCTCATCTATTAGGACAACAGTTTTGGTTATAGGCACATTCTAACAAACATGCATGCATGTGTGTGTGTGCACACAAAACACATGTATGTGCATGCACACACACACATATACATACACACACACACACACTCACACCAGCAGGTACTCTTACGTACACGAGCTTTAATTAAGCCATATGCTGTATAACAATGCCCAACCAATAACATATCACAATTCTTCAATATATTGCATTTGGCTGTTTGTTTGTTGGTTAGTTTGTTGGCTGGCTGGCTGGTTGGGAGTTCCTGCTTTACATAGTTACGACTGTACAATAATGTATGGTGAATAACGCTGTCCAAATGAATCTCACTTATTCATGAGTCACAAAATAGCATGATTTAACTATAAAGATCATCATCTCCATCATCTTGAAAATTTCCTTGATCTCCAGTTCCAGCTTGAGAAGTGTTGCCTGGGTTTCCACTGGGGAATCTGCAAGAAAAGAAGTTTGCTAGAAGAATGGAAATTAATGCTTAAGTGCACAATCATATCAATTTAATGGGCAGTCATTAATGCAGATGCGTGTAATGTTTACCAATCCTGCTTCACATTCAGGTAGTTTTGGGTTCAGATGTTAGGCTATAGAATGGCTATGAACACTGTGATCAAATTTACTTATGATCTACATAAAATTTATTAATTTCTGCTTGCAATTCATATGCAGTCTTGCTAGTGTAAACAATATATTGGATATCTTGCATGCATTCATATATGCCGACACATAAACACAAGGAAGGTTGCTGTAGCTCAAGGAGTTTATTTCAATGCAGACATATATCCCATACACTGTTTATGCCAGAAATGTGTGAGCACACACATGCGTGTGTGCGCATGCACGCGTGGGAAGGGGGGGGGGGGGTGTTGAATTAAACAAAATTTTCTAAGTCAAAATATTACAGTTACCAACACGTACTTTAAAACTATTTT
>Ga0123352_10015279_pt1 | contig 12220 bp, 8 predicted proteins | sample TergutLab28metaG_FD_89700 | JGI IMG/M metagenome (GOLD analysis project Ga0123352, IMG submission 89700) | Labiotermes labralis P1 segment gut microbial communities from Petit-Saut dam, French Guiana - Lab288 P1 | ecosystem: Host-associated > Arthropoda: Insects > Digestive system > Gut ... | reverse complement strand
AAGACCACCACCCATCCAAAAACTCGGTGCAGAAAACCATGTGCTGCAACTCAACATCTAATGCTCCTGATGATGGGCGTATGTACCCGAAACATGCCGAGCTAAGAATTTATCAATAAAATTACCTTGTTGCATCAAGTTGGCATTCCACATTATTTTTTAGTTGTAACTTATTTTATAGTTTTTTGCTGTTTTTTTAAAATAATCATGCATATGATCTGCCTTGTTTTTAATTAATCATATATGTAATCAAAAGCATCTTGAATAAACATTTTGTAGCTAAATAAGTATGCTCACATTATTAAATGCTAATGGTCCTGTATGGGATTTAGAAATATTTGGAAAACTGCAAGTTTAACAGATTCTGTACTGTTTGGTTTGCTGGAGCTGAACCAGCCATTTTTGTGAAAATTTCTCTCTCTAAATAAGGCTGTTTATTGTGACTAATATATTTAGTACTTCCTGTCATTTGCTGGCAAAACTTCTGAAATATATAGCCTCCACAGCATGGAAAACAAGAACAATCAACAGTAGAGTGTTTATTCAGAAATCCAGGCCAAGAAAAGCTGAAAATGTGCCCACATAAGTTTTCTTGATTCTTGGTCCTAGTCTACATGGAAGGAAAGATGATTTTGTAATTAGCAAGACCAGGCACAAGTACATTAACATTCTTATCCTCATCATGTGCAATATTTAACTGATTGAAATCAAGCTAAGAACAGGATTTTGCAATCTACTGTAAGTTTCAGAGGCCCTTGGCTTACATCATCAGTGAAGACTATTTCATGCAGTTAATGTCATCTAGCTTTTGAGGCAGTAAGAGATTCTTTATTTTAAGTCAACTATTTCCATGTCAGTATTATTAAGTTAGCAAAATATTTATAAATTTTTTAATAAAACTTTATTGTCCTTGAACTTTTGGGTTACTTTTTCTTTGCTTCACATATGAATATTTTCCAGTGTATATTTTCTCTTATTTACATTATCAGGATTGATTTTCAAAGAATATTTATTGCACTAACATAGTTCTTAAAATATTGTATTTAAATCTTTATTCTTACAGTTCAGCTTATCATATAAATACTTGTCATTTTATGAACCATACTAACATATTGTGGCTTCAAATTATGTAACATGGAAAACTTTAAATCTTCCATTACTGTAGTCAACCCTACAATATTCTCCTCTTCCTCCTTCTTCTTGGTCTAATTTTTATTTGATTTATTTACAATGTTAGTCAAGAAACTTATTATGGATCAAGTTAATCCACCTGTTGTATCTTTTTTCCATTCAGTCTGTGAGTGTTTGCTTTGGGTTACCAATAATAAAAAATCATGTTCACTGTATTGTCTTTTTTCTTCTAGGCACTGACTGCAGAGCCCTCAAGGTGCCTGAATTATCAGAACGCAGACGGGTACACACCACTGCATCTGGCTTGCCTGGCAGACAAACCAGATTGTATTAAGGCTCTTATCGTTGCTGGTGCAGATGTGAACATTGCAGCCTCTCAAACCTGTGTAGATTCATCATCATCATCATCATCTGCAACACCTTCATCATGCCTGGGAAATTTTGTACATGAGAATACAAAGAAATTGCATGCTGAAGTATGTTTACTTTTTAATGCTGAATTACAAATGAAACTAACCCACAATATAGGATAGTGTACGATTGGGTGACAAGTGAGTGCATATGTTTGCTGTGTTTCTTGTAGTTGTAGTGTTAGTTGTGAGTTTTTTTTCATATGTTCAGAGTTCTAATAGGTTTCTATTTACTTATTTATTCATAAAAATATACTTTGGGAAACCAAATTTTGGGTTTGCAGGCATTAAAGTGGCACTTCTTGGCTTACATGTAACACAAATGGGTAAACAAATCTATATTTTGCAGGATATGAAATCTGGTGGTACACCTCTCCATTGGTCATGCTCAAGACAGGTGATCGACGCGCTTTTAGTTATGGAATGTGACATAAATTCACGTAACTTTGTTGGACGTACAGCTCTTCACATCATGGTGTTGCGGAAACGTTTGGAGTGTGTTGTGGCGCTGCTTAGTCGTAATGCAGATGTCAACATCGGTGATCATGATGGGAATACACCACTCCACCTAGCAGTCAAAGAAGGCAGTGCTGCTATTGTGCAGGCTCTTGTGATATTTGGAGCAGATTTGAGTTATAAGTATGATTACTTATGGTATTACTTAAGTGTCAGTGCTGTCATAAGAAGTAGTAAGGAAGTTTTACATAATTTAAGTTATTGTGATGTGATGGGTACCAGATGTAGCATAATGCAAGAAAAATTGAAGTTACTGTTGAAAAATCTTCATGTTTAAACACTTTATTATCCAACTGATGCACCAATGTATAATTCGTAGATACAATTAAAATCATAAAAATATTGTAAAAAGTGCTCCAACATGTTATGGATCACAGGATCCATCATCAGGGAGCTGTGTACAGTGATTGGCTAAAATTATAAAAATGGCTCTGTTGTGTCTGTTGACATGGACTGTTGAAAGTAACAGACTGTGAAATACAGTGCTTTGAAAGTACAGGACTGGTTACCACTTCCTTGTCATGCTTATGGTATAAGTTGCTTCTGATCCTTCTTTACTTCAGAAAATGACAGGTTGTGCTGGTAATTACTAACACTAAGACATCTATTTCAGAGGTGTTGAGTTGTAATATTGGCCAGAATGTTGGTTATTCCTGACGGTATTTCCATGGCTTTCCAGTTCATTGTTAATTGATCACACTGTGTTCAGCGCTGTATGGTCAGAGATACTGTCAGCATGGTAAAGTAAACAAGAAAAGCATTAGAATAAGGGGGCACAGCCAGGTCACCGTGGTGTCTAAATTTTTTCTGGTGGTGCCTAATGTGTGTGGATCTTCGGTATGTAATTTCCTTCTTGTCATCCTTCTGGCTACTCAAATTTTGAGATGGACTCTGGATTTTTTGGAAATTTTGTGTGCCCCTTTATTAGAATGCTGTAAATAGGGTACAGTCCCACCTGCCTTGTCATCCATAACCTTCGTAACACCTGCTACTTTACTAGGGCAGTTGATTCTTCAAATTCAGAATAAACTGAACACACGAAGATTCCCAGATGATAGTTGGAAAACAACTCTACCTGTTTATTTTGACTTAAGGATGCAAATAAGGCCACTTCCTACAACAAGCAGTGGTTTTAAAAATGGGACTGATAGACAAAATCCAGAAGAATAGACAAGTCTTGAATTTTTCGTGGTTGTGTGGTTGAGGGCACTGTTCTTTGGGGTATGATGCCATACTAGTGGCAGACCTCCAGGCCCTTCAAAATAAAGTTACTCTGTTTCTTTGAAATACTGGAAACTGATTACTCAATGATGTGGTGTCATATTCTATAACTGTCATAAAGGAATATACAGGGTACGTATAAATTATCGGAGGATTTTGCAAAACCATATTTTCACAAATACTGAACAGAAATACATGATGTTACTACCATTTGAAAGAGGAATGTTTTCAGTTTCATAGTGGCCTTAAATGCATTCGATGTGCGCCCCTTGTGTGACACGGCATATGTCCAGGTGATACTCCCATTCCCGCCAAACCCTCTCAAGCATGTCTTGTGTGACGTTCCCGATTGCGGTGTAGATGCGCTCTCACAATTCTGGTAAGTGTCTTTGGAAGTGGTGGGATGTAAACATTGTCCTTGATGAAACCCCACAGGAATAAATCACACACTGTCAGGTCTGGTGCCCGGGGTGGCCAGGTGCGGAAGGTGTTGTCTGTGTCCACTGCACGACCAAACCATCGTCCTGGCAGGTGTTCATTTAGGTACTCCTGGACCTCCTTATGCCAATGTTTACGTCCAACCACTTTCAAAGACACTACCAGAATTGCGAGAACACATCAACACCGCAATTGGGAACGTCACACAAGACATGCTTGAGAGGGTTTGGTGGGAATGGGAGTATCGCCTGGACATCTGCCGTGTCACACAAGGGGAGCACATCGAATGCATTTAAGGTCACTATGAAACTGCAAACATTCCTCTTTCAGATGGTAGTAACATAATGTATTTCCATTCAGTATTTGTGAAAATATGGTTTTGCAAAATCTTCCGATAATTTATGCACACCCTGTATTGGGCTGACCAGGGAGTGTGTGTGATCTACATGGTCTACATAAAAGGGCTGGCTACATTTTAATTTATATATTTACAGGTCACTTTGTTCTTACAGTGGTATAAAAGATAAAGCAGTCCCGTTTCAGGCCTGGAGTGACCCAGAGGGTTCCAGGAAGTTAGGGTTCCCAGATTTCATGACAATGGCACAGGATGGTTGTAAGATTGTCAGCCTTACGCACCGGCCGCCTTTACCCCCAGGAAGTGCTCCTGTTACTCATATGTTAGAGGCTGAGTCGACCCCAGGGCCATGGTACGATTGGACGGATTTTATGTCAACAAAAAATTCCAATCTTACGGTGGTATGGCTGTGTAAAATAATACTGGAAAATCGATACAACAACATTAGCTATGAAAGTGGCATCCCATATCATGGAACTGAGGGTGTGTGGTGTGAAAACTTTTGTAAGAGTGACAATGAATTACAGACTCATACCAGCACCAACAAATGCACTATTCTATATATTGTGTATTTTCCTGGTAGCTTGCTCCTATATGTTTCATTGCAGTCATCATATTCAGGGAGCTTTCACCAATGTTGTTTAAATGTACATCATTAAAATAGTTCTACACAAATCAGATGTACATGTTGTAGTTAAAATATACTGTTGTGTAGTTGACAAACATTGTTTTTTTTTTGTTGTGGTTTTCTTTTAGCGTTCTTACATGTAGTGTATGTTAGTCATAAACTAAATGCTTAGTTTTCACCTCTCTTAAGACCAGGCATGGGAGGAATATAATTTCCTTCCACTTTTTTTGTTTATAACTGGACTTGCTAAGTGTATCACATGAGCAGTGCGTGAGCAACACGTTATAATAATTGCTTTTATTCTGCGGGAGCAGTCTGCTGTGTAGCTCGAACTGTGAGCAGCTAAGTCCGAAGCTGGACAGTCAGCAGGTGCGAACAGTAATGAAGAGTCCGCTGGCGGGAATTGTTACTTATACATTTCAGTTGTAAATGCAATTACTTTATACTCTTGCACAATAAAACTCCAGTATATTCTGCTTGGGGATTTTGAGAGTGTGTGTGTGGCCTGCCCAACTCCCCGTCTTAACCAGAGTTACGAGCTCCGTATTCCCTGGGAACAACATCTAAGATACGTTCCTCATCGGGTCCGCAACGGATACAACAATACAGTATTTAAAATGTTGTTATAATATGGTAGTGTAGTCCATTGTTATTAACAAGTTATCTCCTTTACTGTTTATTTTAACTAAAACCTGCACTGAAGAATGAAAAAACCAACTAGTTGCCAGTTGATATTTTATTGTACTTCTTTTAGGCTTAACATGTTTGAAGCATTACTATGCCCATCATCAGGAGCTCGCAAGTATGATGTTGTTTACCACATCGGTTGTGTCGTTCTTGGTGTGCTGTTTGTTGGAGGTGAGGTGCAGTTAGGCTGGAGTAGGGTCCAGGTTGCAGGCTCAAGCACAACAGTTCTTGAGCCTGCAACCCGGTCACTAGTCCAGCCTACCCACACCTAACCTGCAACATACAGCAAACCAAGAACGACACGACCAATGTGGTAAACAACATCATAGTCGCGAGCTCCTGATGATGGGCATGGTAATGCTTGAAACATGTTGAGCCTATAAGAAGTACAATAAAATATCAAGTGGCATCTAGTTGGCTTTTTGATTCTTCAATCATTACAATGATGCATGGTCCAATAAACATCAGATTCTAAAACCTACACATTTGATATGTATGACTATTTTAAAACTATTTTATAGCTGTACATTGTAACAAAATTGTTGTAAGCTCTCTGAAGATGGCAATTGCACCGAAACATGTAGGAGCAACTTAATAGTAAGTTACACAATATATAGAATAGTGCATTTGTTAGTGCTGTTAGAGTTGTAATTCAATTCATAGTATATGGAATGAACAATATGAAAGTGTGAGAGTGTTTTGCAAATACAAATAAATTAAGTATAAAATTTTAAAGTATTTGATGCTGCTGCTACAGGAAATTGTGTTATCACGTAACAATGAAGACTTGAAGAAACTGGCTCTGGTAGATAATCTCAAAGATGGTGTTGGTCATAAAGCAAATTGTTTGACATGATCAAACTGTGCAGCCTGTGGACGGAGTAGTCTAGAGGAGTCAAAGAATGTCAAGATGTCCAGTAAGGATCATGAACCTTAAAAAATGTTTTCAGGTAGTTTCTTTGCATTGACATGACAATTTTATATTTACAGAATTCTCACAGTAAGCACCTTCTCTTCTGTAGTGTGGGATGCCATCTTCATAATAGAGTGGTATGGATTCAGAAAATTAAGATGTGTTACAAGAGAGATTAAATTTGGGTAATTTTGTTCAGGAATAATGTAGGAGCCACTCCTCGTCATGGTATACAGCCTGAATCTGGTGGTGATAAGATTCTGTACATCCTGCATTCTGTTGGTGCTCCTCGATGTCCGCCTGATATGGAGGGCTGCACCCGTGGATGTGAAGGTTCCTCAGATGGTTACAACGGTGTACCCCCACCTATTCCTCCCACATCAGAGTCACGTGAGATTGTGGCTCAAATGCTGTCTGTTGTGGGCATGGACGTTGCAACCACTAGGTAATATTCTGCGGTTAAACTTGCTAGTTTTTTTGTTTCTGTTCTTTACATTATAAAATAGCCTCTCTTAGCTGGACATCTTTGGTACTCCACGTTTGGGAGTTCCTTATTATTTTACATTTAAATCACTACATGTAAATTCTTGGGCAACTTCTGTATGGCACAGATTCCTTTGGTTCTTTCACAAGACAGACCACATTCTAAAAACTGAAATTGATATTTCTGGTGCTGGTATAGAAAATCCACTAACAGGAAATGGTGTATTTAAATGGAAATGTGTAATGCTATAAACATAAAGTTGTACTGTCCACACCATGAAGGCATAGAAGGGGAGCAGAAATATTGCTGTTCTCATTTTTAAACTGGGCTCTAGATGAGTCTGATCAACTTCATGTCCTAGTTATTTTCTACATTTGGGGAATGAGCCCTTTGTACCCACTGAATAGCAGTCTGGGTGTTCCTCAGAGCCAGTCTAGAAATTTTGGAGAAGAGAAAAAGTTTTTTCCCATGCCAGGAGTGCAACACTGGATCGTCCAGCCCATAACTTAGGCATTATATCAACTGAACTACCTGAGCTGTTAATACTTTGGTTGTAAAAGAAAGAAAAATTAGCATATTTTGAATGTATTGAAAGTAATGTTATTTGGGTATTTTAAGTAGACAACATACATTTTTTTGGTGATTTGGTAATAAATTGATATTGTGCTGCAGTGCTTTGGTTGGGAATAAGAGCACAAAAGGAGGTCGCCTGCTATGCCTAGATGGAGGTGGCATACGAGGTCTCATACTGGTTGTGATTCTGCTGGAGCTGGAGAAGGAACTAGGCTGTCCATTGATTCACTGCTTTGATTGGGTGGCAGGCACCAGCACTGGTGGCATACTGACCTTGGGACTTGCTGCAGGTTTTGTTTCTAGTATAGAACCATTGAAGGCTGTGTGCCAAAACTTAAGAAGAAAACACAGATTTATTAAACTCGCTCTCTCTCAGACGTTGGTGCTCATACCTGATTCGTGCAATTCTGAACGACATATTTCATTGTAACTGAGCCATTGGCAGGTGGAGCAGTATAGAATTTGTAGATTAACTGCTGAATACCCTTGCTGGTGTTAATGTTGGATCCTTCACTGATGGTGCTACATACATATGTGGTTTAAAAAAATTGTGTATTAACATTAATAGAAGCCTGTTTCAACAAAGCCTTTTTGTGAAAGTTAGAATTACCTCCCACTGTTCAGGACTATTGAAACAGGCCATATAAAAGCTTAACTCTTACACTTTTATAAGCCAGTACAAGTCAAATTTTTAACCTTTAACATATCCGCCATCATTTAGGACAGTCTGTTGAAACAGAGATTCTTACATGATGACAGCATTCTTCAGTTGCTGCTGACTGATTTCATGAATTGTATTTTTGATCCTTACCTTATGTTCGTCCAAAGAACATGGTTTCTGTGAGTACACAGCTGTTTTAACGTGACCTCATAAAAAGTAGTTATGTGGAGTTGGATCAGGTGAAAAAGGTGATCAGGCAGTTGGTCCAGCTGTAGCGATCCACTTGTCTGGGATTGCGTCATTCAGTAACCGTCACACAGTGGCAGGGTGCACCCTCTTGCTGAAAGCAGGTTCTGTCTAAAAGATTTAACTGTTATTGTTCAGGGATGAGGAAAACTTGCAATATTGTAAAGTAACATTCATCATGACTCTTGCTTTGTTAAAATAGAAAGGACCGATAATGCATGACTTCCTGAGGGCACACCAAACATTTAATTGTTGTCAGACTTCTGGAGGTTTCTCCCTTCCCACGTGCTGCAATTGTGGCAGTTGACTTTGCCACCGATATGGAGAGTTGCCTCATCAGAAAATGTCAGGTCTTCATGAAATTAATGGGAAATGCTAATTTTTTGTCTACTCTCATGACATAAATTCAGTGTGACGTGGTAGTCTTCTTCCTTTAACATTTGAACCACGTGAATGTTACTAGCATGTTCCTGCAACTTCGCTTTTAGAATTTTGTGCACTGTTGCATGTGGGATGTTTAGTTCAGCGGATACACGCCTCACTGATTTTTGTGGACTTCTTTCAAAATCTTCATGAGCTACAGTCACAGTTTCCTCACTGATTCGAGGCTTCCCAGATCACGCTTTGTCATTCACTGACCCAGTTTCTTTAAACTTTCTCATCTAATTGTTAATTGAGTTCCTGTGTGGTACATCTTTCCTGTAATGAGCAATTAATCTCCTTTTCACAGCTGTTACATACTTCATTTCTGCAAGTCATAAAATACAGTTAATGTTTCCTTCTGCTGTATCCATTTTATATTACCACTTAGTTGAAAAATCTGAAAAGAGATTAACTTCCATGAACTCAAAATCTACAACGCTAGTGCGTAAAGAACTGTAAGAATTAAGCTTTTATGTGCCATTTACAGTGGGCTTTTGTCATGTGTACATCCGAAGCCATTAAAACTTAATTCTGTTCATGTAATATGTTCCTTATTAGTTACTTAATACTATTCTAAAGGCTTTCCTTATTTCAGATTTAATAGTTTCTTCTTTATGTACATATAGGTAAAACCCTTAAGGAGTGTTTGTGCCTGTATTTCCAAATGAAGGAACATGCATTTGTGGGCCGACGACCTTACAGCAGTGAGCCATTGGAATGCCTTCTTCAAGAAGCTCTTGGAACAGAAAGTGTGATGGCTGATATAAAACGTCCCAAGTAAGTAGCTGGAATACACTAGAAATGTGAGTTGATGACTACATTTTGTTAGAGGCCATACATTTTCGTTCATGGTTTATTTTGTGTTGCCGCCTGTATTTTGAACTACCGGCAAATAGCATCAGTAGTTTTCTATGGAAAAGAATTTGTGCTTTGGAGAAATTATCAAGAGCCTGCTTTGAAATTTAAGTTATATTAAAGTCTTTTAGAAGTCTGATAATGGCTCTTTATTTTACTTACAGCTTGGAGATGATTGTTACATAATTCTGATTTATGCAGTAGATGTATTGAGAGGAACTGGTAGTGTCGTGTTAAAACAGGGGCCTATTATTCTGATTCTTCAGAGTTGAACCCTGTGCAAATTGTGGTATGGATTTTTCTGCTCACAGAATGAAACATTGATGTTCACAAAAGGTGAAACTCTGGTAATGTTAAGAATACCATACTAGCTTGTGTTTGTATGTATTCTCTGCCAACAATCGCTCCTCTTATCCCCAGCCACCTGGGATACCAGAATCTGCCATATGGGTACCTGCACCTGAGAAATGGACTTAATGCCTTTGCCTGTGTGGCAGAAACCAGAAAGATGAACACATATGATATCTGGAGAAACTATGCAAACAGCAGTGATGTTTGACACATGTTGATAATTTCTTTCAAAACCATCCAGATTGAAGTTTAAATGGCACTGTACCAGGGGTGCATAAATTTTAAAAAAATCCAAAAGCTATCTCAAAATCCTAGGCACCAGGAGGGTGACAAGAAGCAAGTTCCTTACGTGGGACCCACAAATATTAGGTGTCACCATAAAAAAGTATTGGCACCGTGATGAGCTGGTGCCAGGGATTTGTCCACCCCCACCATACTTGCCCATTAACATTCACCAGTTCTGATAATAGGCTGTCCAGTTTCTTTACGCCAGTGCGTGGGTTTTGTAGGCTCATCATCACAGGGGTTCTGGCAGATCGGAAGCCAGTGGACCTCCACTTGTTCCGGAACTACCAGTCACCGAGCAGTGTGCTAGGTCTAGGGCATCAGGGCTTGTTCAAACCAACATCTGGCCCAGAAGAGCAGTTGGTTTGGCGAGCAGCTCGCGCCACTGGTGCTGCTCCTTCATACTTCAGGTAGGGTACCTGGAAGCTGCTGACTTGGAAAAATGCTTATGCAGTAGATGTTATGTTTTGTGTGCATTCTTCTTCCATTGGCACTACAGCCCACTGTGGGCTTTGGCCTGTTGAACACTGTCCTCCCATTTTTTCCTATCTGCCACCAACTTTGTCCATCTTCTCACTCCCAGCACTTGATCTCTTTCAGCTTCCTCTTTCTGTCTTTTCCTGGGTCTTCCCTTTCTTCTCATCCCTTCCAGTTCTTGAGTGAAGATCTTTTTGGGCATCCTATTCTCCTCCATTATTGGGTTGGACCATCACATGATCATGGGAATACTCAGGATTAGGATTCAAAAGGTTATAAAGAGGACTATAAATAGACGGAGGTACAATCTAAAGAGACTAGAGGACATTGAATGTCAAAAGACATTTAAAACTAAGCTGCGGGAAGGGGCTTCCGCTTTAAGGTATGAGACACATGAGGACTTAGAAGAAAAGTGGGAAAGAATAAAGACCACCTTCCAACACATTAGTGAAAATACATTGGGGCAGGAAGATAATACAAGAAAAGATTGGATATCTGACAGCACTTGGAAGATGATAGAGAGAAGTAAACAAACAAAGGGTAAGCTGTGTGCAACATATGCACCAACTAGGAAAGGTAAGGAGTTGGAAAAAGAATATGCAGCTCTGAGTAAGGAGATAAAGAAAAACATCAGGAAAGATCACCGAGCCTATGTGGATAAGATTGCGAGTGAAGCTCAAGAAGCTGCAAACCAAGGGAATATAAAAGGTGTGTTCAGTGCCATAAGATGGTTAACAAAAAATGCACAGCCAACCATAGTCCCGATAAGAGACAAAGAAGGTAAACCTGTAACATCTATAGAAGGCCAAATCCATAGATGGAAATAGTATATAGAAGAGATACTTAACTCTTCCTCCGCTCATAAGAAAAGAGAAGAACTGGTAAATATACCGACAGAGCTTCCAATAAGTGTTAGACCTCCTTCGAAGAGAGAAATTGTTAACGCCATAAAAGCAATGAAGAAATGGAAAGCTGCAGGAGCAGATAATATTCCAGCTGAAGTTTTAAAGGTGGATCCATATATATCGGCAGATATTCTACTCCCATTATTTCAAGATATTTGGCAGACCGAGACGTTCCCTAAGGAATGGAAGGAAGGAATTATAGTAAAAGTCTCAAAGAAAGGAGATCTTAGTCAATGTAGAAATTGGCGAGGTGTCACCCTACTTGCAGTGATTAGTAAAATTTTTAATAAAGTCATATTGGAACAGATCAAGAACTCACTGGAAATGGGCCTTCAGAAGGAACAGGCTGGATTCTGTCAAAATAGGTCATGTATCGACCAGATTAACACCTTGAGGATAATTATAGAACAATCAGTTGAATTTCAGTCACCCCTTTATATGCTGTTTGTGGATTATCAGAGAGCTTTTGACTCCTTAAACAGGGCATGGATTTGGGACGAGCTAAAGGTTAGAGGATTTACCAGCAAATTTATAAATATAATTAAAGAAGGCTACAAGGACTTCAACTGTAGGGTACTGCATGAGAATCAGGTATCTGACTCAATTAAGACATCATCAGGGGTTCGACAAGGTTGCCTTCTGTCACCATTACTGTTCCTTT
>Ga0123352_10015278_pt1 | contig 12220 bp, 3 predicted proteins | sample TergutLab28metaG_FD_89700 | JGI IMG/M metagenome (GOLD analysis project Ga0123352, IMG submission 89700) | Labiotermes labralis P1 segment gut microbial communities from Petit-Saut dam, French Guiana - Lab288 P1 | ecosystem: Host-associated > Arthropoda: Insects > Digestive system > Gut ... | reverse complement strand
TAAAGGAAATAAAACAGTACCAGAAAAAGTGGCTACAACATGTACAGAGGATGGACACAAACAGACTACCAAAACAAGCACTACAATATAAACCAAAAGGACGAAGGAACATAGGACGACCAATGAAGAAATGGAGGGAACAAATTCATCTTGAGGATCAAGGAACAGGAAACATGCCTAACCCTTCAGAAACATGATGATGATGATGATGATTTACCACCATGATAAATTTTTAATGGTCCATTACAGTACTTCATTATCTGTTGACAGGAAATGAAAGAATATTGTTATGTCTGTTACATACATGCTTGAGGTTCTGTGTTTTGCTTAGGAATTTCAGAAAAATAACTTTAACTTATATTTTAACTTTTAGAATATGAATTATCTCTTAAAATAAAAGGATCTAACGATGAAGAACTCGGCTATTCGGTACGATTACTTTTAACAAATTATATTTTTAAAATTACCCTGTCTCAAGTAAAATAAGAGTCAGTTATATAAATGTAAGTCACACTCCTGAGAATGTAGATTCATTTGTAAGAAGCTGGCCTTAAGCTAGTCAAGAAAGTCCCCGTTCACCATCTCTCGCTGTTCTCCCTTTCCTTCCTAGGCCATACATGTAAGCCAGAAGCTGAATACTTATTTCACATACAAACCACCATTTTCTTGTTCTCGTCGATCTTCTCCGCTCATGAGTCCATCTAAGGTTTTTTTTTTAAGTATTGCGAGTGACGGTGAGTTCCCCGTGATATAGTAGCAGGTGGTGACGGGTAACTGGGCTCGACCCCCGTCCTGTACTGCGTGGGTGGTGGTACATGTGTTTCCCGTCACACACAGTAGCTACACACAACAGCATCTTGTTGTGCTTAGGTCAAACGTTTATAGAAGCGGGTGGAACCTGAAGCCTGGTACATGGGGCGGTGCGATTGTTCCTGCAGGAAAATAACTTAACCTTGTAGGCAAACAGCAGTCTTGATCCTTGCGTATAGGGTGTTGTTTACATGGACTTCGTAGTCGTTCCCGTGACGGGGCGTCCACTCTGCTCACTATAATTTAGATAGAAACACCAAGAGTAGACTAGGTATGTAAGCGTTTTGGACATATTCCGTCGTCTCCTTTTGGTTACAAAACATTTCAGAAGACAGCTGTGTTCCAAACCTACTCTGGGTTGCGCACGAGATGACGCGGTATCTAGCCGAATGTCATGCACGTGCCAAATATTCCTGTTACGTTTCATGACTATGTTTCTCAAATACCAACTTATTGCACTATTTATTTGCTTTGTAAAACACACGTTAAAATACGTACGTCTAATCCATTAAAAAATTTTTTTTTAATATAACACATACCAATAACATCAACAAATATAGAAATATTCAATAACTTCATATATAGGAACATTTACTCCCTGATGATGATCCGGAAGGATTGAAACATGTAGTAGCGTTATATTTTTTTAAAAAAATTAATGGATTAGACGTACGTATTTTAACGTGTGTTTTATCAAATAAATAAATAGTGCAATAAGTTGGTATTTGAAAAACATTGATAACATTGCACGGTAATAAAATGAAAAAAAGTTTCACGACTACTTTAAAGTCGAAAATGGGAACACAGAGAACATGGTGCTACACTATGCGTTCTTTTTCTTTTCTCTCTTTAGGAAAGATCCGAGTAATATCATGTATGAATAGGTGTCACGGATATGGGCTGGATACAGTGAGGCTCGGAGTACGGTCCAGTGTGTCAAGGACCTTCTGTACAGCTGAATACGTGTGCGCCTTTACGTAACATGAGGAGTCGCGATAGCTCAGTCGGTATAGCGTCTAATATACATACTGGATGACTGAGGAATTAGGGTTAAATTTTCAGCAGGGGCAAGCCAGATTTCTTTTCTTACGGTGCAAAGCGTCAAGGTCAGCTCTTGAGATCGCAGTTCCCGGTAGGTAATGGGTGCTATACCTCCACTCCTTTTACGCCTTCACGGCGTGGTGCTTAACTAAGCACAAGGACAGCTTGAAATTAGTATTTCTTTGCCTCACGCAAAACACGCAGTCCAGTAACCTGTAATGAAGTTGCTTGTAATATCCATTTGCCTCACCAGTTTTTTGTTTTCACAAGAAGTACATAAATTCACTTTCCTATCGCCAGCTTAATCAGAAGACCTTTCAAATTATTACGGTGATTGTGCTGTGACTTTCTACCATTTTACACATCTTTAGCTACAAAAAAAGTCTGTTAGAAAATCCACAAAATTTATCTCCGATATATTATGCTGCTGCTGCTACTGCTGCTAGACACTTTGAGAAATTTATTGGAGATTCCTCATTAAACTATTAGAAACTGCTTTGTCTGTGAGTGCTTTATGGGTTTTACCATCAAGCGTGGAAAGAAACATCGCCAAGAGTCTCAGCGACTATCTGGAAAGAGTAAGACGAAGGAACTGGGTGCGGTGACACATCTTCCTTTTATTATTAGCTACTGCAGTCCTGCAACCTACACATGCATCAGAGCATAGTTCTCCCAAAGCACTGCAGAAACGTGACTTGGTGTTTGTGTGATGAGACGGCGCGATAGAGCACCGACTGGCTGTATAGAGTGACCCATTCATTCTGATCCTCCGTCATCTTGAGTTGTGTCCCAGTGCAGACTATTCTTTCTGTAAGAGATACCTTTCAACTGTACAAGATATTTCTTATTACTGTAAAATCGCGATGACTATTATCGTTGTCACAGGAGTATTAAGTATTGTCCTTGGATATTTTCGCGTTAATTCATTTATGGTTCCGCCCTCCCATCCATCCATCCATCCATCCATCCATCCACCCATCCTCCCATCCACCCATCCTCCCATCCTCCCATCCACCGATCCTCCCATCCATCCACCCATCCTCCCATCCATCCATCCACCCATCCTCCCATCCATCCATCCATCCACCCATCCTCCCATCCATCCATCCATCCAACCATCCTCCCATCCATCCACCCATCCTCCCATCCATCCATCCATCCTCCCGTCCATCCATCCATCCACCCATCCTCCCATCCACCCATCCACCCATCCTCCCATCCATCCATCCACCCATCCTCCCATCCATCCATCCATCCGTATACAAGCGTACTTTTTGACAGATGAGAGAAGCTTGAGAGCTGTTGAAGTTTTGCCAGCGTCAGAATTGATACATAGTATTTACGTTAGGCGAAACTTGTATAATTTTTAATTTTGGTCATCCCGTTGTGTTATATACTCGTGTTATAGAATATGTTAGTAATTACCACCAACACAACTGATTTTTATTATATTATATTATATTATATAGGCATTTGGCTGCATGTTTCAACCATTAGTGGTCATCCCCAGGCCGTCTAAATATATTAAAATTAAAATTGCACTAACAACACCAGACATTGGAAGTAACCATCGTGGCGCGTTCGTTTAACGTTTGCACCTCTTCGGCTGTCATACCAACTTGTTACCGTTTCACGGAAGGGAGCGTATTTATGAGGAATTAATATTGCCGGCAACAATAAAACTCGCATAACTCCTCATATAAAGTGGCCCACGGTTTTTCCCGATTTTAATCAAGTTGGGATTTTTGACATATTTCCCTGAAAGTTTGCCATCAACAAATTTCACGGAAATACGCCCAGTGTCAGTCGCGCTGTTAACATGCGGAGACAAGGACAGACTGACGGACATGACGAAAGCTAACAGTAGCTTTTCAGGACTCTGCTAAGACACCTAAATTTGTCACTGTTTCTTATGTCATGAATCTTACAGGCAGCTTGCGTACATTGCTCGTGGTTTCTTTCCTTTGTCGGTTTTATGGAGCCAAGGGGATCTGTGTCAGCTGCTCTTTCATTGATTGACAACCATTCAAGTGCATCAAGGGATTATCTCATGAACCTTTAGCTGTAGTATGTCAGTATCGCAACAGTTAACAAGGGTGTATATTTTTTACATTGTTGTAGTAAATGAACGCATTGATTATTTCAATTATAATTAATTTAAAAAAATTGAGCTAGGATGCTGTAGTGACTAGGTTATGGCCTAGATTGTCCGGTGTTCGATTCTTGGCAGAGGTAAGAAATTTTCTCTTGTCCTAAACCTCCAGATGACTTCAAGGCTCACTAAGTCTTGTTTTGAGCGCCGAGGTTATAGATAGAGTAGAGCTATACTTCTACTCCACCTCTGGGCTTTCATGGCCTTTTATAGGGTGAACTTTACCTTTTTACCTTTAATGGGGAAGCGATCGGTCGTCAAGTTGACCATTTATCTGCTTCTGGTGTCGAGGTTCCAAATGTGTGCAGCTAGATTTTTCTTTCTCTATATGCCTTCATGGCATGTAGGGTTAGAGTTTTACTTTTTTTTTTAACACGGACAAAAATCAGGGGGTTTCGCTAACTTAATGCCCAATTGTTTATTACTTAAATACAACTTTTATGAGTACGTAATTTTTCTTCTCCGATTTTTTTTAATGTTATTTCTTTGGTGAAACAATCAGTTACAGACTTACGTTTAATTGGATAATAGCCAGATGGCGGATGGAACAGAACTAGATTAGATGGACTGCAAGATAAGAGGCGCATGTCGTTAGTATATACAGTTGGCCATTTTGTATAACACGAAGGAGTTGAGATGATGTAGAGATACGGATAAACATAGCACTTTGCCGCTTAGGTACACAACGGAATTGCTGAGATGCTGCGAAGTGTTAGTTTAATATCGCAGGAAATGTTGGCCTTGAAGTTGTATCTCCTTGGCTGTCGTGATGAAATGGGCGGTAAAAGGGAGAAGCGCTTCTAGTTTATATACTGACGGAGAAAACCTAAGTATTCAGAGGAAAATATGTAATGAATAGGCAATGGGGCTGGGCGTCCGAAATACATGGCTTCTTTCCCGGAAGCGACAAGACATTTATCTGTTTTCGAAAAAAGTCTAGACCGGCTCTGGCGTCCGCCCAGTTTCCTATTCGGTGGTACTCGGAAATATTTTACCTCGTTACAGGGATCGAGGCCTTAATTGACCACCCATCCCATCTAATACCCCTGTTGCAATGAATGGTCAAATACCCACACTTCCCCATGGCTTTAGGCCAAACACCATGACGACTTAACATTTGTGGGAAATATTACGGATGCTTATAATAACCGAATTGAAATATACTGCCTTGCTTGTGACTGTGGAGCGTGCAGTCACTTTGCTTTACTGAAGATGAAGGCGCAATTCTACTGCAAAATACAGCTAATTTGGTACCCGACTGCATGACGTAATATTAAAGGACAGGCTATATATATTTGCATTTGTTGGAACTTGAAATCTGGACATTTCTTTAATTATCGACGTCAATGGTTAGACGCAACCATCAGGATCAGTCAGGTTAAGAAAGAAAACAGTGTTGCAGCTAAGCGGTGATAAGATGCTTAGTGGTTCCAAAGGCTTTTCCATAATATTTTGGATTAAGATGTAATAAGTGGATTAAAAGTTACTTTTTGAGTTGTCCTATTAGCATGACATTTAAAAACATGTCCCCGTGCGGTGTACAACCCCGTAAGAGCAGTCATGCGCAGAAGTGTATCCGTAGATAGGCCCGTCTATCTTTAGTGGCAGAGTGGTTTGATCAATTGAGATGTGAACTATTTTTCTATAGCTTCAAGAAATATTTGTATTTAGTTAAATGTCTGAAATAGAATGGACTACCCTCTTATTCTGCGTACCTTTTTTTGTTTGTTTGTTTGTTCAGATTTAAGTATCTGTTTCAAAAGAGTTTATTCAGTGCAATCACTAGCTACTGTGAATCAGTCCTTGGTAGAATATTATACTCCGTCGTAGCATCCTCAACGGCTCTGGATAGATGACATCCTTCCTCCTGTCTGATGACTGTCAACGGGTGTCACTCTGGGGTCACGGAGGCCCATCCCTATAAGAATTCGTAGAGTTGCGTACTTTCAATTCTTCAAGGAATGGTGTTCAGATATGCTGAATCTATTACTTAGCTGTCGAAAAATCTGATGCGTTAGACGTAGCTTGACGAAGGCTTATATATCCTAAGCACTCACAGTACTTCATGATCTCATTCAAGGTAATCATGAAGTGCCGGAGCATTAATATCTTTTAAATATGTCAAACCTCCTCCGAAAATTGGGACCGCGGTAGCACAGTGGTTAAGGTGCTGTGCTATAAATCTGAAGGTCGCTGGTTCGATCCCAGCTGGTGTCAGTGGATTTTTCATTGACATAAAATCCTTCCGATCGAAATATGGCCCTGGGGTTGACTCGGCCTCTAACAGAAATGAGTACCAGGAGTATTTCCTGGGGGTAAAGGCGGCCGGTGCGTAAGGCTGGTAGCCCACCACCATTCTGAGCCGCTGTAACGAGCCTTAACTTCCTGGAACCCTCTGGGCCTGTCCAGGCCTGTAACGGGACTGCTTTACCTTTACCTCCGAAAATAAACATTAATATCTTGATATCTCGGTTAGGTTTTCACCTTAAGTCCATACGAGTGTCTTCATTGAAAAATAACGTCCTAAGTTTCATCCATGTGGTTGTAGTTTCAAGACTTTTGATTTTAACGAGAGGGACAAGAAACGTGCTGCTCTGAATATTTATTAATCCACCTGTGCTCGAACGAAAATTCGAATTGTCATATAGCAAGGTATGCTGAATTGGAACACACTGCACTTGTTGTTAGATGTTTCGTGGGATACTGTAACAGTGACGGCGCATGATTCAACAGTTCATCGTGCCTACAAGTTGAACTATTCGAACGCCTAACAAGTACCAATAAGCGACTGTATTGCCTCGGGCTGCTCCTTTGTTCGAAACCTACACAAAGTAGCTCTTTGCTATTTCGAAACTTCATTCTCTTAACTTTCACCACCCTATCGGAATTGTGGTCTTTGCTGCTGTATCATTCAAATATCCGCGCGATTAACGAGCTAGAATATCTCAAGGCACTTCCCTCAGTTAATGACCTATACATCATTCCTCATCTATCTCATTCTGAAAAGTGAATCCAAAAACTTTCCCACCTGTGGAGTTTCCACTCTTAGAGTTGTCTCATTGAAATATTCAGGCAGCATCCGAATGTAACAATGGTCTGGCACAATGGGGAGTCACGGATAAACCGATTATAAGCCATGCACAAAAGAAGTAGCTTTCAGTTCTTGATATCCGTCTCTTCGTACCTTATTCTGTCGTTAATAATAAAAGTAATAACAAGAAAATAACTATTTAATTTATAAACTGATTATGCCTATGATATGGGAGACTGAAATGACGAATTGAATGACTTGTGTTTAGAATGAATGGCATAACAATTACGCCTAACCTACTTGTTGTGATAGACGGTAGGCTTTTGCAATCGCTATGTTTCATGATCACGGCAGAGAAGTTGCCACCTGTTTTAGGCAGATTACTAGTCTGCATACGGTGTTCGCTATTGTTATTCATACAATTTACAGTAACTCATTACTGTCGGTTTATACTGAAGTACACTGAAGTCGTATAGCAATGTTACCAGAAAATGTCTATTTTTTTTAAATATGAAGCAATTTATCTCAATATTTAAACAACTTGATGCACAAAATTTGTTTCACAATAAGTTTTATTTCATGCCTCAGCATGTTTCGAGCACATGAAATAGAACTTATTGTGAAACAAATTTTGTGCATCAAGTTGGTTAAATATTGAGATAAATACACTGAGATGGACGGTCAGCAAAACGTCAAAATCTGACGCAATTGTTTAACAGTTCCAATACTGCCAGGTCAGTGGGTGTTGAGTTCTTTGGCCGTGGTACTTCTTAAGCTTAGCCGATGAGCCAAAATGGGCCCTTCTTCTCTAATAAATGCCAAGAAACAAAAAAAAAATTACCATTAATCATTCTTATTTTATTTCATTGTTTAATTTAAAGAAATTATAACGATTGCATTTTAAACCTTCAGTGTATGAGGTTCTTTGTTCATAAAATGAGAGCGCTTCACAGTTGGAATTTCTGATATAAATTCATCGTTGTGAAGACTGACGTTGTGTCACAGTGATGCTTATTTCAAGTCATATCGAGTTTAATCCCTCCTTGCCTTAAATGCTGATAACTTTCGTGTTTGTAGATAAACTTCATTACCGGCACATGTTGCGCGATCTTATACACGCGGATTATTTGAAGACTTCAGACTTTACGAACTGTATGTGATGATAGCGTCATACTTTTTATTACTCGGGACGTAAATTCGCAGTACGTTTCACAATAATGTTAACATAATGCACGCCACATACAGTTTCATATCTGGGCGTAATATTTTTAAATTCTACCATCATTTATTTAATAGGAGAGCTTTAAAATCTTGTGAGGTTGGAAGGTCTGTAACGATACTGAATGCTGTGCCTGTAATGCGAACTTGTGTTAAGGATCTGATTATCAAAGACGCCAAGAGATATGGACGATATTGTTCAAAATTTGTCGAAGCATTGCAGATTGACATGTGAAATGCAATATTAATTAAGGCATAAATAGATGTTAAAAATTCCATTCCTGTTTTCCGAACCGTACATGTTCGTAACCAATGTTTATAAAAATCCAACCAGATGCAACAGTATGCAGATATTTATTTACTGAAAAGTCACTCTACCTGTTTCGGGTGTCACAGCACCCATCATCAGGAGTACTAAAAACTGTAACCGCAACCTCCGGTACAGGTCATAATACTGGTACAGCTACTTACCTCCAACGTGGCCTGATCGGGACTGTGTGCTGTGACAACCGAAACATCTAGAGTGACTTTGCAGTAAATAAATATCTGCATACTGTTGCATCTGGTTGGATTTTTATTAACATTGAATTACGATGCACGGAACCATGAGTTAAAAAAAAAGTCTAAAATCTTCATAACCGTTAATTTTACTAGAGTTGATGAACCTGCTTTGTGCGTGTGTTATTAATTTCAGCAGCTGGGATAGCGTAGTTGGTATAGTAAGTAGGCTGGATGATCCGAGATTCGACTCCCTGAAGGTACGAAAGATTTTTCTGTTCTCCAAAATGTACAGAAGGACTAGCGGCCCACCAAGACTCCTACCCATTGGGTACCGAGGTTCTTTGTCGGGGGGGGGGGTTAAAGTGGCAGAGGCGTAGTTTGACCACTCACCTCCTTCTGGTGCCGAGGTTAAGAATGAGTGGAACCTTTATCTTTACCCTGACTATATAACTTCATGGCGTGGACAGGGACAGCTTTGCAATTTTTTTACGATTTATTAACTCCCTGGGAACCGCATCAACCGTGCCGAACCCGAGTAAGGCACACTTCTAACACTTGCTGTGCTATCTGAATCAATTTAATTTATGGGGAGACATTTTCCTTCGTGCTGTAAGAGTGGTACTGGGGTGGAGTGAGTTTAATATCACATGTGGCTTATTGTCTTAGTTCAGGTAGGTGTCCTTAAAACTGTTCAACACCACCGCCCTAAAGTTGCGTGCCGCGGTGACTCGAACAAAAGTAAATGATCTCTGCAATGATTCTATACCTTTTGTTTGCCTTTTTCTTATCTTACGTTTAATTATTTTCTATTGCTTCCTAAGGCAAATTCAGGACTCAGGACGTTGTCCCCAAGTGTAATATGTTCAGAGATCTACATAAGAAGTGTGTACAGACACTGCGGTATTAGAAATCTCGGTTTGTAACACACACATTATATAGGAGAAGTATATTATACTCTCTGTGATATTTCAGCTTCTGGATGTTATAGATAAATTTATTTTGGTCGCATTGGTGTCGTGTGGAGTCAAGTCAATTGTCTAGAGCCAGACTGCCGCCCTCCTGTGGTAGTCAACTGAAGTACCGATCTCATTGTTCGTCGCAGGCAGACAGCGTGGTCTGGAATGATAATTATTTCACGTTTCTTGCGTTGGGTATCAATGAGACTTGATGTAATCCACAGTGGGGATTATTCTCAATGTCACTGTTCACATGACACCGGAAAATTTTCATTTCTGGCTCCTGAATTAACACAACTAGAATCTTACCTTGACCAGAGAACTGCGTGCCGCTCTTATGAGTAGAATGTTTGACTTGTTACTGTGGACAAGTAGCATAAGTGACAAGTGACAAGTGTCTGAACGAAAATGCTGACAGTATTTTTATACCGAGTGGTGTAAAAATAAACGATAAAAGGAGGACATTCAGAAATTATAGCTGTAAAATTTACAGCTCATTTAGTACTGTTGATGCTGTTACATTAGTGTTATTGATAGATGTAGAAAATTTGAATTGGATAGAAGAGCGAAGATGTGCAGGGTACTAGTGAGGGAAACGTCTTTCACTACACCTCTTGATTGACCTACAACAACGGAGGTAAAAGGTAAATCGGTCCCATTTCAGGCCCCAAGTGCCCAGAGGGTTCCAGAAAGTTAAGGTTCCCATGTTACGTAACAATGGCCCAGGATAGTGGTAAGGTTGTCAGCCTTACGCACCAGCCGCCTTTACCCCCAGGAAATACTCCTGGTACTCATTTCTGTTAGAGGCTGGGTCGACCCCAGGAACATAATGCGATCGGAAGGATTATGTCAATGAAAAATTCCAATGACACCATCTGGAATCGAACCAGCGACTTTCCGATTTGTAGCACAGCACCTTAACCACTGTGCTAGGGGTAAGATTTTAATGTCGCTGACCGAAGAATTTCTGCACAATCATATCTCATTCAGGATGTCCGTTATTGTACAGACTTTCAAATGGTGGAGTCCAGACTAGAAAGGGTTAATGTTGACAATTGCAAGTCTGGAATGGAAGCTGTTTTCCAGGAATTAGCCTAAAGGAACGGAGGAAAACCACAGTTTTATTCGCAGTAGAAGATGCTAGATTCGAGACACGAATATGGCACTTCCAAGCACAAGTCCGCCAAGTTACCGTTTGAGTTTTACCCTCTAACACAGAAGAACTTATAATACATCAACAAACATGCGACGCCGTTTATGATCTGTAGAATTGAGTTTTGAGGAGTTAGTCTGATGTATTTTCTTTTCCACACCTAACTAGATAATAGTATTCTACTTTCGACGATAAGTACATACATCCCAGAAGTGCACTAACCTATACTTAACTCAAAGTGGGACTTTTGAAGAGCAGAATTTAATAAGCTGGAGCTTTTTTGTGTCACTTATATATATATGTGGTATTTTTATGTGCCAAGGGATATTTTGTGTTTTGTAGGTTGCTATGTTAGCGAGATTCCAACACGTAGTGTTATACTCAGAGCCACCTATCAAGCAGTTCTTCTTGTTTTTGTTGGTGTCATATCAGGATTGTCTTTTTCTTTCGGTTCATCTTTGTTTTAAGTATTTCGCTTCTTACTTCGAAGCAAGTTGAACTTCGAGGTAGAACATACCACGTGATGAGGTATGTAAGTTGCTTGTTGGGGTATTACACGCTCCGCAGTGAACAATAGGTGTTTATATAAAATAATATGGATTTCAAAAATTATGTAATGGAAAAATTTTTGCGGCCATAAATTTTCCTTTTATTAGCGTCATATACATAGCGCAATTTCAGGAAGTGCAGGCGCGCCAGATATGTTCAGTGAATTCTTGTTGTCTCGTAACCGTTGTCGTTGTATTTACTGATTTTGTTGCACCTTTGTGAACTTCCTGAATATGCTGAGCATGTGTAATTTATTACTTCGGCACATCTTTGTTACTTTGGGGGGAAAAAAAACTTTTATAGATTTTTGTATTTTCGTATTACGTAACTCAAGTGTTGTACGCATAATTTAGAATGTACTTTTTTATTCAATTACCAACCACACACAGAAAGCTACTTGTACACGTTTTCCTGGCGACTGGTTTCGGCACTAGAGTTGAGTCATTATCAGACCAGTACACAAGAACGATACAAGTAGAAACTTTGCGTACGTTTTAAATACGTACAGAATATGTAACGTTTATTTATACACAAAGGCTACGAAAAATATTAAAGACTGTATTAAAAATTTACCAAAAAAAAAGTAGTTATAAAATTTAATAATAAAAAGCAACTAAAAGTGAAGTGTTAAATGTAAAGGTTTACCAACTCTCTCACTTGAACAATAAATACCGGTATTAGAAACAGTGACCGCCTCTGTGGTCTAGTGGTCAGAGTTTCTGGCTACAGATACAGAGGTCCCGGGTTCGATCCCCGGCGCTACCAGATTTTCTGAGTAGTAGTGGGTCTGGAAAGGGGTCCACTCAGCC
>Ga0123352_10015277_pt1 | contig 12220 bp, 7 predicted proteins | sample TergutLab28metaG_FD_89700 | JGI IMG/M metagenome (GOLD analysis project Ga0123352, IMG submission 89700) | Labiotermes labralis P1 segment gut microbial communities from Petit-Saut dam, French Guiana - Lab288 P1 | ecosystem: Host-associated > Arthropoda: Insects > Digestive system > Gut ... | reverse complement strand
TAGTATTAGAAAAAGGGAGGAATAAAAAAATAGGAGTGGTTTTTTTTTTTTTTTTATAGTTTAAAAAAAAAAATATTATTTTTTTTTCTTTTTTACTTTTTGTGGGAGGGGGGGGGGGGGGGGGGGGGGGGGGGGGGGGGGGGGACGGCAGCAGCGAACGGCTGTGCCGCTCCTACAGAACGGTACACGAACTGAAGGGAAGTGGTCCCAGCTTACTTCAAGATAGAATCTCGGCACTCGCAAAGAGAGAAAATTTGTTCAGAAAATAATTCTGAAGCCGACGCTAATGTTAAATAAGATTGCAAATTAGTGCGAAGGCACACAATACATTATCTTTCGCGGCCCGGTAACTACACCACATAGATTAGCAGAGTTTACAGTTCGTTTAAGTTACTTTGAACATACCTTTACTAATCACTCGGAAAGTCACATTGACCGCGAATTACTATTGCCAACTTCGTGAACTGGTAGCTTAAATCCAATTAAAACTTTGTCAATTAACAACAAAAACAGTGGTCTGCCCCTATGGCAACACATTGGAACAATCAGGACGTTTACACACACTAAACCTTTAGCAATACACGGATATCCGTCCTACCAACCGCTATTTGTATTTCTGTTACCAGTTCTCACTGTCATATCTGAAATGTCCGTCGGCAGGTATCGCAGACAATGCTGATACACGTTTTGAGGTCTTATGTGACCGCGAAAGTCACATTCCAATCATCAGGTCGAACTAGTATTTAACCCTGATGTACAGCAGGCAGTACGACGTTCAGCAAATTTAACATCATATACCACTTTCATGGCCTGTTCTGGGAAGACATTCGGATTCATATTGGGACATTTTTCCCCTATGTAAATTCATTCCATGTGTAATGTGTTTTCAATATCAGATAGGCATACGCTCAAAGCTTCGTAATGTCGCTATACTTGCAATTTAAAGGCAAAGTTTATTTTTAAAACATATACGTTTAGGTTGTATTTAAAATTAATACTTTTCTGAAACTCAAAGCTAAATAAACATTTCGTGCTGCCAAAATATCGATTCAACTACACAACTTATGCAAAATATCACGTTATCAAACACTAATTATTTCAAAGAGAAACAAGAACATCAAATGGATACCGTCGTTACAATCTGAAACGTGTGTACGTCCAATCGGTATCTCTGATACAGCAAAGATGAAGGTTAGGGTGTATTTGTATTAGTACACTGTTCACTTCTTTACGATGTACGCTACTATTCTAGTCATTTGCATTGCACTTACGCCATTCTGTGCGCAGCGTACGCATTTCGACGCTGCCATGCCTCATCGTCAGCGTGTACTGGTTTATACGTTGTTGGACCATAAACTACTCAGTAGGCAAACGCACGGAAACATAGGCCAATTATGACATTATAAGTCGACAGTTCCTTACAATAACGTAAGCTAAAATCTAAAACCAGCGTTAAAGAAGTTATGTGACATGATTAAGACCTGTCGCTAATGTCTCGTTAAGCACCTCTTGCAGTTTAACTGACTGACCTATGGCCACTTGCAATATCCGTCAGCACCCACTCCAAAATATCTCCAGCGTAGCATTTATACCGAGTTTCTACTTAACTCTTACGCAGACAGACAAATTCTCGTGACACATAATGAGAGATCATGACGCTCTGCAAGTCACAACACAAGTTCTTATTTAACCTTTTGGCGCCGGAATTATTTTTATAATTTTAGCACACCCTGTATATAAATTGTCAATAATACAGGAACGAAACAATTTAGAATTATGAAACAAACTGCATTTTGAAGAGAAAAAATCGGACAGTATACACCATGTTTAAAATATTCGGTACTTATATTTGTTGAATAAATATATAAAATACAACTTTAGAGGTTAGCGGTGCGGTACGACCACTATAGTTGACGTTAGGCGTCAAAAGGTTAATCTGATAGCTGTACTCAGTAACGCCAGTTACAGCGGTTAGCGGGAATTCAGCAATGTTCATAAAATTACACGTACAAATAAAGTGAAATGCCAACTTGATGCAACTAGGTAATTTTATTGATGTGTTCTTTAGCTCGACATGTTACGGGTACATACGCCCATCATCAGGAGCATTAGATGTTTAGTTGCAGCGTATGGTTTTCTGCACCGAGTTTTGGGATGGGTGGTGGTCTTGAGAGCCGCTGCACCATCCGCACCGTACACACGACCTACGCAGCTGCTCTCAAGACCACCACCCATCCAAAAACTCGGTGCAGAAAACCATACGCTGCAACTAAACATCTAATGCTCCTGATGATGGGCGCATGTACCCGAAACATGTCGAGCTAAGAATACATCAATAAAATTACCTAGTTGCATCGAAGTTGGCATTTCACTTTATTTCATGATACAACCCACCAGGCTATTCAATTGGTAGGCATGTCTTTTTCTGAAGGAATCTAAGTGGCTTAAGTGGCGGGCGGTGACATTATTAACACTTGTCACTGTTGATGTTGTTTGTTTAAATTACCGATGTTAACATTTACAGATCGCTGCATATGAACGCGCCCTTGAAAAGGTATCCACTGTTAGCTTTGGTACGCGAGGACAACTTGTCACTTCCGAATTACAGAACAGACTCCTTTTCGTTAGGTTTCCCAAAACTCGCAAGTTTTAAGTTCATCCCTTCTTAAAATTTCTTACTGTACCCAACTGGTCGAATGTTAAATTTCGCTGCTCCCTAATAGGCACAAAAGTCAGAATTTTGAATACGTTAACCCCATTGGCTTCTATTTATGTAACATTCTTCCATTGTTGTCGTCCGAGTGAACTCCTTCACGCGTCTCACTAATTTGTTTAGAGTCCAAGCGTGCCTAACATTGTAAATCTTCCCCACACGTCAAGGTTTTCAAAGTCAGTCTTCTTCTTTTTTTTTTTCCAATTTTTCTTACCCCATACACTTGATTCTGACAAAGTCGAAATTGTTAGCTTGCTGCACCTGCCATAAAACTCTCTTCCCTGTAAGCTGTAATACTGACACTCTCCAATTTCTCCCCCATAATAAACCGAACCAGCAAATTTTTTAAACAGTTCTGACCTAGGCTTTAAATGTACAATTTTGTCTCTTAATAAAAGACTTACACTCTATATCGGTTATAATGAGGAAGATGCACGGTCAAACAACCCTCAAAAAAAAGTTTCTATCTTAACTTCAACACAATTAATCCACCAAGAAACACTCGGTACCAAGAAATCGAAAGCTGTCAGTGTTGACTTTTCAAAGGCATGTGAATCATAGTAACTTATTACACGATACGTAGACCTCCACTGTTCCTTTTTCCATGTTGATACGTATAATTTATGAAACAAAAACACACAATACACGATGACGCTGTTGTAGCTTACCAGAACATGTCAAATAGTTGTTCTCAGCTACATTGTTTAGACACAGCCACAAAAATCTGCAACTGCCTCAGACATCGCTCAATACCGACAATTCAGTTGATGAATAGAGATGCATCACGTAACAGAGTTTTGCAAAAATAATACTGGCTATCGGCGGTAAGAGAAACATAAATCGTATTTTGCTCGGGATACTCTGCTTCGCTTTCATATGCACTGCTTTTATGAACAACAAACAAAAATCTGCAAGCTACGCGAAAACGACAAGGCTCTTTGTTCCGCTATGCGAGTTTATAATAGGACTTGAGACATGACGATGGAATAATATTACACAATATTTCACATTTCACTATATCATTGTAACGCCTTGAGAGTACACATGCCAACATCCCGTATTGAAGTCTTATCTTCACGTCCTTGTTTCCGAGGACATTCAAAATCACCAATTTTGGTCATATAGATACAGTCTTCTACTTTTGGACTTTCAGCATTGTGTAACAGATATATTAAAACATTACAACACCATGTTTCGGAAGCCGGTTCTGCTGCAGTCTTCGGGCAAGAAGCGCCTAACCTGTTGGACCCCTTAGATCAAGCTATTTTCGGTCACCGGGTACCAATGGAACACTCGCACTGAGAATAGTTCGATCTAAGAAGTCCAACAGGTTAAGTGCTTCTTGCCTGAAGACAGAAGCAGAGCCGGCTTCCGAAACGTGGTGTTGTAGTGTTTTAATATGTATGTTACACGATGCTCAAAGTCCAAACGAAGAAGACTGTATCTCTATATTACACTCCATCGTCAAAACCTTATAGTGTTAAATATATTGGTTAGCTTCTCAGGGGTTGCGGATTCATGTTTGCCTGAAAGTTGATAAACTGTAAAAGAACAGTTATTTAACGTAACACTTTACAAAGTGACCACCATCTGCCTCACTTAGCACACGTCCTGGCACGCTGTAAATCGAGTATCTTACATAAGTTCATCATTACGACTATCCTTTCCAGGCGATGCACCATTTAAAATGAGACGGAGCATAGTATATCACATCTTTCATGTGCTCCCATGGGTAATAATCTCTAAATTTGAGATCTGTGGACGTGGGTGGTCAAGGCTGCGGACCACAACGTCCGCCTCATCAGCTGGGAAAGCATGATCCAGACGTGAGCTGCACGCGGAGAGACAAACAACTCATCTATGCAATTAGTAACAACTGCCCATTCGGTTCAAGGTCGTGCACCGCAACTAGCATGGATGGGAAGAGCTATTCTCTGGAACAAGCGAGTAGCGAAGTGTATTTACATGTCATCTATGACTGGGAATTGCCATAAGAGTGAGATACTGAGGTTAACTAAGTTGTGAATCACCTTGCATGTTGATTTCGGTAACTATAGAATATCAGCATTGCACGAGACTTTACAACTATGTTTCAACGATTCTTTTCGTGTACAACAACAACAATTTCTCTCAGTCTGTTTAAAGCTCCAGCATATGCGTCCTTCTTTAGATGGTAACAATCGATCAAGTGTTCAGTACATTCCCAGAAACATTCGCCATCTTCGTGATCAAGCACAGCGGAGCAGAGTGCTTGCCCCCGAAAAAGGACAGTGCTTCACCCCAAAGGTGGCACTCTTCTGAAACGTCTTCAATTATTTCAATCGCAATTGAGTAACACGAAAGAAGACTTGGATCTACAGCCCACACCGCTGTAAGAAAATTAAAAGTTTCACAATCGGACACTTTCAAGGTACCTCAAGGTCAATTACAAGTCCAAATGAGCCGTTAACTATGCCTTATATGCACGTCTTCAACTCAATCGTCATCAGTGTATCTTTATTTTTACTTGTATTTTAATACTAGGCCTATTCCGTTCTACAGCGAAGTTTCCAAATTGAATTCTCCGTACAGTCGGACCAAGTAGTGCACATTCGTATACTGAAATATACACTGTCTGAACTTGCAGTTTCATTCCTCATTACTTCACCCTCTTGAGGATGTAGATACATTTGGTGCAGGACTGGTGGGTTTTCAGACCAATTTCATTTGCGCTTATTATCCAAATGGACCATCACCACTTACGTTCTCAGGTAGTCAAGAAATTCCCCGCATTTATGGAATACCAAGGGCTCATAACGGCGTTTACAAGGGCCCGCCGTCCGTCTCTATGCATAGCTAAATCAATCCAGTCCATGCGCCCATCGCATTTCCTGGAGATCCATTTTAATATTATCCTCCCATTCAAGCCTGGGTCTTCCAAGTGGTCTCTTTCCCTCAGGATTTCTCACCGAAACCCTATATGCACTTATCCCCTCCCCCATACGTACTATTGGCCCCGTCAATTTCATTTTTTTGAATTTGATCACCCGAATAATATTTGGTGAGAAGTACGGATCATTAAGCTCCTCATTACTTTGTTTCTTCAATCCACTGTTACCTCGTCCCTCTTAGGACCAAGTATTCCCTTCAACACCCTATTCTCAAACACCCTCAACCTAGTCCCTCCCTCAACGTGAGCGAACAAGTTTCACATACATACAGAACAACAGGCAAAATTATAGTTCTGTATATCTTAATCTTTATATTTTTGGGTAGAGAACAGGAAGACAAAAGATTCTGCACTGAATGATAGCAAACATTCCCTGACTACATTCTGGTATTAATTTCTTCCTGCGCAGAATTTTGATTCGTTAGGGTTGTTTCCAACATTTGAACTCTTCCACCATTTCAAAGGAACTATTATCAGTCTTTATATTGCGAGTTCGTCCTGCATTCTGATCTCGAGACATGACCATGTACTTAGCTTTCACTTCTTATTCCATTGTCCTTACTAACAACTACAAAAGCTTGTGTGCTCATCTTTATAGTATGAAGCTTCCGCCCAATATATTAACATCATCAGAATAAACCAACCGCTCATGAATACCATAAACCATTCATAATAGGAAACATGTCAGACAAATGTTTGCCTACCCGGACTCGGCTAAAGGTTCCATTCAAATCTATTTTTTATCCTTACCAGTTACATGGAGATACCAAATTCAAAGTGAATATTAAGCAAGACCTGCCTCCTAACTGAATCAGAAGCTTTACTGAAGTCCACAAATGGATGTTGCACTGCTTCATTGTATCCCTAATCTTTCTCAAGCATATGACGAATGCATAATATATGATCAGTCATTGACCTCTTGCGTCGAAATCCACACTATTGATATCCAATAATTTCCTCTGCATATGGAGTTAACATTGATATTAAGATATTGGATAACATTTTGTATGTAGTTGACGAAACTGGTATGCTTCTGTAATTACTAAATCTCTTTTATCACTCTTATTATAAATAGCTATAATGATCGACTTCTCCCATTCCACATACAATTACTCCTTATTCCAAATAGAATTAACACGTATAAGGTTCTCAGAGAGAATTATCCTACCTCATACTTTAAATGTTCGCTGGGATTTGATAATTTTGATTTTAGCTTTTCAACAGCCATTTCAACCTCAAAGGCACTCAACTCATACACCAGTGGCTCTACTGTACGTATTTCCGAATGCCAAACATCGTTAACCCCATGTACATTCAATAGCTGAGCGAAATGGTTCCTCCACCTAGCCAAAATACAGTGGCATTCTGTAACCAAATCACTTTTCTCATCCTTTACTATACAATTTCTAGGCTGGTAATCCTTTTCAAAGCCCCTTATGCACCTACACAAGTCTCTGATATTTTGAACTTACTGCTTGTCTCAAGTTCATCAATTTTAGCTTTCAGACATTCCTTCATTTCGTTCCTGAACTGTCTACTAGCTTCATGTCTTACATTGTTTAGATTATCTGCAATGCTTTGGTTTGGATATTGTCACCATTGCATTTTAGCCTGATTCCTTTGATCTAAAAATCGTAAACATTCCTCATCAAACTATGGATTATGCTTCTTCTATTCATAAAGATTTAGGCTCTCTTGAATTGAGGATTTGATATTCTCTTTAATGTTTTCCCAACCCCTATTTATGTCCTCGCTATCATTTAAGTTCTTCAAAGCTTCAGGCTGGTTTGAGATCTTAATCTGATACTGTTCATAACCTCCAGGTCACTTAGCTTCCTGAGTTTAAATCTCTCCATATAACATTTTAGTGCTGCCTGTTTATTTACTGCCGATCTTTTCCTAACTTTTGCAACCATCAGATAGTGTTCAGTATCACATTCAGATTTTCTGAAAGATCGTAAATCGTGGATACTCGAATTCCATCTATGTATCAATGTGTGATCGACTTGATTATGAGTGTTCCAATCAGGAGAGATCCAGGTGTATTTATGAATGTTTCGGTGCGGGAACATCGTGATTTAAGCAACTAGATCCTTTGATGTGGCAAAGTTTACTATTCTAACAACCATATCATTAATATCCAGATGTAGCCTACCATTCCCAATGGTCAGTTTGAAAATATCCTCCCTCCCCAGTTTTGCATTACAATCTCCAAACAGAATTTTCGAATGGTGCTTAGTAAATTGATCGAAAACCTGTTCTTAATTCCTCATAAAACTGTCTTTTGAATCATCAATTTTTTCTTCACTTGGCGCATGCACATTCAAAACAATGATATTACACCAGCGACCTCTTAGAACTAATATGACATCCTATCGCTAACAAATTCTACTCTCTTAACTGCTGGTACGATTCTGTTGTGTAAAAAATCCTATTCCCAATTGACGATTTTAATTTCTTTTGCCGCAGAAAAACAATAAAATCCCCTGCTCTTACAGCACTCCCTTTGTCCCACCTAACCTCCTCTACACTCACTAAATCTAATTTATATCTTGCTAATTCCCTGGCTGCTCCTGTACGTGACCCTGACCTATACATGCTCCTTACATTCAGTTACCAAATCTCGTGTCCTTTTTCTATTGCTTAGGAAGTATCAAAGGATCAGTCCAAGCCCGAGGCACGTGTATTCATTTCGTAACAAGGGCAGTTTTTAAGCTAAGGAATTGTTGACACCTCGCCCAAACCCACAGCTGAAGGATCACCCCTTGTCGGTTATCCGCAACTGCTTATTCAATATATTCGAAGCTACCCTTCACACTGGAGGCTGTTCTTACATCCCTAATCCGAGGACGCGCTATGCCGTGGTGACAGGGACCCATTTATCATGAGAGATAAATTTTGGTTTTAAAATATTGTACGAACGTTACCCGGACTAGCACTAACGTTATTTTCCCTTGCAGCTTGTGGGATGGATCTTCAGTGTTCACACTCTCGGGTATTTTAGTGCATTCTTATACGGAATGAAGGCTTCCTTCTACGTTGTTTCGCGCAACATTGCGATTTTCAAGAACGTAAACCATACGTGAATGAGTGCTTACTTTATTGTAGGTAAGAAAGATGAAGTTCGCCCTAGAAAAGGCCACGAAGGCCCAGAGGGGGAGTATAGGTATAGCGTTACTCTTCCTTTAGTCTCGGCGCTAGATGGAGGTGGGTGGTCAACGCCAAGCCCCTGCCGCTTTACCCCCGGGAGTGAACCTGTACCCATCGTATAAGAAGGTGGGTGGGCCCCAGTGCCGGTCTGACGGCTGCGAAAAATCTCGCCTCCACCAGAATTCGATCCCAGTGTCGTCTAGCCCATAGCAAGTCGCTTGGACTTACTGGAATAATAATAATAATAATAATAATAATAATAATACGGGAGTAATTCCAAAGTCACTATCACAAAGTCTAACAAGACTTAACCAGCACCCGAATACATATATATAAAACTGCAAAAATCAGTGATTCTTGGCACATGTTCAATTGTAAGAAACTTTTTAACTACAAATAAGACCACCGAGCCTAATCCTGTTGATTACTACATCCCAGGATGGGTGAATATTTCCCAGCCAAAGCTGAGAAGTGAGAAATTCGAATAATAATAATAATAATAATAATAATAATAATGGTAGCCGGGATAGCGCAGTCGTTACAGTAAGACCACAGGTTGAGCAAATAACAAGTCGTCATGTTATTCCCGTCAGGGGACTCTTCCCTGAAGCGTCGAAACCTGCCCTGGCGTCCATCTCGCCTCCTATTTAATGCGTACCACGGGACTTTTGCCCGGCGGTAATACGGCCGGAGTGTGAATCTGACCACTAACGTCCATCTTATCCCGAGCTTAAGAATGCGTGGAACTATAGCTCCACTGCCTCATATGCATTCATATCTTACAAAGGGTAAACTTTACTTTCTTTCCTGCGTTTATCACGTTTTTATACCACAGTTTCGTTGATTTTGATAACATTAAGTGAACAGCTCACATCTTGACGCTCTTCGTGATGTAATTTTCTAATTTCCCATAGGGGACGAATCCTTGTCCGACTTTATGAGTGAAACGACAAGACAGCACGCCTTTCTGCTCCACGTAAGCCAGCCACTCAAACTGGCAGCCACGTTTAAATATAGCATGTACAGACCAGAGAAGATTGTGATTCACTTAGTACACTTAGACAGGAAATCAAGAGGAAAAGAATTAACTTCCATAAACATAGGGGTGGAAGTTGTAAGCTGGTAACGAACTGTAAATAGTTAAGATGTCCCTCGTTCGTCTCCAGAGGAATACAGCTGCAGGATCGACACGGATTAACGTGCTGCAAGGCACGATGTTGGAATGGATGTACCGGGTGTGTTACTTAAATTTTTTATTGTGTTCCTTCCTTACCTAAACTCAAGAACACTTCTTGTGTATTATAAGGTGGTGGCACGATTTAGGGATTTTGATATACAGTTATCTAAGGGAAAGAAAAAAGAAAGGAAGGAACATACATATACTAAAGTAACACAAACAAGAGGAGGACATAAACAACCGGAAAAAATGAGTTCACAATTTAATACCATTATGATTCTATTAAGCATCCATGTTTGCTTAAAATAAAGTCTAGAAACGGTTTCGGGAAAGGTCCGATGAGTGCTTTCCTTAAAAATGCACCACTTTAGGTATGCAGTCCAGCAATGTAAGGCTATCAATCAGTACGCATACATAGTCAAGTGAAGCGTTTATAGCAGTTCACAGTTCCATCCGACATTGCTACATTTCAAGCAAGTTGTTTTCCTGTTTACACTTAACATCAAATTCCAACAACATCAATAGGATCAGTGTTGTTAACATTAAATAATCTGTGTGTACACTTAAGACTGATCTCCATACATCGTTTCATATTTCATTTCAAATGATTCACTGCTTAACATTATGAAATCATAAGTTACACAACTGCCGCGGACGCTACAGTATTGCTTTACTTTACGCAAACTCAACGCTGCCAAAGGCCGCAGAAAGTTTTCACAAATTAACAGTACGTCAAAACTGAACAACAGAAGGCTAGTGAATGGTGGTGGTGCATTTTGCCTATACTTTCGGTGGAGGATATAGAGATAATTTCGTATATTATTATTATTATTATTATTATTATTATTAGTGTTACTATCGGCACTATTGGTGGTGGCGGTGCGCCGGCAGCAGCAGAATTGTCGTATCTTTACCTGAAGTTCCCACACTCACAATGTCGCTATACTGCAACCAGCAAATTTAAAAGCAATTTATCGTGATGTCCTGTAATGTTAAGATAAAGGTAAAGCGATCCCGTTACAGGCCCGGTGTGGCCCAGAGGGTGGGTAGAGGTATAGCTCTACTCTTCCATGACCATGGCACTAGAAGGGAATGAGTGGTCAGCATCACGCCCCGGCCGCACTTTACCCCCAGGATAGATGTAATGTTAAGATATTCATACCAAATTCCACAAAAATCCGTCAAGCGTCACAGGCGATCACGTAGCAGACAAGGATACACATGGACATGATGATGCTGTAAGCTGGTATCTACCGTACTGTAAATGAAGTGGGTTAAAGAATAACACTTTGGGCTATTTGTTTGTTCTGTCTATTGCGGCGGTCGTATGAAGTCGATGAGCAATGGTGGAACGGTAATGACGGGGAAAAAACCGGCGTACTCTGACAAAAATACGTCACAGTGCCATTTTGCCCACAACAAAACCCACACGGACTGGCCTAAGGACGAAAAACGACCTCCGCTGTGAAAGGCCAGCAACCAAGCATCCCAGGCATGCGACGGACCACATATAGAAATGAAATAGGGTACAGTAAGGTCGGTGTGTTTTTATCATTACAGAATTACAGGAGTAAGGGGGTTGGAGGATACATTTCAGTCAAGAACACTATCTTATTAGCAATTCGACACACGAAGCAGTGAAACCTCAGTTAGTGTAAATGTTACCAGGTGCACGCACCACGCAATACAGCTTAACATTCAATGGGATAATTTGTACTACAGAGTGCCAACATCAAAGCAACAGTAAGTACATTATCCGCAGCAAATTATGTATTAGCCGGCACTCCTGTGTTCCACATGACGTCTGGGCACCAGATGCAGCCCGGATACGCGTACGTCACAGATGGGACGGAAGGGCAAAAGGGGAATTTACATTTACACATGTTATATAATAAATAAACTGGCTTTTGCAAGTAGTCTCTTGAGTCATAAATAATAAACTGGTCATCTGCAAATAATAGTGTGTTGAAAACTAACTCTTTAAAATAAAATAAAGACAAAGGTATTTGGTTTCGTTGGAACGGATCACGTAAGAACAAAAATTATTATAAATGATGAAACACTAGAATAAGTTTGCCAATTTACTGATCTAGGTTGCACTCTATCTTACCAATTTTCCATGATGTAGAATCAAAATTGGCAACATTTCTACAATTAACAGGTACTATTAAGAGAACTATTTTTAAGAAAGTGAGAACGGAAACCATTTTGAAAATATACAACACACTAGTTTTACCTACATTTTATATGG
>Ga0123352_10015276_pt1 | contig 12221 bp, 5 predicted proteins | sample TergutLab28metaG_FD_89700 | JGI IMG/M metagenome (GOLD analysis project Ga0123352, IMG submission 89700) | Labiotermes labralis P1 segment gut microbial communities from Petit-Saut dam, French Guiana - Lab288 P1 | ecosystem: Host-associated > Arthropoda: Insects > Digestive system > Gut ... | reverse complement strand
TGCATGCCTATAGTAAGATCTTAAGTTCCCCTAAGACAACCTGAAGATGGCCAGTACAGGCCGAAACATGTAGTTGTCCATTATATAGTCATTAAATATACCTCATGTGACACAGTTGTGTTTGACCATATACAATTTTCCAAGTTTCACACAAACAACGGGGATGACACACTTCCTAGGCTAAGAATTAGTGTTTACTTTGTCTGCCAGCTTTATGTATCGGTAAGTTAGTCGTTTGTTTGTACTTCATTTTTCTCTAATACATCCATATTAATGGTGAAATTGTCTCACTAGAACTCACACTGTGCGTAAAAGCTGAGATCACTTTTGCTATGTCACCTCTTGTGTCGTAGTTTTACTGATGTCTGAGCACTGAGGTGTTTTGTTTCTTAATTTTTGTGTTTGTGTTCTAGAACTATGTATGATTTACAAGTATTGTTACGTGAGTCTTTCGGTGCACTATAACACTGTTTTACATGTCATGATTTTGATGACATTTAAAAGTTGAACTTCTGCAGGCTTTTGAAGTTCAGGTGACCGTGCATCGTGAAAAATTCTTATAATAAAACCAACTAGATCCACTAATTTCACAAATTTATTTTTGGAATAAAACTCTACATGTTTCGGACAGTTCCTCTGTCCATCATCAGGAGTTTTCCACTGTACACACAACAATGGTATATGTCATACAGGTTTGTTGACAGTTTGCGAGCACAAGCTGTCAGCAAACCTGTATGACATATGCCACTGTTGTGTGTACAGTGAAAAACTCCTGATGATGGACAGAGGAACTGTCCGAAACATGTAGAGTTTTATTCCAAAAATAAACTTGTGAAATTAGTGGATCTGGTTGGTTTGATTATAAGAATGCTGCAGACTGTTGAATAGTGTTATTGTTTGGTGCGTGGTACGACAAAGTAAGAAAGATGTGAAAGTCAGATTTATCAAGTAGCTTATTACGTCATCAAAACTATTCATCAGATTTAGAATCAATTTGTATTTTCTAGCAGTTTGGTTAAGAGATATCGTTTGCGACACATAACATTTGAAGAGTAACGGGGACACCTTTTCAATTTGTGACGATCGATTAATACATTTTGTAATACAGAGAATAATATCAAGAAGAGGGGGGGGCGGACATTTGAATTTTATATGAAGTTTGGGGACATGAAGTTTTTAATGTTCCCATTTTCCTGTAGATGACTGCACTATGCTCCTTCGAAATGTTGGAAGTCACCAACCAGAAATCACAACCCAGAAGACCAGAGTTTTCATTAATATTTCGGTGTTTGTTCAAATAAATTTACTCTGAGCTCACACAGTTTCCGTCAATATACCAACAGCAAAATGCAAAATACGTTTGTTCTAGTAGGTAAAGGGTCATTCCGATTGCTATATTATTTGTGGTGACAATCTGTGAGCCATGCAGTATTTTGTCTGGTTTTAGTTATAAACAGAATGCAATGAATACCTTAATAGGTGGCACTGTAAATTAATCCTGTCAACTAAGTGTACACGAAATCGATGTTAATTGGTCTGCCATAATTTTGCGGCGAATTATTTGTGGAATATTCCAATCGTTTTCGTATATCGCATGTTATAGTTATTTATTTTGTTAATAATGTAATTAAAGTCGTCGTTATAGTATACTGGAAGTTTTGCCATGTTGAAAGTAGAATTTTGTGCGCAAAATACCGATCTGATTGAATTGAACCGAGGAATTTTTCTAAGCACGTGGTTCAGACTGAACGAAATTTTGCCATGAAAACTAATAATAAATTTCAAGGACTCGTTATTAAAATTCACCTTAACGTAATGTAAAGTTTATATTTTCAGTTCATTTTGACATTTTGCTTCACTTTTACATGTACAACTTATAGTTTATATCAGAGTATTCTTAATTCAACAATTGCTGATATTGAAACTTAAAGTAAATAGACATCTTCACCTCTTTGGCCTCTAGGGTCTGTTGCAAGTCACACCGATGATTCGACAAAATGTTTCCATAAGTCCACATTTTTCTTTTTCACTAGCATATGTATTGCATTGCTCTCTTACGCAGCCAATTTTTTTCCTTCATGCTCTTCGCTAAGGTTCTTTTATTTAACGAGTAATTATGTTTTATTTAATGACTCTGTCGTATTTTAGCACCAAATGTTGGGTTTTTAATAACTAATGTAATTGGAAGGCTGCTTAAGTAGGTTGTGACGTAATTGAAGGTACTGTCTGAGCCCTTGCAGGAAGGGGCTGAGAAAATAACATTTTGGTGTGAGTGTGGGCCGGGTAGGGTAGTCGGTGTAGCGACTGGCTACGGGCTGGACGGTCAGGGGATCGAATCACGGTGGGGGCACGATTTTCCGCACCTTTCCAGACCGGACTTGGGGCCCACCCAGCCTCCTGTACAATGGGTACGGGCTCTTTCTGGGGGGTAAAGAGCGACCGGGTAGTGACGCTTACCCCTCACCTTCTAGTGCCGTGGTCAAGAAAGAGTAGAGCTATACCTCTACTCCTCCTATGGGCCGTACGGCCTGTACAGAGCCTCAGTGCCTGTAGAAGGGTGCACTTTACTTTTTTACTTTTGGTCTGAGTAGACGGTCTCCGAGTGAGATCACAACCAGGTACCATGCCCGGGTAAGAATTTGAAATTTTACAGCTTCAGAGAGCTTGCTAAGTTTGAAAGAGTAACTTAAAGTCAATGGATTTTATTACAATGTTTATGAAACAGGTAGTTTATGAGGTTGTTCCGTTGACTCTTGTGCAAAAGAAAAGATAGGGGGATTATGGGTTCCTGTGAATTACCTTCTCGAGATGGGATTTGCTGCTTCGATTTAGGAATACACCAGTTTAAGCAGAATTCCGTGTAGTTTCGAATGCACGGTTGCATGCACTGTATTAAAAAATAAGGGCATACATGTTATGTTTATTTCTTAATATGTACAACTTTTCTTTAAGTTATAGTGTGTATGTATGTGTGTGTGTGGGTGTGTGTGTTTGTGTGTTTGTCGGGGGGGGGGGTAGGGGGGATTCGCATGAAAAGTGTTATTTTATTTTGTCTACAAGCTCAAACATTTACGTGTGTATATAATTTATGGGCGACAGTTCCGAAATGTTTATTAAGACGTACTTCATTCGAGCAATGGCATATCGACTGGAATTGTGGTGTTTAGTAATGGGTTCAGTGACGGGTTCAGTGGCGAAAACTATTATAAAACTTGGGGCTACATAAAATACGAAAAATTTGTTGACCAGTTGATTTGAGACTGATGGTTTAAGAAGGACTCTGCGCCATTTTGTTATTGAGATCTTTAGTAATCTTACGGTAGGATGAGACCATGTCCCTTGGAAGTGCCCGTAACGAACCTATTTTTCTTTCCCTATGTCACAGACGTACGATTACAGAACGTTAATGAAATGAAAATGGACGAAGAATTCCAAAGGACTTTAGAGAATTCTCTCTCAGCCCAACTTCCCTACACAAACTCCAATATGAAATGCCTCAGAATTGAACTCTTAGCTTCGGGATGGGGAACGAACGACTAAATGCCTAATGTATAGCAGCACAGCTTGATTAGTTAGTTAGTTAGTTAGTTAGGTGCAAGGTTAATTATTTAATTAGTTTGGCTCTTTGCTTGTTTTTAAAGAGTGTCCAATCTGCAGTGTGTTAAAATTCTACAGACGTATAGTTTTCCACATCGCTCTCAACCAACACAACACATGAATTTAACCAGAACCTTTAAAGACAAAACGCCGTTACAGGAATATAGGTTGTATACAACACGTTTAATTTTCGTTGATAACAGTCTTGACCGCAAAGTAATGAACGCCCATACGAGTTTTCGACAGGCGAAGTTTTCAACGATATACTGAGTGTCTGAACTTGGTAATCTTGTCAAACAAACTACTACAGTTTCATTAGACCACGAACTAATGTTATCTGGGCTTTGTGTAACGTACAGAGGTTGTCAGTGGTTTGTCTCAGACAGTTCTGTGGCTACCCTGCACATGGGCTACGCTGGCTTGGAATTGAGTGAAGCAAAGCAAAAAGTAATGATGGCCGTCGGGCTTGCCACTGTCTGAAGTTTGTATGAGCGGTTTGTCTCGGACAGTTATTCCGCTTGTGTCTGGTGCCGCGCCTCTTTGACACAGCGGGTGGAATCGTGAACACGTCACGCAGAAAGGATAAACAGGATGAAAAGTTTCCACTATTAGTAATGAGTTAATCTCCAGTGCCGTAACTTTGAGCTGTTTACTAATTGTCCAAAATCGTTCATGAAATAAAACACTTTTTCTTAGTTGTCACTTCATTTTATATTTGAAACCTGGCTGTTCACTTACAAGGGTCCCGTATTAAGAAGATTTGTATTTACAGCATATGGTTGATACGCGACCACTTATATTTCTGGCACGGGCAGAAATAAGCTGAATAAAATGTGTATTATTATGATGATGATGGTTAAAACATTCATTTAACATTTATTATTTTCATTCGACAATTAGAACGTAAGATAAGCGTGGTATCAGGATAAGTCTACCAAGGGACAAAACGGAACAATTTTATCTCTTCCTGTACATCTGAAGCAGGAAATATGACCATGTGTCAAAAGGTAAGGACATCAGTGAAATGAGAAAATGGGCCAAATTAAAGAAAGAATTACTAACTGGCGTGTTTCTACACCTTCGGGAAGTTTAAACTCTTTTCATTCTTATTCTTCGCATTTCAGTTGTAACATAAATTGTGGGCGCTAGCTTAACGGTGATAACGAAATTTCACGATCTGACATGGGCAGAAATGACATATTAGCTCTCGGGCATAGCTCGGAATTGTAGTAGATGTATGTGGATTAACAACAAAATGTCTCAGGATATCATGCTGTCTGTCGTGACATCTAAGCACATAGGCAGGTTTCTTCCTTCGGCGAAAGTAAATACTTTTGTGTATTTAACCGTCTTTCTCTGCCTTTCTTTTATTTATCCCCTTCGTAAGTTTATTCTCTGTCATTTCTCCCGTATTTATTTACCATCAGTTTTATTTACCGTTCTGTAGTAATGGTCTCCGTTTTCCTTCCTGTCTCTCTCCTCGGTCACAACAGTTGGGCAAATGTCACTAAAAACATTCCGTTTTAGGAAAACAGTTCCATAATAATCCTGACTTACTGAGTCTATTTTACGTCATTTCAGAAATTCATTGGTATCGACCTGCTTGAGCCAAGCATATGCACATAACCTGCACACTGACTGTAATAAGAAGAGATTTGCTATCAGTAATGTAAAGAGTAACTTGCGAGTCACTCTGGCACACTTCAGCACTGTCTGGCATCATAAATACCATAATTTAAGAGTTGGACTGACGGTTTCTTGTGGCAAGTGTTTGCGAAGGGGAAAGACTGAGAGGAAGAAACTGCAAAGTGTTGCATTATAATGTCACACACTGGCATTGTTCCGAGTTGTACACGTGGAACGATTCTCAGGATTTTTAACTTATTACAAGCTGTTTTGTTTTGTGCTTGTGTTTCCTGGAGGCGAAATTAACATGCGCCATGAATGCGAGTAGACGAACGGCTTGTTCTCGACCCACATGTCAGCATTACTCCACGACAGCGATAAGCCTCTTTGTCTTACTCACGCGAGTCGATTGTCCACAGAATGGAATTTTAACAACGTTATTCTTTACGTATTGAATGAATTATTGTAAATTGAATTCCATGTAGGCGAGCGTCCGCCGTATACATCTGCAAATTCTTTTATATCCTCATCGAGAATGTTATGACATGAACTGTAAAACAAAGCTTCAATTGTAACGGAACCGGTATGTCAGCTCGGAGGCAAACATTCTGTGGTCGGTTCGGTATGAAAATTAATAAATCACCGGTCCAGGTGTAATTCTTCACTTCGTAGCAGTGTGTTCCTGCGCACAGTGAAGGGAAACGAAGAATGGATTTACAGATCCACGTATTCATCAAATGGGCACTAGATGGAGGTGATTTGAGCTTTATGCACGATCCACTTTACTCTGAGGAGAGGGTACCCTGTTCCCTTGGTGGGCCCCACATCCAGTCCGGGCGGTTTATGGAAAATATACTTTACATTGACAGAGAATCAAGAGTGCTGGACGACCGGACGGGACAGACGGGAAAATAGACAGAGATACAGGAGGAGGGGCGTAACGAAGCCGCCAGTCGTATTTCACAACTTTTCGAACGCGCCTAAAAACCTATCGCAGTGGGACTGTGGGATCCTGCGAGATATCATTCATGCATTTGTTTACAGGTATTTAGGAAATGTACACATAATGTCAGCATAACTCGTTTTTTAACCTTCAAATCCAAACGGCGGTTTCGAATACGAAGCAGTACTTAAATCCCAAAGGCTGACGTTCATCTGAGAGATATCTAAAATCTCAAATCTTAAGTTACAGTTACTGAATTATTATACCAATTACTGCACATATATAAAATTTATAAAATTTACACATTCAAACATTAAAAACGCTCCGACATGTTTCGGTCCTAGGACCATCATCAGGGAGCCATATCGTCCTTACTAAAGTCACTATAAAAAGTCACATTAATTTCGCTGTACCAGTTGGGTATTGTGGCAGCGTGATACTCACGCAACGAGCACAGAAAGCACATCCGTAACAAGGCACTCTTCGCAACATAACATTACACAACACGGCATGCTGCCACAATACCCAACTGGTACAGCGAAATTAATGTGACTTTTTATAGTGTGACTTTAGCAAGGAATATGTAGCTCCCTGGTGATGGTCCTAGGACCGAAACATGTCGGAGCGTTTTTAATGTTTTAATGTGTAAATTTTATAAATTGTATATATTTGCAGTAGTTGGTATAATAATTGAGTAACTCAACAGCATGCACGGTTTAACAACGGAAATACTTAAGTTATAGAGAATATTTTCCGTGCCCATTATGAAGATCTTTCTAGGGAAAATATTCGCTGTTCATCACTATAATTTGAACATATCAATACGTTATCTCGACAAAGTGCAAAATATATTAATATTTTGATGCTTGGTATATGTAGTTACCCCTGGGGTTTAATTGGTTAACCACTACGCGCTAATTTATAGTATTTGAAGTCGTACTTGATAGATTGTCTCCAAGAATTTGGGAATGTTAATGTCAATACAAAAAATATTACAGACATAAATTTGCAGTGAAGTACACTGGCTCACTGATTCCAGTCCGCCACTTAACATTTTCACATTTCTGCTCGAGCGTTCAGGAATATAAACAGACCTGTCAGTCACCGTTGTTTGTATTTCGCAGACCACTCATGTAACTAAACTCAAGAGACCCAACGTTCTTTGGATCGTACTCGGTCTAGTCTCGCAAAATCACAAATTTCCTGTTTACACGTCACTTCAAGTACTGAAAATATCTCAAGTGAACTCTGAAATATAACATTTTACGGGTTTAGATTCACAACCCAAGTACTTCAAATGAGTAGAAAGCGATACAGTCAGATATATATATATATATATGTATATAAATAAACATGCTTAAAATACTACACATTTTATCTTCTATGCTTTTTTTCAACATTTACACAGTTGCGTGTATTATGCAATATCTAGTGGTTTGTGGTTTATTTGACGACCCTGTCAATATATTGCATTATCTAGAGATGTTTGTAGAGTGAATTCTTAATGAGTTGGAAAGGAGTTGACGGCATGGTCGTGATTTAACCGAGGCATTATCGCGGAATTTTCCGTGAGGAACTGAAGAAGACTACAAAAAATTACGATCAGGATATTCGATGTGTCGGCCGACGTAGGAACTGGCTTCTTCCGCTACAAATGTAGATCTTCAACGTTGCGTAGATTGGAAGAATTAGGTAACTGTAACTTAATTTAAGCCTGAGGCAACAAATTAGGAGGCCTGGGCACAAAAATCAACCCAGTCCCTTGCTAGTACGCATAAAACAAATTTGGTTAACATCATCCTATTGTGTCAGTCAGTCACTAGCAGTACAGCCCACTCAACACAACACAAAGTCTATACGTTCGTTTTTTGTTTTCACTTACATGTTCCGGTCATACATACTGACCATCAGGTAGAAAAAGTACAGGTACAGAATGAAAAGTACTAAGGACGAGGGCACCCTTTCACAATCATTCTGCTGGAAATACTTTAAATACTACTTCCAAAATAGGAATAATAAAGAGGAACAATGAAAACATGAAAATGCAAAGAATTTTTCCATAATATTCACAATAAAGTCCAAATATCATCCTTTTTCACAAAATCCAAAATATAATATTATGGAAAAATTCTCTCGATTTTCATGCTTTTGTTTTTTCTTCTTATCATTCCTCTTTTGGGAATAATATCTAACATACTATTAGCAGATTGATGGTGAAGGAGAGGTCTTTTCTGCAGCACTGTTCCTTCTTAACCTGTTGTACTGCCTGATGAAGGTCAATATATATGACCGACATATGCAATAAAAATGAAAAAGAACGGATAGATACCAGCAGGCATTATCTAGGTTATAAATATTTGTAGCTTTTATAATTAGTAATTATTGATCCCTTAGGGATTATTGCAAATTCAAAATACTCTGCTACGTGTGGGTATTTAAATACGGCACTTCATATGGAAATTATTTCAGCACTTGTATTTGTATTTTGATCGAATTCAGACTACGTAGCTAGTAATGCTCTTCAGATGTTTTTAAAGGAAGCTATTCTGGATATAAATGATATAGAATTATCGAAAAATGTTCTTAAAATCCGTGTAGCCTATAGTATTTAGTGATAAAGTCAAAGTATATTCAGCGCTTCTTTTCTCCGATCACAGTAAAATATTATTTTTTAGGTGTCTGTCTCATGAAAATTACACAGTTACTTTACCAACCAAGTATCTACGAATCTGACTACATAAGTTGCTAAGAACACAACATTTAGCTAATTACATTTAGAATTATGTTGTATTGTCTCCCTGATAGCAGTTACGTAATCTACATCTTTGTAATGATGTGTCTTATTACCATGTGACTTTTGAACCTTTTGTTTTAGAATGTATTTTGTAATTAATGAGATCGGTTAGACCAGAAACTAAAGTGGTTGTCTTATGATTGACAAAATGGGTGAGAGTTTTCGTTATCACGTCCAGGAAAATTTGGAGCCCATTTAGGTCCAAACCCTGAATTTGAAGAAGTGGAACTTCATTTTCGCATCCACATAATCAGTCACGAGGAGGATTTAGGCAAAAAATTATCTTTACCATTAGATGCTGCAGTAATTAAAAATTTTCACACAATATTTGAAAGAACTAAGTATATACTTGCAATATCTTAACTGTTTCGTGACTTTCGTTGGTCGCTTAAATTTTATGTTCATGAAACTTCCTTACTTTCCCCGGGTTTGCTTGTCTGCTTCTTATTTCATTTCGTATCACACAGAGTGCTGGCTGCAGCTGCCAAAAAGACCGTTTGGACACAGAATAAATAAGGAAAACGTCTGTAACTCAGTCGTGTAGACATTGTGTTTTATTTCAGGTTTGGCCTCAGGGAATGTGTTTTACAAACAGAAATGTCTTTGGAAACGTCCTTCGAATGTGCGCAATAACGCGATATTTCACTACAGATCCCTGTCGTGGTCTACGACAAGGAAGGTATTTACAGTTACAATTTATGAATTTAGTGTGATTCATTTCCGTGCATTTATCGACTATTCTATAAAATATATCCAACAAATTTACAAATATTTCAATGTACAATTTTATAGTTAAATCGCTGTCCCTCCAAATGTTTCGATTGTTTATGGATCATCTTCAGAGAGGTACTACATTAAGAAGTTATGTATAAAAATAATTAAGGTAACATTTGTCCTAATGTTATCGTAATTCTTTTCTTATAAACAAATGATGTGTGTTCTCTCTGAAGATGATCCATAATGTATTGAAATATTTTGAAGCCATAATATTTTATGTATAAAATTTTATATTGAAAAATTTTTGCGTTTTGTTGGGCATATTTTATAATGTTATATTTTTTGAATTTGGGAAACAAATTTGATATTTTTGCGAGACCAGGTTAATCAGTAATTTCAGGCGTCCTTCTTTTTCACTCCTACTTTATGTAAGAATAGTTGTTAATGAAATAATATAAACTTATTTGTTTACATCGGTTTTTGCCTGTCTAGTTTATTTTAAACAATCCAGTTTGTCCCTGTCACCACGGCATGGCGCATCCTCAGGTTGCGGATGGAGGAACGGCCTCCGATAAGGAGGGTAGCTGCGAATAAATTAAATAAGCAGTTGAGGACAGCCGACGAGGGGAAGTCATCCAGCTTGGGAGTTGGGCGAGGTGCAAACAATCCCTCCCTGTAAAACACTAATGTTAAGAAATATTCACATGCGGGATGCTAGCTCTGGAAACAAAACAATCCGGAGGTAAACTACTCAGCCACTCGGATCTCCGGGGGGGGGGAGTGTGTCTAGAGGAAACATCGCGTAGCCTACAAAGAGAGATAAGACTGGGGAGACCTAGGCGTAGATGGGTGAATAATATTAGGATGGATCTCCAGGAGGTGGGATGTGGGTATATAGACTGGATTGGGCTGGCCCAGGATAGAGACAGGTGGCGGACGCTTGTGAGTGCGGTAATGAACATTCGGATTCCGTGAAATGCGGGGAATTTCTTGACTAGCTGCAAACCAGTTAGCTTCCCAAGAAGGACTCTGCACCACGGAGTGAGGAAGTAATTTATTTTAAAACAGTCATCAGAATTTACTACATTCGGTGAGATGGACTAAAGCTTTTTCAGAGAATCAAGTCAAATCCGAAAAATTTGCATTACGAAATGAATATCAGTTGCCTACTTTATTTTCTTCAAGAAAGAGTAAGCTTGTCACATCACCATAGACTCTACATGTCCTACCTTCGATTCCTGAAACATTTCACCAAATTTTAGGGAACCTAGTTTGAATATTATATTATTTCAGGCCCGTCCAGATTTGTAATTTTACTTTTTCTACATTGAGCAATAACATAATTCCAATGAATGTTTTAGTTTGAAGCTACTCAGTCGACATTTAAGGCAGAGTCCTGAGGTGCTGTACGTGAATAAATACGCGAAAATCATGCAAAGTTTGTGAACGAGTTTTCGTATTTTATAAAACAGTAACTTATTGATGGTTGTTAATTTCGTTTATGACTTAGAGGACATTCCAGCTAAGAATACGAAATCTTCTTTCAAGATGATATTTATAAAATTACTGAGTTTTTTTAAATTTTTTATGGCTGAATGTAAGGGTTAAGAATACGCTTAGTTTCATATCTTGTCCTCTGTACATCTTCATGTTGAGTTTATTCAGTGGAAGGACAATTTTAGCTTGTCTGCAGAATGTAGGAATTATTTTGAAATTAAACAGAAGGTTTGAAAGCTGATAAATAAAATACTGGGGTAGGTCTAAAATGCTGGTTTTCCATCGTATCGGCCCTGTAGTCTGGACATTGTTACTTCCCAACTCGCACTCAGATGTGACGAAACTAATTAGTAGATTCCTATGTAGCAAGACTCTGTATGAAATGTAAGGCCCTGAAGCCGCAGAACATTAGCGTTTTGGCGTTCGGGGCTGTAAGGTCACGTGTTCCGCCTTGTGATTACTGACGTTTCGGAGGAACGCATTGCAATAATTTTAATTTAGAAATTTTTAGGTCATGCATTAGTGGCACAGCTTTGTATATTGCTGTAAATGGGACACTTCGAAAAGTACATAAGAAATAACGTTGTAAGTTCTGAAATGTGGTACTGGAGGAAGATGGCGATCAGTTGGACCGATCGTGTGAGAAATGAAGAAGTATTACACAGAATCAAAGACGAATGGAATATCCTACAAACAACAAAAAGAAAGAAAGCTAACTGGATTGGTCATATCTTGCCTTCTAAATCGTGTTATGGAAGGAAAGACAGAGGGACTGATAGAAGTGACGGGAGGAAGAGGAAGAAGACCTAAGCAGCTACCTTAAGGAAACGAGAGGGTAATGGAAACAGAGAGGACGCACTCGATCGCGCTGTATGGAGAACTCGCATTGGAAGAGGCTATGGACCTGTCGTAAGACAGACAGCGGAATGACTCTTGCTATTCTGGAGGTGAATGCAGCAGATCCCCCCCCCCCCGAAACTTTGGTACCTCCCTACCAAAAAAACAGTTTTCCTAAACACAAATAACACTACAAAATAAAATTTAATA
>Ga0123352_10015275_pt1 | contig 12221 bp, 2 predicted proteins | sample TergutLab28metaG_FD_89700 | JGI IMG/M metagenome (GOLD analysis project Ga0123352, IMG submission 89700) | Labiotermes labralis P1 segment gut microbial communities from Petit-Saut dam, French Guiana - Lab288 P1 | ecosystem: Host-associated > Arthropoda: Insects > Digestive system > Gut ... | reverse complement strand
GGCTGCGGTTACAGTTTTTAGTACTCCTGATGATGGGTGCTGTGACAGCCGAAACATGTAGAGTGACTTTGCAGTAAATAAATATCTGCATACTGTTGCATCTGGTTGGATTTTTATTAACATTGAATTACGATGCACGGAACCATGAGCTTAAAAAAAATTAAAGTTTCTACATTAGCTCTGAGTTTTTCGAAGCGCCGACCGTAAGTTTTTGTAAGTGCCGCTTTTGGGCCCCTGCATTGACCTTTTTTGACCTTGACGTAAGGCAGGAACTTTACTTTTCTAATAAAGCCCCTGGTTAAGGATCTAGGCCTTTTCTTATTTTTTTTTACTTTTTAGCGACATTGTCACATTCACTTGTCTTCACTGAACTTTTCTTACTCGACATGACGGCTTTTATTTCGGTAATTTAATCAACCTCACCCCTGACTGGCATAGACGGTAGATGGGGATAGCTGTCATCTCTGATTGGCTGTGTTGTTTCTTTACGTCACATCCTGTATAGTTGAGCACTTTTTAAAACTGTAATTTTTTTTCCATACAGTGTGTCCCGTCTCACTACCGAACCCGGCATTTCTTTAATAATTCTACCACCAATGAAGATATTGCAACGAAATTTGAATAGGCGTACGTTCGTTGTGTGAGAAATGAAGAGGAATGTGTCTGTAGTGTGTCTAATTGTTGCGACACGAAGCAGCGGCCCTTTTTTGGCGACCGCGTCATTTCGAAGGGACTGTGGCCACGGCGCTCGCCCGATCTGACGCCGCCTGATTATTCCTTATGTGGATGTCTGAAAGGGAGAGTTTGCCAAAACAAACCACGAACCATAGACGCCTTGAAAGCAAACATCACAGAAGAAATTAAGGCAATGACGTCAGACCCACTAGCAAGGACTTTCCAAAATATGGCGCGCCGGGTTCAATCCTGTCTGGACGCAAATGGTGGCCACTTCCAGCATATGTTATGATGTCATTACATTTCTTACACAATTAGGTAAATCCGCTTCAAATTTCGTTGCAATATCTTCATTGGTGGTAAAATTATTAAAGAAATGCCGGGTTCGGTAGCGAGTGGGACACACTATACTTTTGGTCTTCTGTTTTCAAAACCGTCATTTTGGTGAATCGTCGCAAAACAAACCGTCGCAGACGGAGGGCTACCTGTATTCAACCAATACGCTTTCGCGAAACATATGTTTCACACTATGTCTCCGTGTTAAAAACTCTTCGACTGACTAACAGTTCAAGTCACACGCTATATTGTTAGAAGCAAAGAAACCGTCTTCACTTCTGACATTCCTGACCGCTGTATGTAACACTTCTGCAAGCCGTGAGTGAGGCAACAGGAAATTCCCTGTGCCCCTAGGAATCGTGCGAGCAGCCGAGAAAGTGTAATAGCTGCACGTATGACCGTCAATGAGCGGCTCATTGCTGCGGCTTGCCGGGCAACCATCCGTGACAGCGAGACGACTCTACTATTAGCTGTGTCTTACATAATCAAGTCGCTGTCAGACCATATAAAAAACACTTACGATTTCTCGCACTCGGACTGTGTCCAACCTTCTCAATAACCTAAGCAGACCGCTTTTTATCCCTTAACATTGATTCTAACAAATTTCTCTGAGAGTGAGGCAAAGGATAAAATCCCTGACAGAGTTTATTCTCTACAGACTTATAAATCTATATCTGTAAATGCAGCATAACTTTGGCGACTTCTTTAAAAAAAAATCCAAAGCTTGAATTTTCTCGCACCTTCAATACTTCATTCTTCAAGCAAGGAGCACCTTAGTTTTTCATGGTTGTCCATATGCTACATTCCGACAGCACCATTATTTATTTACGGTCAACGTTAGCTGTGTGACAACTCGAGATTAGTACAAGACAAAGTTATGTCTCTACCTTTATCTTGTTCATATTCGTGCATTCATGTTACTACATCAAACACATGCCGACGAATGCAACAAAGTAAAAAAAAAAAACATTTTCTGGGTCGGGCTGCTGAAATGTATCAATCGTACTCTGTGATGATGGGCCCTTGGAGGGTTAAAACATGTCGGAGTGATATAGTGTGCTAATAAAGTGGTTTTTAAATAATATATGTGTGCATTCGTCCGCATTTATTTGATTATACAACATTTCATCCAACTACAATTCGTAAATCTTTTGGCTCTGTTTCAAATCGCGACAGTCTGTTACAACTTTATATGAACAAGCAGACACTAACAGTCCGATAGAAGGCAGCAAATTAATTCAAACCGGCATTTTTGGCACCCCGATAGACAGCGATACCCGAGACACCAGACTAAAATAAATGTGTGCTTTGGTTTTGAACAACACAACGACTGGAAATTTATTATATCAGATGGCTTAAACTTAAATATGTTCAACGTTTACAGTAAGTAAAAGTTCCAGAACTGTTTTAAAGTTCCACCTTTACTTCATTCGTAGCACAAAAAGTGTTAATCTTCCTGTTTGGTCGTTTTACGACGTTAAATCTATTATGGAGAACATGATCATGAAATTAACTACGGAATGACGATTTACAAGCTGGGAATAATGATTACTGTAGTGTTGGTCGGGGTGGCCACTTTTAAGTTAAATCACTGCACGTTCCTGCAGCGAATGTAGACAGGTTACATGACATTCAAACACGAACCAAAACCGGGTACGTTTCGAATACATTTTTCACTCAAAGTCTCATGACCGACTGCACCTAATCTCAGCCTTTGTGCATGTAGAGCCGTTCAGGGCTGTACGGAGGTCACAAATTCGTTTTAAAAAAATGTCTTAACACATTTGTTCAGAAAAAATGGGCACAGTATGTTTCAAAATGATCCTGTCATAGCACCTTTTGAAACAAACAGCCTCGAGTGTTCTCAAACCGTACGATGAGCGACATGTACCTACATTTAAAGCCGAATAGAGGCCCCAGCATGTTAAGATCGAGAACTAACCGTCAAACAATGATTTCCTGTCGCTTTAACGTTTCAGACTACAATATAAGGATAGCATTTGAAAGCGATTATGAAGCAAGGATGCAGTGCGGTATTTCTGTTAGAGAAAACGTATAATTTGAAGTCTGCAAGCCACTTATCGAGAGGGGTAACTAGCAATAAGACAGTTATAAAACATATCAGCTGAAATGCGCCCCGCGCCTCCTAATGATAATTACCCGGACACGTAATTTGTGTAACACCATCAGTTTGGTACTCGACCGTTTGTTTCTCATCTGAGTCAGGGGGATGCAATATCAGTTATCGGGTAGAAATATGAACGGACAAGAAACTATCTATCAATCAGCGACTGTATGTAGGTACCTTAACCCTTTTCACGCTGCGACAGAAGTATCTTAATTAGGCACAGTGGTTTATTCAACTCTGATCATATCTTTTGACAGTGACAGCGAACAAATAGCTATCCGGCCATTCGTCTGACAGGGCAGAAGCAATAGGCCTGTTCGTGATTCTTACCTAATACCCTACATATCAGACTTACATGTGGATAGGAAGGTAATACAAAACAGTAAAGCTGCGTACTGAACGGGCTGAGTATGTCAAACAGCAAAATTACCTGAATTTACTAAGTTCGGACAGTGCAAATCCCTCCGCATATTATAACTTCATTACATCGCTACCACTCGCATTTCGGAGCACCTTTTGTGAAAAATGGATGTGGGCCTATAAAGCCAGCGAACCGGGACAGCGTAGTCGGGATAGTGACTTAGTAACGGACAGGAAGCCCGAGGGTCAGTGGTTCCATTCCCAGCAAGGGACAGAAAGTTTTCTGTTCCCCAAAAGGTCCAGACCGATCCTGAGGTCCATGCAGCCTCATATGCAGTGCGTATAGCGGAATCTTTACTCCGATTAAATCAGCCGAAGCTTATAGCTGAGCACTCATTTATATTCAGCGACGAGTTTATCTCTACCTCCATTCACTCATATTCGTATAACTGTACGGCGTGCACAAGAACATATCTTTACCTCTTTAACCTCCACATCAAGAGGAGGTTCACAAAGCAGGAAAGACTTCATATTGTGAACCCTATTCGTTGTCGGGCTGGAATTTGTAATAGGGGGATACAGGAAAAATCTACAACATTTATTTACCAAATATGGTACGGTATTCAAATTAAGTGACGATAATACGGGCGAATCCTGTAGCACATATGGACCTCCTAACCACAAAATCTGAAACCTACACACTGTTAAGAAGATACTATTAAAATGAATCTTCAAGCAATAAGGTGCGAAAATACAGTATAGACTCAGCTGCAACAGGATTGCGTCTGCTTGCGGCCTTGTGTGTTCCCGAAGAAATGCTACATACGTACATACGTGCATGCAGGAGTACTTCCATGTATGTATATATATATATATATATATATATATATATGTGTGTGTGTGTGTGTGTGTGTGTGTGTGTAATAAAACTTGAATTAAAAAATAAAGAACACTAGCATCATTAGACCGCAGACGTAACAAATTTCCGAAGCTTAATACTGCTTCATGGACGTGGCGGTGCCTGTAGGGGAAGCGGGTTCGATCACTTCGGTGTGTGAACTGCTATATAGTGAGACTGTGTCAAGGTTCGAAACAACATCCTGTAATATTGGAACCAGGGCGTTGCTCATCTGAAGGCCTAATAGAATGCTGCGAACCAGCATTGCATAGGCATGACGAAATGACGGTGTTACGATGCGTGAGAAGTGGAACATCCTGAAGGGTTCGACAGTCTGCAGTCATGGACACTGCCGGCACACTGATGCCAACGCATGGAAGTTCAGTACGTACAGGTATTTCCTTTTTGTTGAGTCAGAGCTACGTCCACACAGTAACAATATCATTTTACACACTACCTTACTCAATTGTTGAACCTACTGAAGAAGTTTTGCACAGTTGTCATATCTACTTATAAAATGGATACTGTCGTCATTTACATAGGTCAGTCCATTTTAAAAGTTAATAAAGATCTTTCAAAGCTGCACCTGATCCTCCCATTCATCATATAGTCTTATTTATTTCCACAATTTTAAAACACAATCCCATTTGGGTAGTACAATTTTAGTAAAGACAACTTTATCCTTCTGTACGCTGTAAAGGATATGGGGGAGTGGAGATGTACGTTACTGCACCAACTGACCTATCCCAGCTCTGGTACCTGAATGCGGACCTTCCATAAAAGAGACGGCAAATTGTCCACGTGCTTAATTGGAAGACAAGCGCAAAGTGAGGCAGAAACAAGCTTATGTAACTTTCAAGCCCACGATCCTGTGTAGACAACTCAATTGCAATAGAGCGGTTTAAAACTACGGCCCTTATGCCGTTCTCCCATGCTCCCGGTCTCACTATGGCTTAGAATAAGAGCTACAAGAGACAATGATATGAACAACCAACTAGATGCAACAATAACAAATTATTAGTAATTTCAATCAGCCCAACATATTTCGGGTGATGATTTCGCCCATCCTCAGGAGCACTAGACTGTGTTTACAGCTTGTGATATATCGCACCGATGATGTTAGCTGCTGGTGACCTTGTCACCAACAGGCAACATTATCGATGCATGATACCACAAAGCTGTAAACACAGTCTAGTGCTCCTGAGGATGGGTGAAATTATCGCCCGAACGTGTTGGGCTGATTGAAATCACTAATAAATTGTTACTGTTGCGTTTAGTTGGTTGTTTATACTATTGTAACTAAGATGCACGGTCACACTAACATCAAATTCAAAGCTACACGAGAATCCGTAATGGCTTGTGACAAATTTATTTGTATACCTTGGTAATTTTTTCTGTTAGAGTTCCCACTCAGAATAGTATTAGAGGTTTATTATCAAACATATTACGGTTCTTAAAAGTAAGACCTGAACACACACACATCTCACTCAAGCACATCTTTCTATGAATAGATAAATTTCAGGATTTTTTTCTACACAAAGATGACGTGAAGCAAACTTAAGCCTGTTCATTAAGGTTTGGCTCGACTTCACGGAAGGAGAAAGTCCAGCTGTATGGCAAAACAAGAACAACAGAAACGCGTATTTCTGTCGAAAGCAACTATACGTATTCCTCTTGAAATCAAATAAACAGCTACGTGTTTCGGCTGTTTATTTGAATTAAGATATGCCTACAGTTTCTTTCGACGAAAGTACACTGGTCTTGTGTTGTCACTTTTGTACACACGACAGGATGAATCTCCTCAAAGTTACCACACACACACACACACACACACACACACACACACACACACATATCTAACTGCAAAACTAATTTTTATCCTGTCACATTAATGTTACCATTGTACATGTTAGCATTACATTCCGTAAGATTTTTCTATTCTTTTACAAAGAAAAGTACACGGACCTACACCAGAGAAGATTTCACCTTGAATATCCAGAGTTCGATGCTAGGTTATGAGGAAATTGCTTGGTATAGCAAGGGGGCATTTAGCTCAAGCAAGAGCGCAGGGTACTTTTCACGACACGGTGATATCAGCGAAACTCGACCTAGCTTGACCGTGTTGACCTTCCTGTCATTACCGTGACACATGATTGTCATGTGGGCCTATGAGCAGGCTGAGGGAGTGCCGTCGCAAGATACCAACAACGCTGCCATTGGTCTGCGTGGGAGGCGCCTCGCCACGCCTATTGGTTTGTGTGAATCGACCTCCCCACTATCCCCTCAAACCATAAACCGGAAGTTCGTACGACCCTTCCTTCCTAAATTAATTACACCACATGTACGGTCAAAGCACAACATGTATTGTGTATTGATTTCTAACAGGTTGCATACTTCAGTGTTTAGGCTATTTCAGTAACCTTGTAAATCAAAACACGTCTCAAGCCTAGAGAATTTTGGAGAGGAAACGAGTTTGAAAACGACTACCCTAAAAAATGAGAAGAACACAACTGCACCCAACGAAACCTTGTGTGAATAAGTTATGAAGATGTTAGGTACACTTAAGTGGCTCAGGATCGCCTCCAGTGGCAGACGCTGGTTTTGAATTTTCAAGATCTGCTACCAGAGAGACAGCCAATCTAATGCATCGCTCTTCGCTTGTCTAACAAAAAGAAGCATCGTTGTCTGATTTCTTTTTCCCCCAACGTAGATATTTAGTATGAAGAATAAGCAAGGATCTAGAAACAATAAATAGACTAAGACAATAAACGAAATTTTCAAGGCAATAAGTTTCATCGGCAGAATATCTACGGGGGTACTGATAAGTCCTTAGCCCGACCAGGAAGGAAACAAGCTAACGTTTCTGTCAGAATGGCGTGAATTTCCTTCGGCGCCTTGCCTTTCCAAAAAAAAAAACTTCATGACAGCTCGCGTCTCGATTTTGTTTAAATCGCGCGCATCCGTGATATGCTTCCGAGCTTGTTTCCTTCCTGGTCGGGCTAAGGACTTATCAGCACCCCGGTATAATAGACCTACGCTCTCTCTATAAGAAGGGCCTCTGCAACGGATCTGTGGAAAAAAAATTTTACATAATAAAACTGAAAGAGGATAGCCTGGAAAATTATCCATCGTTTATTCTGAATGGCTGCAGTGGTTTCATTTCTCAAAATAGGTAACTGAAGAATAAAAAAACCAACTAGATGCCACTTATTGTGCTTCTTATAGGCTCAACATGTTTCGGGCATTACTATGCCCATCATCAGGAACTCGCGACTATGATGTGGATTACCATATTGGTCGTTTCGTTCTTGGTTTGCTGTATGTTGGAGGTTAGGTGCGGTTAGGCTGGAGTAGTGTCCGGGCTGCAGGCTAAGGTTTGCTGTATGTTAGAGGTTAGGTGCGGTTAGGTTGGAGTAGTGTCCGGGCTGCAGGCTAAAGCACAACAAGTTGTGTTTTAGCCTGCAGCCCGGACACTACTCCAGCCCACCCGCACCTAACCTCCAACATACAGCAAACCAAGAACGAAACTACCAATGTGGTTATCAACATTTTAGTCGCGAGCTCCTGATGATGGGCATAGTAATGCCCGAACCATGTTGAGCCTATAAGAAGTACAATAAAATAGTAAGTGGCATCTAGTTGGTTTTTTATTCTTCAGTTATCACAATGATGCACGGTCCAATAAACATCAGATTCTCAAAATAGGTAATTCATATGAATGAAAAGTTGACATGAAAATTTAAAAATAATGAGACAAAATATTCAACATATAGACAGACAGGACCTGCTATGCATATTCTTCCTCTCTCTGAACCTTATGATGTTTAACTGTATGTTATGCCAGTTGTTTCGATGCGCGTTTAAAATGTCACTTCGTTGTTATGACAGAGTTTAACCGGATTTAAAAACACAGCGAAAAGAAATGTCAGTATGAGTAGAATGTAACAGTTTAAAACCATTTACCGACATAATTTATTATTAAAATGATACAGGGTACACATACATTTAGAGTACTCGAATCCTTGTACGATCCTTTGAAGCTAACGCAACTGTTTCTCACTCTGTATTGGAGATCTACTAATGAAGGTGGTGGCGGTGTTCGGTTTCATTTGAAAGTTAGATTTACCCAGGAAATTAGGAGAAATTTGAAATATATAAGATCCAGAAGCTTGTTTTCTCTTGGCATATTGGTGCTAATAATTTACTGAGCGAAAACAAATGCCAAACAGGGAAATACAGAAGCTCTAGGCTTGTACAGTACAATGCTAGCACGAAGCAACTAGGTAGCAATCATACGACAATATCTTAGAATGCAGGCCACCCATAATGAGAGCTAACAAACAGTTCGAAAATTTGGCAAAGTTAAAGTGATTGTCAACAATAGTAACAAATATGAAGTACATTAGAAAAGAATACGCGAACAAATTAAACTCACGAAATTTTTTTTTTGAACAGCAGAAAAACAGTAAAAATGAAGTAGTTGTACTCAGCTACAATGTCATTGGTTAAGATTTTCCAGCGTTTGAAATAAATATCAATGGGCAACATTGGTGTAATTACACTGAGAAGGTCGAATAGAACTACTCGGAGGAATACCTGTCCCAACATCACTGTGCTCTAAACAAATCCCACACGATTGGCTTCGGATTGAACCCAGTTCTCTCTGCTGACAGGCTGGCGACTAATCGTCTCGGCCATGGCAAGCAAGTCATTAGGAAATCCTCATAAAGTTACGTGAAGTCTTTACGTAATGCGTACGTCATTTGTGTAAGACTTTGACTGAAATTGAACTTTTTCGACAGGTTTCAGTAAAATCCATCCCCATTATTAAAGCCCACGACAAAATTATTTCAGCTGGAGCCGAGCTGTTGAATGCAGACGGATGGATAAGAATGACGAAGCGAAGAGCTGCTTTCAGTAAATATTTTTCGACCGCTACTAAAAAAGAAATCTTACGAACCACTTCCCTGTGAAGTCACTGTTCAATGGGAATAAAACTTAGAAGAATCATCCCGATTATGTTGTTACGTGAATGATACACAAGTTTAAATCCTGACACCCGTACTTTTAGTTGTTTCTTTGTTCACGGTCTCCTACACAAAATGCTACCAGTCCCTTACAATTTTTCAAGTGGCTTAATAAAAGACTGATGATGGCATTAGCCGAGACAATAAAAATTCAAGATCGCATTCGTAAGAGTTAAAGAGCTTACGCTTCGCCAGGGACGTTGGGCTTCATAACGCTAATCATCAAAATGATCAGCAGAACTGTCACGCTTAGGGGCATCTGTCACGAACGGTAGTAGAGGCCAGTTGAAATGTGATGGCACACGCGCAGAAACAAGGTTTCGTCTTTCGGCGAAACGGACGAGTCCATTTAAAACGGCGGGGGCGTCAGTTCAGTCGACTACTGGCAACCGAGGTGTGCGCATCAGTTTTTATTGTTGGTAGTAATGCTGGAAACACCATGTTCGGAGGTAGTGTGAAGGGTACTGGCTGCCCATTCTATTCACCAGTTTCCCTTTTACTTACCCTCCCATGCGTCACCGTGCACCATCACATTTCATCTGGAGTCTACAACGCCATGATGGAGTGTATTTCCACCCATTCTTAACATCATCATCATCATCATCATCATCAAGCAGAGATGATTTGTAGGCTTCTCACCGCGATTTATCTACCACGATGAAATGAACTTAGCGGTTTTAAAACACATGGGGTAGGTGTGGGTTGTATGAAATCAAGGAAGAATGTTAAATTTTCATTTTAACTCATAAGAAATGTAATTTTGCATAGGCTATATGTTGCGTGTTATTATAATCCGCAACAAAGACGAAGTAGTTCATCATCTGAAGCGGTGTTTTTCCAGCTTTATGTCTGCCATCCAAACCCTTAAAGCGCAGTGACCTTGGAACCTGCGGCCTAAACACCCTAAGTTACACAGCAACCCATTTAAGTCACTAAGTTGCTGGATTGTTCTGATGGCTCAAGATCCATATAAAGAGGATCTCATGAAACAAGTTCGAATCGCAGTCGTCAGTATGTGAATCCCTGCTCTCAAGTAGGGACCTCATTCCGATTTGGACTTAAAAACAGCGCTAATTTTTAACTGATAAGCGATTACTTGAGTTGACAAACATAAGTCCATATTGCTAGAATTTTAACATTTTAAGGTAGTTTATTTTCAATGTTAACGAGGCAGCGAAGCCGACTAGCACCTACAGTACGTGCTAGACTTACTGATCCTTTGTTGTTATTACACCCCCTGAAGATGACAACTTGGAGTCGAAACGTATAGGAGCTGGCAATTAACATGAATTGTGTTTTATGTGTGTTTTATTGCATTTTACTTCTTGCATTTTGTTGGTTAATATATTGAATTTAAGGGGATGCGCGGTATGAAAAACAATAAGAAATGTCTGCTTCCCAGAAAATAAAATTTACTCACGTACGTGGCATTTCAGATAACCTACTTTAAAACGCATAAAGGACAGCAATGCTGAAACTATGTTAACGTAGCCAACATTCAAGAAATGCTCTTGCATAATAAGGTGGGCAGAGAAGTTCAGTTTAAAAGACAAAAAAAATCAGCTGTTATATTTTTTCTTCTTTGTGTTTCTCTTACTACATTTTTTTCTGGATTTCTTTCTTGCTTTCTGTGTGTCTTCTATCTTCTTCTTTCTTTCTTTTTGTACCTATTTTTGACTTATTCTTCCTTTCTTGCCATGCAGTAAAAGTGGTTACATCACTGCAGCTCTTGAATCATTCTCTGAAATTATTCGTTACTAGTCCTTCTGCGAAGCTAAAAGAGACTCACCTAGTCAAGCAATTTCCCTTCTTTTATAAATCCCAAAACCCCATTACCAATTTCAAAAGTCCGCGTCATTTTACCCCGTCGTGAGCAAGTTCAATCCAGTACAGGAACTACTGTACTGTACTGTTTCATTCCATGCACGCCCCTTACGACAAGAGTTGTTAAGCCAAACGCAACCTCTGCACTGTAGGATCACCAATTACATGGGCTGCTGATCAGCTCAAGTAACATTTTCGCATCAAACCTCTATACCCGAAGGTTGCCTACTCCCTCCTGAACTGGAGGATACGGTGTACCGTGGCGAAAATGATCCACGTTAACAGCAGGATGCTGCAACTGGCCAAGTTTCCTCAATCTGTTGAGCACGATCTTGATTATGACAGAAGAACAAAACAAGTTCAACCAAAGTATTACAGTCGCAGTAGTAATCTAGAATTTAGGTTCGACGGGTTTGAACAACCGTCGTGTTATACGAGGACTATGGCGTTATTCCTCAGTGTGTACAGTCAATGCCGTAAAGGTTGCTTGAAACACGTCACTACAGCTCAGTCTCAGAATTTAACCGTGTGCCCTTTGCTCCGAAATGCCGTTAGAAGTTCCGTATCGAATGTAAAGTAAACTTCACACTTCGAAAGATTAGTCTCTATGTTTTAGGCGTAATGAGTAAGGTAAAGGTAAAGGTTACCCCTTAACACGCCAATTCAGGCACAGAGGGAAGGCAGAGTTATAGCTCTGTCCATTTTCAACCTCACCTCTAAATGGGGTACGGTGGTCAAGGTCACGCTTTAGCTGCTTTATACCCCCCCCCCCCCGAAAACCCCCACACCCCCCTTTTTAACCTCGGTTGGGGGGACCCCGATGCCCTCCCCAAGGGGGAGGGCGGGTTTTTGGCCTTTTTCATTTTCCACCCCCCCTTTAATTGGGGTAGGGGGGCCAAGGTCCCGCTTTTTTTGTTTATGTCCCCCCCCCCCCCAGAAACCGCCACAGTCCCCATTATAGACTCGGTTGGGT
>Ga0123352_10015273_pt1 | contig 12221 bp, 10 predicted proteins | sample TergutLab28metaG_FD_89700 | JGI IMG/M metagenome (GOLD analysis project Ga0123352, IMG submission 89700) | Labiotermes labralis P1 segment gut microbial communities from Petit-Saut dam, French Guiana - Lab288 P1 | ecosystem: Host-associated > Arthropoda: Insects > Digestive system > Gut ... | reverse complement strand
GGTTCGATCCCCGGCGCTACCAGATTTTCTGAGTAGTAGTGGGTCTGGAACGGGGTCAACTCAGCCTCGTGAGGTCAATTGAGGAGCTACTTGAATGAAAAAATTAGCGGCTCCAGGTCTAGAAAACAGAGATTAACGGCTGTGGGGACCCATTGTGCTGACCACGTGACACCCCTCTATCCGCAAAAGTTGGCACTAACTTCGCCGACCGGCGGCGGCCGCTCTGTCGGTATAGTTCGCGTGCGGACTAAGGCCACGGAGTTTAGTTTTATGTATTCTTTTATTTCACTTCATGTTGGCGACTTACACCATTCGTACATAATTTCGATCAGGCCTGCTCTAAGTACTGAACTTAACAAAGACTAATTTTTGGTGCATTTTAAGAAATCGTTGACAATGAAAGTAAACACACACACATCTAATATATGCCCATTACACGCTGTCTGTAGATATTTTGGATTACGAGTTAGTTTACAAGACGGGCTGAAGGCACCCATGTTTTTGTACGTTAGACACCTCTGTAAACAAACTGTTTATGTCTATATATATATATAAATTGCAGTCCGTACATTTTTACAAATTTTTCCGAAGTGTTTTAGTTAGCGGTCTGCACCGGAATCGGAAAGGACAACCAGCCATTGGAAGTTCAGTTGCGTAACATAAATACGAGTAATTACTCTTCTCGTACTACAACGCAGTCAGCATGACTTAGCTATTATCAGCATCAGCAAATACAAGCTTGTGCGTCAGTTTAAGGCTCCCTGGCGATTCAGCAGTAAATCTAATGGCTCTGAAATGTCGGATCATAGACGGCAAATGTTGACATGAGAGTAATCGGGGACTGCCTGGTCTTGATCTGGAACGAGAGACCGGCTACCTTGACTGAGATCCTCCGTGGTTTTCTACAGTCCTTCCAGACAAATCTATGTTTTCCAGTTCATCATTCACGCCATAACTGATCGTTATAGAGACTTTGATGGCGAGAGCTTCGTTGAATGTCTCACGAAATGAAGGCACGTGCTCGAGTTGTTTATGTGAACGGACTGTACATCATGTTGGTTGAGGTTTTGCGCTGGCGTTTGCTTCTAACTGCTTCGAAGCCTTTGAAGATCATCAGCAGCCCCTAGTCTATACAAGTCGATAGCTGGCTGCTTGCTTGCTTGCTTCCTTGCTGCGTTATGCAGTCTCTAAGCCAATTTGTGTTCGCAAAGGGAGGGGGGATGAATTGGCATGCAGCAAATTTCACTTAACAGAAGTCTGAACATTGAACGACAGTGTCAGAGTTAAAATATTAACTCTATAAAGATGGCGGTTGAAAGTTCTAATGTAACTGATAAAGGAACATCGATATTGGTAGTAAGAGTGGGAATTGTGTGACACTTGCCCCGACCATATAAATTCGCTGACCTTTTTTAGTAAAGCTGTTGAAACGTTGGGCTCCTTACAATAAATAATCAATTTTACAGCTTTTCAAATAATTCAGAGGCTTGTTACCAATATAGAGATGGCAGTTGACTTACAGCATGAAGATATGAAGGAAACAGCAGTAGACTCTGTAACTAATACAATCAATCAAAAATTTAGCGGATTTTCGAGGCGAGATTTCGCTTCAGGATAGGAGGAGTTGGAAAGAACTGGTCCAGGATCACGTCCAGTGGCGGGCTTCGATATAAGATGTGATGAAACTCCACGTCCTGCTACCAGAGTTAATTAGTAAGGTGGGGTGGATCTTAGATAAATAGGCTTTGAGAAAGGGAGGTGTATTGAACTGGCTCAGAATCTTGTCAGTTCGCGGGTTTTGGTGTTAGCGAGTTTGAACCTTCGGGTTCTGGTACCGGAGAGCTAGATTATTAAAATGGATCGTAGGGAAATAAACTGTGGAGATGGGAGGTGGATAAAATTGGCTCAGGATCGTATCCAGTGGCTGACTATGATATTTACGTTATTGAACTTTAAGAGTTCTGCTACCGGAGTTATTTAATTAGTAAGATGGGATGCATCTTAGTGAGACAGATTATGAGGATGGGATGGTTTTTTGTGTGAGTAGTGTCGTAACTACAGGTACTTCTGTAAGACAGTTAGTTAATTAGATTGTAATGGATCGTATGGCAATAGTTTGTGAGGATGGGAGTGGATAAAACTGGCTGGGGGTAATATCCAGTGGTGGGCTTTGGTAGTGGCGGTGGTGTATATTTGGTTTCTGTTGGCATGTAGGCACTTGGCACAAAATGATGCTTACCGGTAGGACTCGGTCTGTCCGGAGCAGTCACACCCCCAGCAATGGCCGAGGGATGAGGCACCCTCGCGGTGGCCCAAGCTGCGTACCATGGACAAGGTTTGTTGTCTGCCACAGTGGACTGTGGATAGACTGCAACAAACGGACTTCTTCCAGAAGCAGCTGCTGCCAGAGCGCCGAAGTGCGTCATGAGGCCCAACCTGCAACGGTGAATGTACAAGTGTAATTGTATTCGGAATCCAAACAACAAACGTTTCCTGCCGTGCGTTATTTGTTCATCAACAGTTGAGGCATTATTCAGTCTAGATCACGGCCGTGCAAATTTCTTCACTACTTGACAACATGATCAGAAATGTATGTGAGTGCTGGCCGCGGGACTTCTTTCGTCGGTAACAGCGGTGAAATGCAGACCGTCAACTGATTCAAAATTAAGTCTTAAGTACTGTCAGTTCTGTGGCGCTAATGTGAAAATATCCAAAGAACAGCTTAATAAGTTGGTACTTGTTTATATGTGGGCCAGGTAGCTCAGTCGGTATAGCGACTGAGCTACGGGCTGGAAGTTCCGGGATCGAATCGCGATGGGGACGAGATTTTCGTCCGTCCAGACCGGCCCTGGGGCCCACCCAGTCTCCTGTAAAATGGGTACCTGGTCTTTCCCGGGGGTAAAGTGCGGCCAGGGCGTGCTGCTGACCACTCACCCCCTTCTAGTGCCGCGGTCATGGCAGAGTAGAGCTATACCTCTACCCACCCTCTGGGCCACACCGGGCCTGTAACGGGATCGCTTTACCCTTTTCACTTGTTTATATCCTACTGGCCTATGCCAGCTAACTAGGCACAACATAGTTTGACACAACACTTAAGATGGCCGCACACTGGCCAAGCGTGCCCTTTGGTGTGTGCCCACAGTCTAAGGTGCTGACAGCTTAGCTATATAAGCTACAGTAATAATATGTCTATTCTTTTACTTACACTCAACCTTCTAAGTATACTTTTCTATAGGATTTTCCAACGGGCCGGGATAGCTCAGTTGGTATAGCAACTCGCTAAGGGCTGGACGGTCCGGGGACCGAATCCCGGAGGACGCGAAATTTTCCGCACCCGTCTAGACCGGCCCTGGGTCCCACCCAACCTCTTAAAAATTGGGTACCGGTTCTCTTTACCGGAGGTAAAATGGCCGGGGCGTGGCGTTGACCACCCACTCCCTATCTAACGCCGAGGTTAAAGAAAGAGTAGAGCTATACCTCTCCCCATCTGGGCCTTCGTGGCCTGTTCTAGGATGAACTTTACCTTTTACTTTACCTTTAGGATTTTCCTACTGTTGCGTCCTCTAAGCTTGTCTTGTTTCAATTTCTCATCGCCATCCTGCATGCTACTTCTCCTACCCATCTTTTACTTCTGCTTGTTCTCGTCGCCTGCCGCGGTGTTATTTTCTCACAAGTACAAATTCTGAAGCTTCCCGTTACGCAATTTTCTCGAGCCTTTTCTTGCTTCTTCCCTCTTCGGTGCCGACAGTTTCCTCAGAAATCTAACCCCAAACCCTCAACCAAGTTCCTTCCTAGGAATGAGAGACGAAATTTTGCGCAGGTACAAGGAACACTACAAAAATTTCATTCCTATTTGTTTACTTAAGAAAAAGACAAATAAGTTGTTTTGAAACGAGTAGTCATTAGCTTGCCGCGAACTTAACGCGCTCGTAACTTCCGTCAGTGCGCTTATTTTTTTAACTCTTTCATCTTCATAAATTTCCTCCTAGAAATCACAAAGTTCCCACATAGATTCAAATTCCTGTTTTCTGTGTATACAGGATGTAGAAGTTACTCCCATACTCTTAGGATAGCTCTATCTTTGGACCCTAGCACAGTAGACACATCTGTCTGTTATCTCTACTTCTATGTTACATTCGATGAATGATTGGTATTACAAAACTAGAGCCGTGGACGAAGTCCTGATAGATAGCTTTCAACGGTGTGTCACACTAACGCCTACTTAATTTCCATCAGTAAATTAAAGTCTAATCACAACTTTACATGAACCCGAAATTACGTCACCGGTTTTCCCACAGACAGGTTCAGCTACAAATCACTATGCATTATGTCACAGCACACTGATGTCCTCCAAGTCTATAGTTTTAACCATGAACCTACAATAATATTATTATTATTGATAAGCAGGATTCGGAATAGCGTAGTCGTTACCGTACTGTGTTTTGGGCTAGAAAACAGAGATCACCCGGTTCAGTTCCCAGGCAGTTCCTGTAGTGAATCTTGGACCACCCTACCTCCAGTTCAATGCGTATCATTGTCGCTTTCTGTGTGGGTAAAGCGGCTGGAACGTGATTGCAACAATTCTTTTCCACCTATTGCTGAGATAAAGAATAATTGGAGCTATATCCCTACTCCCCCATGTGCTTACATGGCATGAACTGGAACAAATTTATTTTATGAATAAATATTTGACGAAATATCAGCAACTTAAATTTTTATGCCATGTCATACATGACCATTAAGCGTGGAAAAACTGCAAAGAATGAACCGTGCTTTATTCTTCATAATGTGCAAATTTGCTGTCTTTTTGAAACTGAAAGCTTCCTTCCTTCCCTCCCTCCTTCTTTATGTCGTTCCCTCCATCCCTCCCTTCTTCCTTCCTTCCTTCCATCCTTCCTTCCTTCCTTCCTCCCCGAGAACCACTTTCAGCAATATCCCCACAGCAGCTTCTCGTAATACGTCACGATATGCAATACTGTTACTTCTCATACTCCCACTAAGCGAAGCCGTTTGTGTCTTATCGTATGTAAAAGTTACTGTCTCCCTGAGGAGGATTAAGGAACTGTAAAATCGCCATATATAGAAACAGAAACAAAAGATATGGGAATTGATCAAGAACTTTTACTGCATTGATTTTACATACATGACGATTCAGAAGGCGTCCCTTCCTCAGAGTGGCTCTGACGTCATATAAAGTGCACTTTATATAATCCCTGATGTGGGATTTCTTCAGGACACTCGCCGCAATGCTGGGTACTTCGCAGATCTGATCTTCTGTAGACAGCTCCAAACATCAATCAATACTATCTCGTGACCAATTACGCCCGCCGTTGTAGTGACGTGCATTTGAACTGAGCTGTATGTGCGCTAACAGCCAAAAACTCAGGCATACACTTCAGTTTACTATTTTTAGATTTTAATGTATTCTTGTTCTTAGATTAGCCTTATATTTATAGGCGACGGGTTGAAAATTTGTGGTCCGCATTGTGTTGTCATCTGGGCCTCTGGCACTTCCCTGTCAAAAAGAAAAGCCTCTAAAGATTTTATCTTGCAGTTTCGCAAATATTCAAATTTTTTGCTGGTACGTCTCTTCAAATGCAGTTTTTTTTTTTTTGGTTTCATGTCTTTAAACGAAGTTTCTTGTGTTTCTGTCTCTCTTCAGATTCAGTTTTCCTTGCTGACATGTCTTCAAATGTGGATTTTAATGCTGGTATCTGTTTTCAAATTCAGTTATTTTATTCTGGCGTCTCTCTTCAAATGCAGTTCCAAATGTTGGTATCTCTCTTAAAACGCTGATTTTCATGCTGGTATATGTCTTGAAATGCATTTTTCCATGCTGATGTCTGTCTTCAAATGCAGATTTTCTTTCTGTTATCTCTCTTCACGTTTAGTTTTTCATGTTGGTATTTGCCTTGACAAAAAAAACCCGCTGACATCACTTCTTGTATTTTACTTGAATGTCCGACTGACAACTGCCACGTAATATGTACTGACAACTGCCAAGTTACATGTACTGACAAATGCCATGTAGCATATACTGACAACTGCCACGAAACATACACTGAAAACTGCCACGTAACACATACTGACAACTGCTACGTAACACATACTGACAACTGCCGCGTAACATATACTGAGAACTGCCAAGTTACGTGTACTGACAGCTGCCACGTAACATATACTGACAACTGCCAAGTAACATATACTGACAACTGCCACGTAACATGTACTGACAACTGCCACGTAACCTGTACTGACTTATGCCATGTAACATATACTGACAACTGCCGCGTAACATGTACTGACAACTACCACGTAACATGTACTGACAAATGCCATGTAATATATACCGACAACTGCCACGTAACATATACTGACAACTTCCACGTAACATATACTGACAACTGCCGCGTAACATGTACTGACAACTGCCGCGTAACATATATTGACAACTGCCACGTAACATATACTGACAACTGCCGCGTAACATGTACTGACAACTGCCGAGTAACGTGTACTGACATCTGCCGCGTAACACACAACACGCTGCTCTTTAATCTGATATTTACATCTGGACACGTTTTTTGTTGACTCTGCTCACAAAATATATCAGTGACCCTGAGGGAAGCCACGTGACGGCCGAAACATGTAGAATTGTTTCAGTGTGAATAAACTGGTGTTAACATGTATTAGTGCATTAGTCGGATTTTAAGTAAAATGATAACATCAGTGCACGGATGTGAACAAGATAACGAACATCTCAACTCTCACCAATATTTCAACTGATATCAATTTTATTGCTGCTAAAATTCAGCCCACATTCTGTCATTAAATATGAAGTGGAGGGAAAAGATTATTATTTTAGGCAGTTTCTGATTTTTTGCGTTTTTGGATTTATAAGTCGCTGCCGATATTCATGCGCTGTTGAAATTAAAATAATCTGAAACCGATATGGTTATGGTTATCTTGTAATTGTGCAGTTAGAGACAAATGTCATGTAATTAGAAGGGTTCATAGTCTTACAAATAGTTCACCCATACGTTATGCAGTAACAAAATATGAACCAACAAAATGCACCTTTTCTAAATTAATATTTCAATTTTAAATTTTTTGAGGTGTTCTATATGTTTCAAACTAGAGGGTTCATTTCAGGAAGACGGTTGTATATACAGTTATGGTAGAGTATGTTTCACATACATCAGTGTAAGCAGTCTAGTAGGTAGAAGATTGTGTTTATACTGTATAATTATATTACAATGCGCGGTGCAAGGAACATAAAACTATCCAGTTACTATTTTCTTCATTTTTCATCACTTATTATTAACATGTAGGCTAAAGATCAGGTGGTCCTTGCACACGCCATGAATATATATAGCGAGTGTACAATTATAGCGTCTCTCATTCTTAACCCAGGCTCTAGACGGGTACAAGCAATCAGTTTCACTCTCCGGCCGCTTTAACAGCATTGGAATATTCCCTGATACCCATTGAATAGGCTGTGTGGGTTCCAGGGCCAGTTTTGTCGTTTTGGAGAAGTAAGGAAGTCTCTTGCCCTGCCGGGGTTTCAACCCAAGATCTTCCAATCTGTAGCCTAGTCACTAATTGCCCAGCTGTCCCGGCTGGCAGCAGTTACTGTTACTTGTTCCAATTTCTTCAAACGCCTTTGGATGATTCTTTATAGTACACCAAACACGTAGCGGGTAGATGGAATCCTAATGTATTTACATTATTTTACTGCTTTCAGTTAAATTTGAACCCCTTATGGCCCACTTGCGCTTCGATGTTTGATATTATGGTCCGTTCCTACAAAAGTTCGCCGACACGTGGTGTTGTAGGCCTGTAAGGGGCCGAGGCGAAGAACGTGGTGGACATAGGCCCTTAGTAGGAGTCTATCACCTGTTTGAAACATAAGTGTTTTGAGAAAGAAGACTATTTATGCTGTGGTGTTTGGTGTTTGTGTTGTTTTTATGTCTTTGCACTTTAGTGTCTTTTTTTAGGATGATTTGGTGAATGATGAATTGGAAGATATTTGTAAGGAAAAGGTAGCGGCCTCTTCAAAGTCCTATAATGGACTTTGTCTAAAGGACTTAAGAAATTAATCGAATTCTTCTTACAAGGTAGCCGGGTTCGCGAACTCCTGAGGGTCTATTGCCTTACTTCTACTTCATACTGATCGGTGCTTATATAAAATGTCATGATCAATATAAATTACAGTGAATCCTGGAGGGACTTAGCTTATAGGATCAAAACGTGAAATCTTTTTTGTTATTAATAATTATGGTGCTGTTTTTATTACTGTAGTTAACGGTGAAAGTTTTAATAAATTCTGGGCTGGATATGGGAACACCTTTCCTACTCAAGTTGTTAGGGTCGCTGCCGTTGTGAAGCTAAATTAGCGATACTGATGCTCCGCGTGTTGATCGCTTAGCTGCTTGCCTGCACAAGTTCTCTCTCCACTTAACTTCCTCTTCTTGTCGCATCAAATTTGCATGAACACTTAAGTGTCGTCTCATCAATGTCTTAACATCCTGCAGAAAAGCGATTCTGTTTTTCCTTCGGATCTAAAGAGCTGAAGAACTTGATTTCCTACAACTAATGTCTAGAACAAGAAGTTTAAGCCATTAGAGTGACGTACCCGACAGACAGGTCAAGCGGAGAAGATGTCTTTGCTAGAACAGTATTAAACAAGTGCAAAGGGAGGTGGTAAGAAAGCAAAGAAACGAAGGGAAAAGAGGAAGAGAAGGTGTAGGAGGAAGAGAAAAAAAAGGAGTGTTGGTTTACTGAAATAAAAAACAAAGAAAAAAGGTTGGAAGTCTTCTATGATTTTGCGCCGTGTGGACTGGTAAATACTTGTGGGGGTTTCAAAAGAGTCTAGTGCCTTAACTTCAGAGAGAAGATTTTTTGGGGTTCCTTGTCCCTGAAGAAGAAGGCGCTAGGATGCTTCGAAACATTGGTAAGTCTGTAAATGTTGGCAAGGCGTAATATAACAGAATTCTTGAGTTTTCCAGAATTTCGCTGTGAGAATCTCCAATGTCAGAATGAAAGAAAAGCGAAAAAGGAAAGAACGTAGAAGACAGTAAGGAAGGAAGACAGAAAAAAAAGGAAGACTTCTCAACTTCTATTTTCTAGGTCATGTATCTACTTTTGGCTACTGTAGGATATGCTCATCTTTTTTTCTGTTTTCGTAAAGTGGGGATTTAGAAAGAAAGTAAGAAAGAAAGAATGGCCTGGCAAATTGTTGGACTGAAGCTAATTAATGAAAATTCAATTGTTCAAGGGCCATTAATATCGCACTAGAAGAAGCTGAACGGCTGACATCTACCTGTCACATAGAGTATTTTTTATCGGCGGACTGCTAGCCGTAGAGCGGACGACATTATTGCTGCGGAACAGCCGATGTTGTCGCCGGTTCTGCGGAGAGCAGACAGGCGATAAACATTCTGAGTGTTCCCGTTGGCCAATGGCCTGCGGAGTGGAACAGCGGCTCCCGGAAGTGTACTGGTGCTGGCATACGAAACATTTTTGCATAAGAACCTGTATCCCTCCGCAATGTCCATCCTTCTCTTCAACTCCACCCCAAAGAGTTGCCAAACCCATTCCTTGCCGTTAAGCAAACCAACATTAAACGACTGGAATTGTAATGCAAATTCAGGACCTTATGCTAAATTCTCTTATTAAATGTATTCTGAAATATTTAGAAGAACTTTCTTTCAGCTTCAAAACTTTCACTTTAAAAATATATATTACAAAAGATATCGTTCTTCTGGTTTGTGACGCCGCGTAGTCAGGTACAGTTAGTAAATTTATGCTTTCTTCATTAGGACTACAGTCCTGGAGGTGAAAGCAGCATTTTCCCTCATACTACGTACTTACTTACTTACATACTTAATCCATGGACCAGAGTCCTTGAGAAGCTAACCGGTTTGCAGCTGGTCAAGAAATTCACCGCATTTTATGGAACCCGAACGTTCATTACCGCATTCACAAGTGCCCACCACTTGTCCCTATCCTGAGCCAGCTCGATCCAGTCCATACCCCCACATCCTACTCCCTCAAGATCCATCTAAATATTTTCCCCCCATCTAAGCCTGGTCCTCCCCAGTAGTCTCTTTCCCTCAGGTTTCCCCACCAAAACCCTGTACGCGCCTCTCCCCTCATACATAAGCGCTACATGCCCCGCCCATCTCATTATTCTCGATTTTATCACTCGCAGAATATTGGGTGAGGAATACAGATCATTAAGCTCCTCGTTATGTAGTTTTCTCCACTCTCCTGTTCCCTCATAATTTCTGTAAATCTGCAAATTAAACGACTTCTCATCCCGGAACACAGTAGTGTTTATCGTTCCCACCGCGATGACTAGACATGTCACAGTTACCCGTAACTGACTGCTGACAGACTTACTGCAATGTGTGCGGTCCAGTACTTCGGAACTTTAATTTGTACCACGCGTTTATTTATTGTTTATTTTACTGAAGAAACTCTCCCTGCCTCCACTCTGCTACTCCGAGCAGACGCTGGCTAAAGTAGATCTAAGGGAGAGAGAACGAAAGAGAGGGAGAGATAGAGAGAGGGAGAGAAGCCCAGCGCATACATAATTGCTTTGTCCTGGGAGACACTTTAGACTTTAGAAAGCTTTATTAATATTTCACAGTAAGGACTATCAAACTGAACTGGGTGACTCAGTACACAGTACACCGTTCTACGTTAAACTGCATGCTGTGGCTACGATGAATTATATTAATGGAATAGAAGCCTAAATTTCAAATGGCAATGTAACTTCTCCCGTCGGGCCACGTTTCTTACAGCCGGCCTTTCCATTGAAGATACAAGACTTCTGGTGTGTGACGCCATGAGGTGTGTTAGAGGTCTGTAAGGTGTTCTGATTAACCTAATGCCTCCGTGTGTAAGAAGGTTCCTTATATCACTACTATGTTACACTGCTATTTGGGGTAGTTGGAAAAATTGCGAAACGCCACTATTAGCTTCGTCATGTCTGTCTGTCTGTCCGTCCGTCCGCCTGGAACAAGTCGATTCCCACTGGAATTATTGTGATGAAATTTGAAATTTGAGGATTTTTAGAAAAATCATTAAAATCTGACAAGAGTAACAGTTTCTGTACATGTAGAGCAATATACGTTTATGATAACTCGCTGAATTCTTCTTACACTGAGAAATTTTTCAGACAAAAGTAGTAGAGAATATCAAAACATATTTTATGTTCAATACTCTTTCCCTAAAATTGCACCGTATATGAAATAATGTGGTAAATATGATAGAACCAGACAGACCACAGATGACAATATACACGTAATACGGCGCATTCTTTTTGCATTCTGGATAATTAAGGCTACAGAAACACACTCAGAATATGTAATACTTATTGCTTTTCTACAGCGAAAAATATTTTCGCTAACGCTCCTCGATGTTACATTTCTACCTATATTGCCGGTCTTGTTCACCATACACATATGTCCAGTGACACAGGACATGCGGCCCTTGAAGGTGAGAAAGCCACGCTATCCCGGTAAGTCTGCTACCATTTGCCCAGTATCTCGGTACAATATCCTAGCAGAAATCAATTGCGCCGTTGAGAAAGCATAAGAAGTTCAAAATTCAGGTAGTCAAGCAATATCGTACCTTCTATGACAGTCGACGGTTTGCTGATACAAGTGCCTGCCATTCTGCCCCTGTTCTCGTGAATCCAGTCCATATTGTGACATACGGCTTCTTTACCGTCCACCACATCCAATCTGCACTAAGCTCTGCATAGCGGTAGGATCCATTTAGGTGTTACGACTTACTGTACGTCTTCATCAAAGATTATGATATTATTAGAAATCGGAGCAGCTAAAAGCGGGTTTTGGCACCAGTCAAACAGTTTTCTTTTCAGTTTCCCCATGGAGGATGGATAGGTAAAAAATTTTACACTAAATCGGGGAGACTGTCAATTGCAGAGTGACTTGGGCTTGGCTGCAAAGGTTGAGCTGTACACAATCGACAAACAACAATACTACCGAGAAAGACAAAAACATACGCAAAACAGTCGTGCCCCGGTAATTTTTACTGGCTCCCCCACCCCTCCCGCCGTCTCCCAAACATTCTTATAAATCACTGTAATAATTACTGGTATAAGGCCTGATGAAGATTTAACTACAAAGTTTGACAAGTTCTATACCTAGCTACAGTCTGTGCATATGACGATTTAACTCATCAGGTCT
>Ga0123352_10015270_pt1 | contig 12222 bp, 5 predicted proteins | sample TergutLab28metaG_FD_89700 | JGI IMG/M metagenome (GOLD analysis project Ga0123352, IMG submission 89700) | Labiotermes labralis P1 segment gut microbial communities from Petit-Saut dam, French Guiana - Lab288 P1 | ecosystem: Host-associated > Arthropoda: Insects > Digestive system > Gut ... | reverse complement strand
GATGTTAAGTACAGATATTAACATTACAGAAACCACATATTCCTGCCAGTTTTAATATGTATTTGGTAATCAATAAGTGTGTAACAGCTGTCAAAGTTTCAAACTTCTCTGACCATTATCTCCATAATCGTTCAACTTTGAAAATAGGTATTTTGGGTTATATCGGTATACTTTAACATAAGGAACACCCTCCCGAAGTCTGGCACATTCCTCCTGGGACACTCTGCATACACACACACACACACACACACACACACACACACACACACACACATATATATATATATATATATATATATATATATATATAGGACTCATTTTAACGTCATGATCTTAGTTGGTAAATCCTTGCAATTTATTCCAATTCTATGATAAGAGTATATTCACAGCCATGAAAACAAGTGATACAAAGCGAACTTGGCTGTTCTTATAGCGATGATAAAAAAAATCGGACTTTCTGGAATGCTACGTACATTAGAGTGTTGAATACGTATGGGCGTTTCGGAGACGCGTATTTCTTCGATATGCAGGCTTAATCAGTCTATAGAGACGGCGTCAAATCTCAAAAGACTTCAATATTAAATCGAAAAAAAATTAGTTAATATTTATATTAAATTAATCCTGAATATTTAATTAAAAATTATTAAGCCTGCTTATTTGGCCATTTTCTCTCAGGATATTAACTTATAAATTTGTCTTCTTATTTCTTGTATGTGTGGAAATCAAATGCAAATCTCAGGTCCTTACCAGCCAATCACCACATAGATAACAACATTATACGGGACTAGAGCGTGTTTGTTAGTGTACACTGTAGTGTTGACTATTGCCGGATGATTTGTAACTTTAGACACATGGCGAGCTTGTCTATCCCACCAAGCTACCATTACACTGTTTAATGAAGAGAGTTTCCCGTCTTTTAAACGTTCATTGTATCTGCAGTTTTAAATAAAACTGAAAACAATCGCTGAATAAAAAGAAATGAGGAGAACAGCAGCATTTCTCTGCCCAAAAAATAGGGAGGCTTATATGTAGCCTATTTCTTATGTTTATATTGCCAAACCTCCGTTCAGAAGTTCACAGCATTCATATTCAATGAAATCGCAATACTTCAGTTTTATTTAAACGTTTTTTGGTAAAATTTGACCAAAGGAAATTTTGTTTGTTGTATTCGTACTTACAGATGGAATTTTTCAAAAGCATTTCTTGAATTTCCAGGGGTAATCCACTACACGGCCGATTCTAGTAACCGTACTGTTTGAGGAATAGGTGTTGAGGTGTTCGTTTACTGGAATTGAGGGTTCGAATATCTGTCTCCTGGGAATGTCGTGTGTTGGCAGGTAGAGCGATCCGTCGTCCAGAGGAGTCCTACCGGGTGTAGTGTGTCTGTGTGTGATCTCAATACCCCAACAATGAGCGGTCTAGGCCCAAGCAGGGCTGTTGCGGTACAAACATTTTTACTACAAAAAAAGACGTAATTTTGTTTTTTTCGTTTCCTATCGCGCAACAAACAAAAACGCGTGTAGCTATAGTCAAATATACTCCTGCCTCTCACCACGAATACCTAAGGAATGCACAGCTACTCAAGCGATGTGCGAATATTGCAGTAGAATTTTTGTTGGGACTTGAAACTTCTAGAACATTACCTTTTTCAAATTGCATGAATATATTTAAATGTCTCTATACTTAGTTACTTACTCCATGGAGCACAGTCCTTCTTGAGAAGCCAATCGGTTTTCAGTTAGTCAAGAAATTCTCCTCATTTTATGGAATCCGAAAGTTCATTACCGCATTCACAAGTGCCCGCCACCTGTCCCTATCCTTAGCCAGCTCGATCCAGTCCATAACCCGACATACCACTTCCTGAAGATCCATCTTAATATTATCCTCCCATCTACGCCTGGGTCTCCCAAGTGGTCTCTTACCATCAGGTTACCCCAACAGAAACCTGTATACACCTTTACTGTCCCCCATACGCGCTACATGCCCCACCCGTTTCTTGAAAGTCGCCATTTAAGATTTAATCCTTCTTTAAAATTTTAACAGTGATAGGGTGCAGTGTATTACGAAGAAAGTAACGCAACCTTATGGTGGAAGAAGTACGAGATTTGTGTTTTTTTATTACGTAATGAGCTCCTTTGTTATAGAAGATCAGAGTTTGAACACAGGCATTTGCCATCAAATGACATGCGTTGTGCTATGCGAGTTCATGCTTACACCCTTCAGGTACGAATGCTTCACTAGATAAAATCTAAAAAAAAAACGCTTTGTAACTGTATTGACGTCAGAACGGTTGCCATGTTACACGTGAGAGAACACAGAAGAGCAATGTGATCACATGCCCGTTGCTCTGATTGCAGTTTGAACTTTGGTCCTCACAAAAGCAACCATTGGATATTTTTAGTATCACCCCTGTGAAAAGTCCTTATGAGAGGAAAAGTTGTATTTCTGAGCCTATTTGACTAGCTATGTTTGTAGTAACGTTATGACAAACAGCGACATGGGTTGATGAGCCTGCATGTTACGAGTACTATTTTTAGAAAAAGACACTTGTATTGATAAAAACAACAAAAACAACAACAGCAATGGCGATAATAACAAACATAATGCAAGAAAGATATATAATGGAAGGCTAAGCTTATGCTCACATGAGAGAAAAAAGTTCTATAATAGAGAATGAGGAAATTTGTGGGCTGAGTTAAAGTGATTTCAATAGGAAATAATGGCGATCTATTTTAAACACGTTAACCAACGAATACCGTCTTTTCGTTAGATGTGATTATTTTTAGCCTGGTATATATTTGCCCAAGATTTGGAAGAACCTGCTAATTCCATCTTTCTATTTGTCTGCAAATGAAGGCAGGAAATTTTCCCGAAACTTCAATATGTTTCTACCAAACTTAATTTTTATAGTCGTCACCTTTCAACAGTTCAGTCAACCGGTAATAAATATTCAAATTTTATACAAGTCTGGGAGTATGCTGTCTAATGGAACGTTATTAGATTCTCACGGGAAGTCTGCTCATTATTATATCCAATTCAGTTTGTGTTTTTATCGAATTGCTTAACAACAGCAGTAAAATCAATTACATGCAAACACTCCAAAAATCTACAATTCAACAAGAAATTCGAATCGTAATATTGGATAACACAAAACATTTAATAAAGAAAGATGGTATTTACAAATTGAATTTAAAAAGACATAAACGGTGTCCAAATATAAAAATCAAAACTTACTGCAGTGATATTACGAGTAAACAATATCAGTGTGCCAAAATAAAGTTTCTTACAAAATAGATATTCCTGCAGGAACCATTAGAATCAAAAACATATAGGAATATTGGAATGTCCTTGAAAAGGATGAGCGGTGACTGCAGATATCTCTAGTGTTTCTGGAAATTACACGCTATGCAGTAACAGAAATGTAACCGGAATGGAACGAACTAATTTTCCTTCGTGATGAGCTCCACATAAGCCCACCCATAAAAATTTGCTCCAGATTAGGGCTCAGAATTTCCTTCGAAATCTTTATTTTTAGACGAATTTGTTAATACAGTAGTAGTAGTAGTAGTAGTAGTAGTAATAGGTAATAGTAATAGTAATAGTAGTAGTAGTAGGAGTAGTAGTAGTAGTAGTAGTAGTTGTAGTAGGTAATAGTAGTAGTAGTAGTAATAGGTAATAGTAATAGTAATAGTAGTAGTAGTAGTAGTAGTAGGAGTAGTAGTAGTAGTAGTAGTAGTAGGTAATAGTAGTAGTAGTAGTAATAGGTAATAGTAATAGTAGTAGTAGTAGTAGTAGTAGGAGTAGTAGTAGTAGTAGTAGTAGTAGTAGTAGTAGGTAATAGTAGTAGTACTAGTAATATTAACAGCAGTAAATATTTTGTCTGTGTGCAAGCGATAAAATCATAAAATGGGAGCTATGTTTTAGCTTCACTCCTTTTTAACATCGGTACGAGACTGAGCAGTTAGTAACGTCTGAGCAGGTAGCAATGTCTGAGTAATTAACATTGCCTGCCAGCAAATAACGCCTTTGACCGGAACCTTTATTAAAACGTAATAGTCGCTCCGCTATTTAATAAATTCCGATCTGGTATGGAACATTATTTTTATTACCATATTCACTTTCCCTCCCAGACGTAATTACTTTTAACTGATCCCTCACCCGCACGTCATATTTATTAAAAATCTTTTAAATATTCTCTTCATTTTTTTCATGTTTCTTACGTTGTTTTGTTTTGTGTTCCGATTAAACACTTGTGCACATTTTACATATTCCTAGCGTGTGTCATCAAAAGCGTCACTCATCAGACCCTTCTTTAATAAGCCTAATGGGACCAAGAATTTATTAAAGGTACACACAGATAAAATTATGTAGAAATGGAATAGTACGTACTCGATACTTGTTACATAGCATTGCGTTATACCAAGTGTATGAAAGGGTCTCATTACTTAAAAGTATCATCAAGAAGTACGGTACAGAGGCATTGTACCAGAAGGGCATAAGATGAGATGTCTTTCGTGTGGTAAATGTTTTTAACCCCAAACAATAGGTTAAACATAATATATTTTTTTGTCGGTAGATTTATTTAGAATTAAGGAAAGAATTTTCCTTACTTTCGTTCATCAAGTACTTTTAGTACTGGACGACATAATATAAAGCTGTCTTTATTTGTTAGTTGCCGAGTCCAGTGTTTCAGAATTTGTTTACATATTTACCTTAGAAATTAAAATTTTTACAACCACATTATAGCAAGGAGATCAACAAAATCATACACGAAACCAGGACAAAAATATTTTGTAAAAAAAATTACACCTTAATTTTACCAAAATTAAGACCTTGTTCTTCACGATATTTAAGAATATTTAGAAGAAAAGAAAAAGTACTTATGTCAAGAAATTCTGAATATCAACCACAATGAAAGAGAAAATTTGGTCTCTATTTATGCCATAGAGACAGACATTTTCATATTTGTAGAATCCTGATTAACGTATTTTAAACAAAAGAAAATTCTTAACGAATTCATAGTTAGATTTTAAATGGCTTTGAAAAAAATCCTACGACTACGTACGTAACATGGGAAGCAACGGAATCCATCATAATATTAAAAAGATTATAAACACATAAGGAAATATAGAAACAAAATTCTTTTTTAACTTCTCTTTGTCATGTTCAGCCAATGTGACACAGTCATTTAATCTTGGACTGAATATCCTCCTAACATTCATGCATCTGTCGACATTAACTATCATAGTCATAATGAAACTTAAATGTATATGCCTAATTTTGTAATGTGTTCAATGCACGATGACAGCAATAATTTTAATCCTGTAGTAGAAAAAAATCCTTAGTTTGCAGAGCTTATCACGTTACAGGGCTAAGCGTCAGCTAACATCCTCCTCTCATTTCTTTAAATATCAAAATTATATAATTTGTGTATATCTATTTTATATTGTGTATATTGTGTGTATTATATTGTGTAAACTATTTATATTAGGTCTTTCCCGAGAAAATAGTTTAATTAATTACAGCGCTTTTTCCTTTAAAGTCTCGCAGTTAGCATTTTTACCGTTCTGTTTCGTAATATAATCATCCTGTGTTCCCTGTGACATATAAACTAAATATTTAAACATAATTTGGTTTAATTTTGTTCTTCAAAGTGTTAATATACAGTAAGATCTATATTTACTGTATTCGAAATAATATTCAATTAACTTAACAATTTTAATATTTGACTTCCCAAACAAAGTTAGCGGCAATGCGTCAGCAGAGTGGGATTTGAAGAACACGAAAGGAAGGTACTTCTATATTACAACTGACTTTACGCGCATTTTGAGCAAATAACACACAAAAATTCTGTTCTTCTTTCCTACGACTCCCGCAAATTCGAGCTTCATCGTGACTTAAAATAAGTATAACCATCAACGACCTTACATGAAGCGTGGGACGTTGTACTCTTGTATTTCCACGAAATTAAACACTTACAGAAAACGAGGCTGTTTATACGGTTAATTTATGGTACACTCAGGTGGCTGGCATCAATTATTGATTCAGATGGTCAGAATAACAACAGAGTATCAAGACATATTGACTGAAGAGTCTTTGATGCAACTGCGCAGAATACAAGTTCTCTTTCAGTGGAAACAGCCTCAGCACGTCAGGTGGAAAATATGAGTTTCAAACAACAACTGGTGTGCATGGAATTATGTGAACGCACGACCTGCCAGCATTGTGGGCCTGTTGACACACGTGTTATGTGTCAAAGATGGCTCTCAGTCGAGTGGGAAAATATTGTTACACACCAGTACGGTTCTGCAGACTCATCCTCTTGCGGCATGGCAAAGATCACTCTATGAAATGAACTAGGAGTCCGAGCACTCTATGATTATATAGTTCAATTAATCTAGTGTTGTGACGTGGAAGTTAGGAATATTTCTTCGTATTTCGGAAGCTGTGTGTTCGATTTCGGAAGAGAACGCCAACTTGTGACTGATGTTTTCCTAGGTTTTCCTCATATGCATTTAGGTTAATTCCACCGGGACTTATTTACTGCTTTTACGTCATTTTAAAATCTTAATTTTCAAGGTCATTCAACCTATTATATTTTATAATTAACGTTAGTACAAAAAGGGCATAAAATGACGTTCGACATAGTAAGTTTCGTTATAAAACTTTTCTTTATTTCAAAGATATTTAAAATAATTTATCTTCTTCTTAGTGACGTCATTACATTGCGGCAGACGGAGGCAACAATGTCTCCGAAACGTTATTATCTGTTTATTAAATTGCGCATGTCAAATACCATAATGCAGGGATGCTGACACCTCTGTTGGTGTCAGAACTCTTACAGAAAAGTTTGTTACTTAAAAGACGTGAATAATTACTCTAATTCTTGAAGCTTTCGCTGGGACAGAATTCAATGAAATTTGTTGGAGCAGATAGCCGCGTCAAGATGTGAAGTTTTCCGACGTTTCGGGAAATAATTCCGTCCCCATCTTCAGGGTATGCTGGTGGTTTTGGTTTACCACCAGCACACCCTACAGATGAGGACGGAGTTACCTCCCGAAACGTCGGAAAACCATCACATCTTGACGCGGCTGTCTGGCCGAGAAAATTTCATTGAATAAATAATTACTCTTATCTGGTTACGCAATTTGAAGATAAAATTGTCACTGCCCTTAATAACCATGAAAAGAACTCAGATGATAATGGCCAGTACTTTCAATCAAGACCAAAAATGTAAAGCTTGAAAATGATTAAAATTCTGGTAACCGATATGAAAGAAACAAGAAATCCATTCATAATTTCTTTGTGACAACACGTCAGTGCTTGTGGCTAGGAAGTTGTAGAAAACTGGACAGTGTTAATAGGAATAAGAATCCTCATTGTCCTCATGGTTAATAATTAAAGGAATAAGAATGTTATACATAATATAAGAATATAAGAAGAACCGAAAAGTTACAGAATAATGTCCAATTGTGTGTTCTGCGTTAACAATATTAAATCTTAATGCAGTTTGAATAGTCAGGCCTAGAGTAATATATTGCTCCCGCCCCCACAAAAATTTTGTAACCTGTATTTGGAAATCGAAAATCTACATCCTACATAATGATGTAGTGTTCCAATCACAATGTGTGACTTTACAAGGGACGTGTGTGGGTTTTAATACAATTTATTAATCAATTAAAATACTAAATTATGTAGTTTTACGTTACAGTTTGATGTCCAAAATTCGAAACATTTAAATCGCTAATGATGTCTCATTTGTCTCTTTCCAACATTCAATCACAGTTAAATATAACGATACGATGGTGTTTAATTGGATTAGTTAGAATTGTATACCACATGATTAATTTAATATTGCAGTTTTAGCGCGGGGTTATAATAATAATATCATTATAATGTATTACTGTCTATGAAATTGTTAAATTCCTTGTAAATTAAAAGATGGACAATTAAATTTTATGGCATATCGAATACGTAGTAGGAAGCGTTAAGTTCTAAATTAATGTAAAGGCGTGACCTAGTGCAAAGTGAAAACAAGTTGTAGGTTATTTCTTTTTGCGAACATAACAACAAATATGAAATAGGCGTACGTATCCAGTGGCTTTATTATTGTTTGATTCTCTACGTTAATATTGGCTTATAGCAATTTTACGAATGGACACGTGGGTAGCAATCAGGTTGCTGGTTTATGTGGTATAAAGTTCCGCTTTATGTTACAAGGATTATAAAGGTGTTTGTCAATATTGGTAGAATGTAACGTTTTGAAGAGCTGGGGGGCGGAAAATGGTGGGTGTTCATTGGAAGGCGATTTACCTGTTTAAATCTATGTTACCATCCCAAATTTCGTCCAAAATTTTAAAATTACAATTTAGTTTCTTCTTATTGTTACAATCAGACTAATCACTTGGCTTATAAAGGACCTGACGTAATATATATGATTCGTTGCAATGAAGGGGGAGAGGAGTGTCAAGCATTTGATTATGGATGTTTTTAAAGTACTTTCTCAGAATTTATGTGATTAAAATTTGTAAGTAATTAATTAATAAGAAATCTGGTAATAGAATCGGAAGGTTTAACATTACCATACACAAGTCCTTCTACTGGACACCATCCCAACCCAATTCGAACTACCCAACACCAATAACGTTCCTACTTAAAGATCTGCGTATTGTCCTTGGCCGACCAAGTGGTCTTTTACACAGTAAATTCCGCATCAAAATTCTGCATGTTTTCGTTATCACATACTTCTAGTTACAAGCTCTTTGCAACCTTCTAAACAACTCTAACATTACTAGGTCCTGTGCAGGCCTAAAGATTAGAGAAATTCTTGTGATGTAATGTCCTGATTCTCTTACCAGTAATTAAAATAAATAATGATGTGAGAATTTTAAGGCCGATAATATAGTTGAGGGAATTACTAGATAGTGGAATACATGCAGAGAAATTATAGGTAGAAAATTCCAGAGACGATCGCCTCTTTCCAAATCCATACGCACTCTTCCTTAATGATAAACTCACTATATCACAGGAAGCCACATGGACTGTGCAACTGAATTTTCGCCACTTAATTTAAGTACAGAAATTCGCAACTCATACGAACATAGTGCTAATCTTTTTCTTGTATAAAGGCGTTGTTTTCAGGACACCAATTCGTACTGAATCCTACACACAACTACGGTCCTCTACACATGCATAAGATACGAGACAAAGTCAAGGAGCCTAAATAAATCATAAGTACATTTCTCAATAGTGGGCTCAGAAAATGTACCTCGTATCATACTTGCTCTACTGATTTAGGAAATAACATTTCTATTTCAGTTTAAGAGATATCATTTGAGAATTACCCCAGAAATTTAAAATGGTGATACGTCTTGTTACACGAGTTTCAATTTGCTAGTTTTCTTTTACAGTCACATTAATATATCCCCTACCAAGCTAAGTGCCACCCAACCTCCTGTAAAATGGGTACTGGGTCTTTCACGGGGGTAAAGTGCGGCCGGGGCGTGCTGCTGACTACTCACCCCCTTCTAGTGCTGCAGTCATGGAAGAGTAGAGTTATACCTCTACCCACCTTCTGGGCCATATCGGGCCTGTAACGGGATCACTTTACCTTTACCAAGCCAAGTGGCTCCATGACAACTCCTTTAATTTTCACTGGCGGGTACCTGTTTTGAATCTCCAGAGTGACACCAACTAGCCTGGTTAAGCTGTTCGCTCCAGCAAATGTCGAGCTAATATTTCAAATTAGGTTACAGTAACTTCGTTTCCTTTCTTTTGCAACGTATCTTTCATTATTATCTGTTCTAAGGCATAGGACTAAAACCTGGGTCACTGGCGAGTTCATAAAATTGACTATGAGGGAAATAAACGGACTTGCTCATATATCTAAATGTTTCGGCCTTCCGCCACCATCAGGGACATTACCATGCATATAAATGAGCTGGTTTCGTAACGTATTTCAACGTTAGGAAAAGTGAGGTCTCCTGCAAACCCAATAATCATCTTGTATAAATTGGAGTTGCGTTGTTCAATACAGAAACTTAAACATGTACAGAGTATGGACACATGAAATGTAATGTAGCACTTTATAATGTAGAGATACAGAATGTAAGTAACATGAAATTGTAGTTACTTAAGAAATGTCAGTTGCTTCATGAATAGAAACACCCTAGTTGTGATCACTATACGGATTAGCTTCTCCAGGTTTTAGTTTCTCCAATGAATATTAACCGATACACACTTCACTTCCTTGCACTCTAAAGGTAAAAAAAGATACAGCTCTACTTTCACAAAATGCACATATTCATAGAGACATTACATTTAGTTCGATTCCACAGAGAGCTTGCTTTCATAGATGGCTCATATCAATAGGACCAAAATCCTTTGAAAACATATGTGTTTAATTTGCGTGTAAATTTTATTGTTTATATCTCATATTGTCACCGGTTCTAATTGTAATTGTTTCGCCCACAGTAGTACGTAGAAAACTTTATCATCAGACCCACTTATTACGTTTTTGAAGTTTCAAATTGATCTGCATTATACATAAAATTAATTTCCTATCTCACAGAGAACACAAATGCTAGCCTTCAGAAAAAATAGTAATTTAATGACAGATATAAATGGAAATAATCACTGTTGGTTGTTATAATCGTAAGATAGTACTTGTATAGGTACAGTAAAGAAACAAAGCTCGGAATTTTTTTGTTCAGTCTGACGTAATACCGAAAAGTGTTACGAGTTTAAAATGTGAAAAAAAAAAAAAGTTTGCGGATTATATTATTATATGTGACTGAACAGCTAGTATTGATTCTATTGCCTCCATGACGAAATATTTACCTCAAATACTAATGTTTCTGTGAAAAATGGAAATATTATTGATTAGATAATTAATTTTTTTTTTGTGAGAATGTTGATGATGTCTGTACCCACACGCGAAGTTCTACGAACATAAGTCTGCATTCGTGACACAATATTCCTATAGTTATAGACTTCACGTGTAACTTAAGACTGTTGTCTTCTAGAGTATAACACCCGGTGGTCTTGTATGTATATGAGGACAGTCCTTATAATCACCGTCTTAAAAAATCAAAACCCCCGCCGAAATCATTAACTTCGAAAAACCTATAAGCTGAAAAGATTTTATAAGCTTACTTATAACACAAATTCTTAATCTAAAAAATAGAGAAAATACGTACCCAAATACACCAACAGCAACTGCAGCTTCTCTTAATGCCCTTTCTTGGTCCATCTCGAGAAGGGCCTCTGGTCGGATCGTGGCTGTATTCCTGGGTTGACGCTCGTTCTGTACAGCTGCAACACACCAAACACACCATGCACACAGAGGTACCCCAAACACGTACTGCTCGGTTGTAGGTCGTTACTGTACCCGGATATTTTCTACTATTATGTTCTAGGTCTATTAATTTCATGAATGGTAGTCAGTATACTGACATGCATATTATTTTCACTTGAAGGTATTACAAGACTTCTATAATTATATATTGGCAGGTATATTTACCATTAGATTTAAAGTGTCCATATCCACTTGAACGTACTATTAACAAAGATAATACAGCAATGAGTTATTTTACTGCGTTATGGATAGGAAAAAGGGATTCTTCTTTGCATTTAAGTATAGAGGTCGAGACAAATTTATTTTCAGTAAAGCCGGAGATTTAATGTCACCTAGTCAAGTCTATGTATTCTTTGTGTAATCATCTTTTATTTTAATTTTAGTTATGGTAAAAATTGTCGACTTCCTACTAAGATACAACTACAATCCTCAGTGAAATGTTGTTTTATTCTCTCAACCTCCGTGTGTCTGGCTGTATCAAAATAACTGTAATATATTTTATACATGCAGTTACATTTCTCTTTTTTTTTTAATATACAGTGCAAGTCAATGCCTACTCTGTACAACTTTCCATGATTTCTGATTATTTGGGTCCATGACCTTGAAAATTCTAGCTGTATATTTTGTGTAGACCAATAGACAGAAACCTTTTATAAAATGTATAAACAACCAACAAATGCACTTTAATTTTATGATGCATTTTTATTTGTACTATCTTCACCAACATGTTTCGTCCAGTAATCCGGCAATCTTCTGTGTGATTTTTTTTTTCAGTTTTTCACCGTGCATATTGTCAATATTCACAATAATCACCAACACATGCACACTTTTTCATTTGACACTATAAAACTTTAATTTGTTAAAAT
>Ga0123352_10015268_pt1 | contig 12223 bp, 8 predicted proteins | sample TergutLab28metaG_FD_89700 | JGI IMG/M metagenome (GOLD analysis project Ga0123352, IMG submission 89700) | Labiotermes labralis P1 segment gut microbial communities from Petit-Saut dam, French Guiana - Lab288 P1 | ecosystem: Host-associated > Arthropoda: Insects > Digestive system > Gut ... | reverse complement strand
GAATTTATTGAACATAAAATACGTGTTTTGTTTTTTATACAAATTTGTCTGAAACATTCTCATTCTAAGAATAATTCAGCAAGACATTATCATAAATATACGTAGGTCTACATGTAAAGTACCCATTATTCTTGTAACATATTCAATGTTCTCAACAGTTTTTTGAAAAATCCTCAAATATAAAATTTCATGAAAATCCATCCACAATGTTCCATGTGGACAAACAGCGCAAAGTTAATAAATGGTGCTTAGTTAAGTGCAGGGACATCTTTACCTTACTTTATACTCAAGGATTATCTTATGCCCAATATGAACAGTAATTTTGAATGGTACAGTATGTCATTCAGTAGTACATAGTGTTGCACCAACTGGTCAATGAAACCTTTGGTCAGATGATAACACAGGACAGTACTATGGAATCTCTATTTTAAGAAAATAAAACAACATTTGCTATATCAATCAACAGATCATGAAGGAGGCAGAAGGCCATAAAAAATCCACGTACAAAGTTCATGTTTACTAACGCAATGTCAGACAAAATCAGACATTTCACTGTGTTTAACTATGAGATATTCACACACACATATTCTTGACAAATCTATTCTACAGAAATGTGATGCTGTATCACTGGGTATTTGGTTACCAGTGTTTCCAGACAGCATAGTGGTCTTATCTGCAAGGGTAAAAATGTCCATGGGGAATAATTATTGTTCATGGACAGTGGCAAACCTCAGAAGAACAGATACTTCATCCACACCACTGCAAAAACCTGAAAACTTGCCTGATATATCCTTAATAATATATGTTTAAAATTGTAATGAAAACTAAAACTGTCTTGTGCATTTATTTTAAATACAACATATTTCAGTTTACATATTTCACCTCCAGGTATGTCTATCCATAGCAATGAGAATCACAACAGATAGGTTGTGTATGTGTATAAAATTTTGAAACTGAAGGAGTCTTGAGGTAATTTATAGCTGTCATCATCAAAACTGGAGTCTACTGAGTCATGTAAGACTAAGAATACTAACTAATTAACTAACTAATCAACATACACACTGTGGAAACATCAAGTCTTACACATTAAATCTCAAGCATATAAAGGAATAACATTAAAATGATGAAAGGAGTGAAGCTTTAATCATGAAGGGACATTCATACTTGATGAAACAAGAAAAAAAATTATTTCTTTATTGCTACCTACCTTAGCAATGGTCGCTGGACATTTTGGTGAAGGAATTTTTAATGTAGATACAGAGTTTGTCAGAGATTTCAGATCTTGACTTAAAACTGGAGCCTGGTGTATGACCTGAGATTGTGGCTGTGGCGGCCTATACATAAAAGTATATTTCAGTCTTGTGAAACAATTGCTGAACTGCTATGAAGTACAGGTCTGCACAAAGAGAACTCTGAGGAAAAGACATAACAAAACTAAGAGTATGAGGAGCACTCAGAAATGATTTGGACTCAGCTCATTTGCAGCAATTGTATTACTTTTAGGCTGAACATTACACTACTGATAGCTCAACATACTCCCTTCATAGATTATACATCACTGCCACTCCCTTGAGACCTTCTGGATGGCTTCATACAGCCATTCTTTAGTGGTATTGTGATGCCACTCACAGACAGCCAATTATGTGATTTTCTAGCAAATATTGAAGCTCCATACCCAGTGGAACACAATGCTGCGTGCAGGTGCTTTCTCTCCACAAACTTCAGATTACCAAAGATGAATATTTGAGAGTTTAATGCCTTCTTTCCACAGGAACCACATGGTCCATCTCTGCCATGAAAACTGCCCTCCATTTTGCAACTCTTGTCCATGCACCGTGACCACTAGACTTGGTAACAACACAGCACCTTTTCACATGCATGCATGACTAGGGCCATGTGGTAGCAGAATGCTGTACTACGGACTATACTATACAATGACAATTCACATGACCTTATAGATCGTTATACCGCTCATTTGCAGTAAGAATGTCACAACTCAAGTTTGCAAAACTTGCCGCTGGATAGCAGTTGTGTGGTCATTGCACTCATAGAAAATTATAGCACTTCAAAACCTTTAAAAGTCTCTCCTGAAAAATCACACATATTGAGTTGTGACACTGTTCTCACAAATTAGAGATATCTTGAAACAGCAGCCCCTGTCCAAATCATTTCCGAATGCCCTTTGTAAATATGCAGACTTTAAATTGTTATGAAGATAAAAGTTTCAGTGCTAGACTTTAAAGTTTACTAGAAAGAATTCATACAACAACAACAACAAAAAATGTAGGTAGCATTACAAACGTTCATAATTATAAATCTCCTTGAAGTAACTAACAGACTTCTCATATAGTTCAAAAGCAAAATATGAGAAATTTATTTTCTACCTGAAACTACAGAAAGGGCTACAGAATTTAACTCTACTAACAGAATTAAAAGATTAACAATCCACTGGAACATACATCCATGATGCATAGTTGCAAACTTCATTATTGATTTCAATCTGCACAGTGATTTTGTTAAAAAAAATTAAGCTAAAGTAAGAATGCAAGCGCTACATAACATGATCTGTAGTCTTATGATGTATTCAAGGAAATAACAGCTCAATTAAATATACATCAACAATACATACAAGGAATATTTGTTATAGACTTCAATTCACCCACTGATTTTCCTCCAAACTCACTGTATCAGAATGCACAGTTATACTTATCTAGGACAAAGTCCTTAAATGATTACCTCAAAATATTTAAAATTACTAAGCAACTTATTTCCCATATATCATCACTCCATATGTATATAAATATATATACATACAAGTGTCATCAAGAAAGAAGTCACTAATTTTAAAGCAGAATATTTCATTCATTTTGAGACACATAATCTTGGGATAGTTGTGGATGATCAGCAACTCACAAAGTTTACAGCCCTCACTTGCTGTGCATGTGTACTTGACTCACTCAGTGGCAGCAATACTGTGTGCCTAACAGAGTTCAAAAGATGGCATCTGCTCAGGACATAGCCTAAACATCACGTAATTTGTGAGTGAATTATATTGTAACCATTCAATGCAATTTTTTACTTACAGACATAATTTGTTTCCTTAATTTACAGGAAAAGTAAAACATGTTAAAGTAAAAACCAACTGGACTATGGAGTTCTGAAAAGGATGCTGAACCATTAATAGTACTGTGAGTATGTAGTTCAAAGAACTCTACTGTACACTGCAGTCTTCAAAGTGATAAACTGAAAGTCACAATCCAAAATGTGCAGCATAAGCAGATCATAACACATGCTGACAAAATTAAATTCAGATATCAATGAGCAAGTACCATATTCAAAACAACCGACAACAGGAATGTTTACTGCCAAGAGTACTTTTCACAAACAAAGGTTTGTTTCACATTAATGGCCATGTTAATCAATACAAATGTCAAACTAGGCCAAAAAAAAAAGTCGCTTTAAGTGTTTTTGGTATGTGCATGAACAAGTGGTGCACACTTCTGTATGATAATGTAGCAGGACCTTTCTCTTTTTGCTGAAAACACCAGTTTGGGAATCATTTATCTAAACACATTAAAAATCACTTGCTTTCCCACAAACTTAGGACACCAACAGTAAAGCAACAAACACAGTTGTCTTCTAATAGGATCAGTCCCCATTTCACTTCAGTCATAATGTCTGACATGCTTTAAATGCTAGGTTCCCTAAATGAAGGCCTGGAAAAAAAGCACCAATATTCTGAACTCCAAGGACTCCAGATCTTACATTACTACATGGTTTCATATGAGGATTTGTGAAAAACCCCTGTATAGAGAAAACCATGATGTACATCATCTGTGAAAGAGAGGTTTTGTTGCAGTAGTGATAATCACTCTGGACATACTTCTTCATACCTGAGGTAAAATAAAATACTGTTTGTGTGTTGAAAGGAAGCAAATGGCACTCACATAAAAACTTACTAAAGATGTCAGAAAACTCTCAGCAATATAGAAAAAGAAGAGCAGTACTTTGTCACATATTTCAAAACTTCTTCATGCCTCAGATAATTTAAAATACTGCTTGGATGTTTGAATGTCTACAAATAGCATTCACATTCAGAATTATTAGGGATCCTGAAAAAATGCAATGGACATAGAAAAAATAAACAGCATTTCATTTTGTTTCATATTACATGATGTACAGCATTTTTGCTGTAGCGAATTCTTTTTTGACAAAGCCAAATTTTTCTGCATTTTGTGATCGAGTACACAAACACTGCCACAATGTTTTCCTAAAAGCAATAGCAGTTTTAACTTGAGGCAAATTTATACTATACATACAAAACAAAAGAAGGCAAGCTGCTGACCAAGACAATTTATTTTCATTAATGTTTATTAAAGCAGAAGTGGATAGTCAGAACCAAGACAATGGGCACAGGTCATATACAGAAATTAAAGGGATGACTAGGTTCAAACAATAATAAAGTGTTTGTCTAATGTGAAAAAAAGCACAAAAAGATATTGTTTTTTACCTTCAGAGTTGTAACACGTTTGAAGAGCAACACAGTATATTACAGCAAATACTTACTCTGATTATTTCATATTAACTTACCTTGAAGACAAGACAGGAGACACAAATTTTGGCATTGTGTAACAACAGGATGGAGAAAGCTTTTCAGGCATGTAACCACTTGTGAAGAATTCGTGCTTACAAATTTCATCAAGTTTTGGTCTATCTTCAGGCTTTGGCTGCAGGAGCACCCTGATTAATGATCGTGCAGGTTCTGAGGCAAGAGACGGAAGAGCATACTTATTGCTTACAATGCGGGCATACGTCTCCTTCAGCGTTGCTGTCTCAAACGGAGGCTGACCAACCAACATTGCATACCTGGCAGAACAAGAAAGTAACTTCTAGTTGAAACATGTCTTTGCAGAAGTTTCAGTTACATTTGTAGTCACTGTGATGTCAGTGGACAGTACAACACTACACATATACAGTAATATCCCAAGCTAATATTCTATTGCTTAAACAGAAAATCTTTGGCTGATAAGGCCCGCAGCACACATATAGTAAATATGAGAACTGCATGGCTGCAGAATAAAATTGAAACCGTCATACTCAGAAGTTGGTAGAACTGCATTATGAACAACTTTCATATTCAAGATGTGACAAAATTCGTAATTTGTTTTTATACTAAACAGAGACATGATCAATAATGATAATGGGGAAGCATTGTAATTTGATGAAATGTGGAAAAATACAAAAATTCAAAGATGAGATCTGCACTCCTCTGGGATTTTACTCAGCGTAGAGTGGTAGTTTGTTACAGACGTTTCGGGACAACACATCATTTCCGGGACTGATAGGACCAATAGGTTGTCTCGAGGTGTCGGTAACAAACTCCCAGGAGAGCACACATCACATTTACTCCATGGTGGAAACTTCAAATCATGGAAATTTATAGATGTTTTAAAATCTTCTGCCCAAGAACAGGGCATAGTGTGTATACGAACTGAGTGGCTAGCAAAACTTTTCCATATACTTGCGAGGTCCTGGGTTCAAATCTAAGGCTGAAGACTCAATGTTCTTATGACATTCCACTGTGGTTTTTGTCAGCGCCTGCAGGCAAATCATGCTACCTTCTGATTACATTGAAACTTTGCGGCCATAGCTTAGACAGTCACTGACTTTGAACTGTGCAGGCTAATGTTCTGTCTCAGTGGTGCCCATGTGAGAAATTATACTTCCCACAGTATATATGATACAGAGTCTCATTCTTAACTTCAATATGTAAACAACAAAAGTTGCGAGATCCAGCACTTAATGATCTGGGAGGCTCTGCTAACCATAAACTGCCTTTATATTATGCATCCTCTTGTGTGTTACAATGAATATGAACAATTAGACTTTTCAGTCAAGCAGACTCTTTCTTACACTAACACAGCTACATGTTTTGGCTAAACACAAGCCATCTTCAGGCTGCAATGTAATTTAAGAAGGTTAGAATACAACTATCATAAAGAAGTAGATTTTCTGATAAAACCAACAACTCAACAAATGAACCACACTGCCAAGAATCCATCCACATTGCCTCTGTATAAAACTATGATTTAATTAATTGTAATTATAGAATCATTAAGATATACTACACCTCAAGCCATTTATTAAATAAATAATGTACATACTATGCAACAAGATGAGCTCAGAAGTGGTTTTTACCAGGTACTCCTACTTAATTGTAGAAGCTGCACACTGCCTTTTTAAAATTACCTTACAACCACAGATGGCTTGCGTTTAGCCGAAACATGTAGGTGTGCTAATAAAGAATATAGCTTAGGTCAAATGAAAAATGTTTTTGTGGTTATTCAACCATAAATTGACAAAGAAGCCACTGACACTTCACTGTTTCATTAACTGGCACCACTCAGCACCGATTCCAAGAGTGTGGACATTAATTATTGGTACCATGTTGTTATTTATTTTATATATACATTGTGTGATGTAAGCAGTGAAGGACAAGGCAATGTACATATAACATAACATTGAGGAGTGTTTGTGCAACCATTGTTGCAGTGGTAAAGCAATAAGTATATATATTCTGAGTGTGTATTTGCAACCTTAGCTATCCAGCATGCGTTGGGCATGCACCATTTTGTCATCTCTAGCCTGCCCAGTTCTACAATATTTTTCTGCATTGTCTCATAACGGCACATTAAAAAAAAAGTGTTGAACAAAAATGTGTGTTTTGATCTTCTCTGTAACTTTTTTCTGAAAAAACATTTGTCATTCCAAGAAGAGCTGAGCAAGATGTGATCAAACATGTATATCGGTCTTCATGTACAGCACCCATTATTCTTGTTAGATTTAAATGAAACATGAATTTTCTCGAGAGGTTTTTGAAAAATACTCAAGATATAAAAATTTCAAAAAAATCCATCCAGTGGGAGCCGAGTTGTTCCATGCAGACAGACGGACAGAAATGACGAAGCTTACAGTCATTTTTCACAATTTTATAAATACACCTGAAAGGGAACAGACATGGCAGTAAGTAAAAGAGGACAGGATATCAAATGACAAATTTAATTGTTAGGTTTGTTCAAGACATTGCTAGGCACACTTCGATAAAACACTAAAACGTTCTACTATCCTGAAAATTAGGATATCCAGCAACTCTTTGGTCCTAGAGGTGCAGGATACTGCAACTTTTGTTCTACCCATGTCTCAAAACAACTAGTCCAAAAAGGCAATTACACATCTTGTGCAAAGAAGTACTATGTACATGTCAAAAAGTTATGTACACACTAAAACAAGATCCACAAACTATTCACACCTCATATATTGCTAGGCTTTGTATGTTAATACCAAGGGTTTTGTGACATTACAACTTACTAAACATATTAACACTCAGCTTGAACACAAATTAACGTACAAGAGAACACACAGCTGGCCATTTTGTAACAAGACTTCCTACTTTTCTTTCAGATTATCAGAACAATGTAAATAGTTCCCACTTGGATCCAAGAAACAAAGCTATTATGTTAGAATACGGGGAAATGTCCTATTTATAATCCAAGATACAGAACACCTTTTTGGACAATTTTTACAGTGATTCTATAAAGGTCCACGAGACTGACTGCTTCATACCACACATAGAGGACAGTCGAGTGGTTAGTATGCTGGCCTGGTATAACAATCTTCCCCTGTACACAGACCCTTGTCAGAAGTATTTTTAACGGATTTAATTTTTCAAGAGTTGGTCACATTCCCACTTCAGGTAACTGGTTGTAATTATACTTACAGATCTTCCATTATTTTTTTTTTTAATTACGTGCAGTAGCTGGGATTGAACAATGCAAACTGTTAAATACTACATTAGCATGCCAACCATTATTTACAACAAGTAAAGATTTTTTAAGTATCTTGATTGTGAAATTGCCTATCAAAATAAGAAAGATATTCAAATAAAACTAGCAAAGTTGCTCAAATACTGGGAATTCTAAACAACACTTTTCAACCAACTTTGGTGCAGAATTTTTTAAAAATAAAAGTATATAATGCACTGGCTCTCTCTATACTTGGAAGCGAAATTTGGATGCTTAGAAAAAATGATAAAAAATGACTGACATAAAGTGAGATGAAATTTTTCACAAGAACAGCTGGGTACACCCTTTTGATGACAAATAAATTAAGAAATTTTGGATGGGTTGAAAGCAGGACCAGTTGAGAAGAAACTAAGAAGATACAAATCAAATTGGCTACAACATGTAAAGAATGAACAAGAGGAAGCCCAAAATAATGCTGAATTATAGATCAAATGGACGAAGACGAATTGGAAGACCTCTGATGAGATTATTAGCTGAGGCCGAAACAGGTCTATCAAGGCCTAACTCATGACAAATGATGATGATGATGATGATGATGATGACCACTGCAGCATCATGACAGCGCTTCGATCATTTCATGAAAGTAAAATGCAGTTTCAGTTCAGCACATATTTTATTTTGACATACTGCAACCAAATGTTCACACATCACCTCCATACTTACATGATGCAACCAATTGCCCACACATCAGCTTCATAACTGTAGCTCAATTTATTCAGCACTTCTGGTGCGATGTAATTTGGAGTTCCACACACTGTCCTACAAATCATTATGAAAAATCAGCACAAAATATTACAGACATGACTGTGATTTGGAAAAAATTCTTAAAATTCCATTTTTACATAGAAGTTACTGCTCAATGAAGTTAATCAGATGTCAATAGCCTGCCTCTGTGCCATTCAATACACCTCCCCACCCCCTTTCCTCACCCTCCACAACCACTTTACCTGTCAAATGTACATTTCATGCTACAACATTGCTGTTTTTTTAAAATATTGTCATTCTCTGCTCAAGCATATGTACATTTCTACTGTCATTTATTATTCTAGATGTTCAATGTCAAAACATTTGTTTGTTAATAACTTTTCCTACAGCCTCCCTTCTGTCTAACTCTAGTTCTCCCACAGTGGTTCTAATGGCTCTGATGGTTACAAAGATACTGTCTTCTGATGGCATAAAAAGTGACGGATAGGTGTCAACATTTCAGATAAACACACTGCCTGTATCTTCAGAGTAGAAGACAGAGTTACTCATAATATTTTATTGCTTATACCTAACAATATGAAATTTGTATATACATATAATTATGACCATGTTTACAAATAATGTATGAAATATTGTTTGAAAGTCGGAAATTACAAAATGTTTTGACAGGCTGAAACTTTGAGATTATTTCGCAACAATGAATTTAACAAAAACTTACTCAGTGTAGACAACAGTTCTTCAAAGCAATACAATGACAGCCTCACACACCCACACGCACACGCACACACAGCCCTTGTTTCATGCCCTAGTTATGTTCCTGAAAAAGTGACCTAAATCAAGAGACTTAAATCAAAAATGATATTCCCATCAGAAATAAGGGGCCAGGATAGCTCAGTAGGTATAGCGACTTGCTAAGGGCTGGACAGTCCAGGATCGAATCCTGGTGAGAGTGAGATTTTCCACACCCGTCCAGACTGGTCCTGGGGCCCTCCCAGCCTCCTACATAATTAGTAATGCATCTCTTTCCAGGGGATAAAGTGGCCGGGACATGGTGTTGACCACCCACCCATCATCTAGTGCCAAGGTTAAAGAAAGATTAGAGCTATGTCTCTACTCCCTTTTTGGGACATCATGTCATGTTCTAGGTTGATCTTTACCCTTTTATATGAAATAAGGGGTTAGCATAGTAGAATGTAGCCAGCCAAAGGGCATTAAACCAAACACGGGAGAGCGCAAATTAAGAAGTGGTGTAAATCAGGAAGGCGTGCTAAGACAAAAGGCATTATTAATAAAAAACCTGCAAAAAAAAGCTGTGTGTGTGTGTGTGTGTGTGTGTGTGTGTACACGTGTGCACACACACACACACACACAGAGCTGTGGATGAGAAGGTATGACCATTTGAGAAGATTCCAGGATGCAAACTTCCAAATGTGCCCCAATTTTGTAGTATATGCACATTAACACATGTTTAAAAATTCTGTGCTTGCAAAAATAATCCACTTCTGAGCCTAAATTTAAATTATTCTTTGACAACCAGCATATGTTTCCCTGTTTATGACAATTGCAAGAATCAAATACACGATAAAACTCAGGCACGTTCTTGGCCTTACAATTTGGCTACTATAATGATGTAGGCTATTGTTCTAACGTTACTTATATCCTTTAAAAGTGAAACTGATAAACATATTTTGGTACAATTTGTTATTCTGTCCATTACATTTAGTATACTGGTATTGAGTGAGAAGGATTTACTTCACCAATATTTCACACTTCTTATACACCTAAAATAGTGCTGGTGAATGCATTATGTTGAAATATTGCATCAACGGGATTAGAATATTACAAAGAAAAACATTCATCATGTTAAGAGCATTCTCCTTTCAAAACCATCCTGTCATCTCATGAAGAGAACCATTAAGTTTTATCTTTTTTATTCAATTTCAAGTCATATATGAAGTCACAATTACTACCTTACTTATATACCTTATGTTATTCATGTCTGAATGGTTGTAATGCCTCATATAAAATGATTACATAGAGAGTGACAACATGGAGGAACTTCCTCAACATAAAAAATCTGTTTTCCTCTTTCCTTGGTTTAATGACTTCACCTAATCTTGTCTAAATGCTGCTCTTGTCAGCAAAAATGGAATTCCATGCCAGCAGCACATGTGTGTCTAAAAAAAGGGTAAAAAGGTAACGTTGTCCTGTTCACGCCATGAAGGAATATAGAGGGAATGGAGGTATAGCTCCACTCATTCTTAACCTCGGAACAGAGGCCTGAGTGGTTCCCAGCAGACCCAGTCTGGATGTTCCAAATACGAGAAAAATTTGCCGCTACCGGGATTCGAGCCCCGTATCGTCCAGCCGGTAGCTTAGTCACTACATAGCGACACTATACCGGCTCTCACGCGAGTTAAAAAACCCATGTTTAAATCAGGTTGACCCCGAAAATACGTATTCTTGTTAGTGCTCCAGAACACTACAACTGATGCTGTGGTACAGCAGTAAGTATTAAATATTATGAGTGTGTGTCCATATTCTTGCCTTAGCTATCCGGTAAGCAAGTCACATCTTTTCTGCGCCGTATTATACTGTCATCTGTGGCCTGTCTGGCTGTACCATATTTGTCCACATTATCTCATAAACGGCACGATATTCGAAAAAAAAAAGTTACTAAACATAAAACGTGTATTTTGATTTTCCCTACAACTTGTGTCTGAAATATTTATCTTTTAAAATAAAATTCTGCGAGATATCCAAAACGGACACATGTCTGATATAAAGTACCCGTTATTTTTGTTAGAGTTCAAAGAATCTTGAACATTTTGGGTAGATATTCGAGAAGTACGCAAATATCAAATTTCATGAAAATCCGTCCCGTGGGAGCCGAGTTGTTCTATGCGGACGGAAGGACGGACGGACGGACAGGCAGACAGACAGACGTGACTAAGCTAATAGTCGCTTTTCTAAATTTCGTGAAGGCGCCTTAAAAACGTGTACAGGGAATCACTGTTCTGTGCTGGAAGTCCACAACTCAATACTTACACCCGCTTGTCACCATCCACCTGAGTCGCCAGTCCAAAGTCACCAACTTTGACGACCATGTCCTCGCCAAGGAACATATTACCCGGTTTGAGGTCTCGATGTATCACATGCTGACTGTGGATGTAGCTGACACCTGCCACAAGCTGGCACAGGTAGTACCGTACCTCAGGCTCTGTTATGACATTCCGCAGCTTCAGAACATGCACCAAAGACTGCAAGCATACGATTAATTCAATTTACACTTTACTTCGTAAGTCATCGGGTGGACACAGACAGTGGCGTACCGAAGGGGGAGTTTGGGGGGGTTCAAACCCCCACCCCGAAATTCCGAAGGCCCTCCAAAATCGTGCAAAACTCAACCCGATTGTGAAAACTATTAGAAATTGCTGAATTTAGGATGCCAACACCCCAAGATGTTCGGTAAAAAGACAGTAACATTCTAAAAATTCCTAGGTTCGCAATTGTTTTACATTAGCAATGACAAATAAATTTGTTGTCATCATAAATAGTCTTAAAGTACCAAAAATTAAGAAAATTTTACTGTATGAAATGAAATTTCTTGTACCAAATTACAGCTGCCTCCAGAACCCCTGACTAGGGGGCTACCG
>Ga0123352_10015265_pt1 | contig 12223 bp, 9 predicted proteins | sample TergutLab28metaG_FD_89700 | JGI IMG/M metagenome (GOLD analysis project Ga0123352, IMG submission 89700) | Labiotermes labralis P1 segment gut microbial communities from Petit-Saut dam, French Guiana - Lab288 P1 | ecosystem: Host-associated > Arthropoda: Insects > Digestive system > Gut ... | reverse complement strand
CCCCCCCCCGCCATTTATAGTGTGTGATGAAAAAATGGAAACTTAAGGACATACATTTAGTGGGATTTTGTTCTGCACATGATAGCTTTCATAATTATTACATTTAATACTGATATTGCATGACCTTGGCCAGTAAATTCATGAGTGCGTTCTTACTGTTGTCCCAAAACAGATGATGTTTAAACAAACCTAATTACTGGTATGTTTGCAGGTGCATGGACAGCACTCTAACCGATTTGGAACTGCAGTCTGTGGAACAGGAACGTGCAGATCGTAGCCTGTTTGTTCAGGAGCTAGTGTTGGCCACATTAACTGAAGGAGCCGCTTCCTTGTTGCTGGATGGGTTATCCCCAGACTGTGCTTCAGGAAGTAGGAAAGAATGTGAGGAAGCGAGCTCCAGGGCCAGCCCAGGAAATGAGGGCAATAGTAATGGTAACTCAGGCTCTCCACGTGCCTCACCATCAACTAGTAGTGCATCCGAGACAGGGCCACAACAGCAGTCTGGCTTGCAGCAGCACCAATGTCAGCAACAGAAGGCAACACCTTTGATGGTTCCAAAGCGATCTTCATCACGCAACAGTGGAAACTTAGGTGGAGCAGCAAGTCAGACACTGTTGCTGCCTAGACAGCAGCAGATACCTGCTGGAGCATCTTCCTCCTCCCTGGCAGCACAGCAACAGCCAACACAACATCATGATCTTCGTGGTGGAATCAGGAGCAATGTGGGGGGTGGGGGTGGTGGATTGTTAGCATCACAACAGCAGCAACAGCAACAACCACCAGTGAGAGTTGTAACCGGTACAGGCACTATCCGGGAAGTTGTTCCATCTCCAGCTGTAGTGGGGGGAGGTTATGGTGGTCGAGGGGGGTCAGTAAGAGGTGGGGCAGGGGCAAGTTCACCAGGTCCTACCCGTAGAAAACCTGTGCGTCCTTTGGAAGGCAGGAATCAATCTACAGAGCCTCCACCCCCTCACTAACACCACGCCCAAAATTACTTTCTAGTCCCATCGTATAGAAGGTAACCCCTCCCCTTTATTTCCCCTTTATCCTTCTCACATGTTCTTTTTATGAGTTGCAGTCCTTGTATAAATCATCCAAAAGTTGGTGAGACTGATAAAGGGGGATGGAAATGAACCCTAAATTATAGATAGAGGGACAGGAAGAAGTTGATTAAATGGCTTGATGGGCATCTTATTAGGGAGAATGGCCCTTCTAAGGGGTAAGGCTTATATGTGCTTGCCTCATGATAGCCTGAATATTTATGCTCGTGTGACAAAGACTGCTGGAATTCTGCATTGATAATGACATGGCATCAAATTAAATTTATATGTGGAATTCGTACAGGGGAATTGTATTGTCATGTATGGTTATGTATGTAAGAACTAATTAACCTTTATGTGTATTAATTGGTATATTTAATTAGTATCAAGCATAATTTGACTGTTAATAAAATGAGAACTGTAGTGTGGTTGAATACATCCTTCAGTCTGACCAACTTTTGAGGCCTCATGTAAAATAGCTTGTTATTTGTGTGCTGTGTGTGTACTTGAAGTTGGTGAGTGATTTTTCCAGGGTATGAACTGACGCCAGAGTGAGCTGTACTGGGAAATGTTAAGCCATGTTATGCAGATATTTTTCTTTATTTCTCAGTAGCATATACTTTTTGATTGTATTATACAAACAGAAACATTACATGATGTTGGGAGTTTTGCAGGGTGCTCCACAAATCTAAAAAATTTTACATAGAACATTTAGCCTTCTTTCTGCGTGGGGGAAGTGTTATAGTAACTCTTGAAAATGTGTAACATCCTTAATTTATAAGTATGTAAATTGGTTTTTTCTCTCTCCATAGTATCTGATTAGTTGTGCACCTTGTGTCCAAATTCATCAGTTTCAAGAAAGGTTGGCAGAAACTTGTTTATATAAACACATGTATTAAACTGCACACCACCTGCTCCTAAGTATAGTTATAATTGATGCCCTTTTCAAATGTGCATTAATTTTGTTTACATTGTCTTGAAGCAGTGGGCATTAAAGTTAAATTAACATTGTCCTGGTTTTGTTTCATCAGACATAAAATAATAAAGCAGTAATATCAATGGGAATGTTTTACTTCAATTATGTCAGTGTATTTTTAATCTGTAATGGTATAAATGATTGTGTTGAAAGGTTCCTGTTGCATGTATATGCAACTTTGTATTTTGATTTACCTTTTTATCCTACTAAACCTCTGACTTCCGAATATATTTATGTCAGGTAAAAATACCATGCATTATAAGTCTGTATTTTTGTCCCTTTCATGTGACCACACTTCTTAGGTGTGAGTATGCTTTCTGTGATGAAAAAGTTGGAGGCATCTAATGGCATCAAGAAGGAAATGAAAATATGTTTTTGTGGTCACACACTGACACATTTCTGCAGTTAGGAATGATTTATGAAAGTCATAGATTTATATGAGTAAAACAATACCGACTGAGCTATGTCCAGCATTTCACCTTATCATTCTGTTGTGTTTCTTGTACACATCCCAGTATCATACATAAATTTTAGTGACAGTTTTAGGAAACAGAAATCTGCAAAACACATGCTGTTGGCAGGACTGTGACACACTTCCAGTCATGTGGATCCCTTCTTTTCATATAGCAGCACGCGGTGTTGCATGGCCAGTAGTTTGATAGCTGTATGCCGTGACTCACATGGTATTCTGTTTCCGTTTATGGGCCGTGCTTTAATATTCAGTGGCTGTAGAAATTATTATTATTAAATGTTGTTAATGAACTTAACTGAAATTTATGTATGAAAACATTTTTACCACAGTGGCATTGGGGAAAAACATGTAAACAAATGTTTCACACTAATGCTTCATAATGTTGCAAAACAGATAAAACACTGAGGTTACTGCCTTCTGGAATATGACATTCCAGAACATACATGATCTAACTACTTTCTGCTATGAGGACATCAAATCATTAATATAATTATGCTCCTCTTTCTCTCTCTGTCTCTCTCTCTCTCTTTTTTTACAGACTTTTGCACAAATACCACATCATCTGTCCAGTATAACCACAGTTGAGCACCAGCATCATTTTCATTTTTACTGCTTTGAGGAAGGTCTTCTCATAAATAAATTTTCATTTCAAAGTAGATATGCAGTGTTATGGTTTGACTGAAGCTGTAAATGTAACACAGCTTAACACTTTTTATCTATTTGTAAGTAGATCATCTTGTTCCAACTTCATCTCACCCTTAATGCTGTTGTACACACAACAGAGTAGTAACAAAATTCTGTTCTACAGTTCACACACACACACACATATATATATATATCAGTTCAATATTTTCCATTTGTACTTTTTTCTTTTTTTGCTTCACCGCCATGAGTTAGGCTGAAAAACAAAAAGTAAAATTTTGACCCACAGATCTCCTCATTCTATGAAGTTTTACTGCAAGTTGTAACTGTATTAGTTGGGTTCAGTTTATAGCAAACCGTCACTGATTGTTACTCTTAATTTCAGTTCGTTCTTCATTACGATGCTCTTTACAGTGCAGGGAAAGATGTATGATTAAAACTTCGTATATGATCTCCTTAATGTTCAGTGGTTCTGCCTGCTAAGCTAAGTGAAATTATTCATTTCAAATTTGCAAGAGATTGTGAAGCAGATTCTAAAGGAGTGATGCAGAATCTTGTATTTCAGTTAGGTGGATGTTTACTATTTTTTCATGAAGTAAAATCTTTAATGTTGCTGATCCCCAGTAAGAAATTTAACACACTGAGGTCATATGTTGCAACATTGACCAGTACCCATGGTACTCTCAGGCAGTAGAGATAAATGTTTGTGTTTTTTGAAAGTAAATGTTCCATGGCATTTATTTTTGCATAAAACAACTTGTGTGGGTACAGCAGAAACTGTTTATCATCACGCAACCAAAATTCCATAAGAAAATATCCTGAAATGTTCACTTTTATTTGACAGTTGTACATTTATACAATAGATTGGTTTCCACCAGCAGATAAAATGATAAAATATGTAGTTGCAACAGATAATTGTTTTTTTCAGCCTGTTAATGTTTGTTTTTGGTGTTTGTCATATGTTCACATTCTAAGTCTATACATGATATACAGGAACGTAAAAGTGCAGATACTTGTATTAAATTAGTTCTGTGCATACAGCATCCTGTCTACATTAAGTAGTTGTGTGCACATAAAGAGAAGTTGCACTGAATGCAAGCCTTTTCCTAATAAAGGTAGAGTTACATTTATTGCATAGCAGATTTTCTTGTTTATGTAGTATTGTAAGCTGTCTGATGGTTTGTATTGTAGTTGTACGGTATGTTACACAATGTATCTTGGAATAAAAAAATGCAGTCACTTGTAAAACAGGTTGACTTGCAGACATGTTCAATCGTCTGCATTATGTGTCACTACACACAGCTTTAAAACACTCACTGCAGAAAGTTTTTATTGAATTAAGTACATCAATATTAATACAAGAGTGTGGCACAAATTGCAATGCTGTCATAGATTTTGCTGCTACATGTTGTAAATCAGTTACATCACACTTGTGAAGTCTTTGTGTAGCAAGATGCATCTTCATTCTAACAGCTTTATTTTCATGGAGTTCATTAGTACAACATTTACTGTGTATTGTGCATACCTAGATTTGGAACACATGTTACAAAGATGGAAAGCTCAGCATGCAAACCTACAAAACTTAGCATGATGCATCAAGTTGCTGTTACTTTGTTTCTACCATACACGTTAACAGCTGATATTTAGATGTGCACATTATTTTTGTTAACACTTAATATCACCCATTTACTCAGTAGACAGCAGAATATCACGTACAGAAACATACACAAAAGAGTCTGATCCTTCTGTTTTTCCAGACTTACATGTTTAGAGCCTGAACAGGTATAGAAGGATAATGAAGTCACACTGACAAAAGAGAGTATTAGCTCTCCTGACCATTGCTATTTGGTAATTTTTAACCATCAGCCAAATTAACAACAATTTTCAAGGAGTTTCACAATGGACATGATCTTTCCACTTAAGCAGACACTGGAAAAATGTGCTTGGTTGCCATATCTTTAAAAGTCTTAGATTGAAAATGGTAATAATTATCAGGAGCGTAAGTTACCCACTATACATTAAATTTTTTCCCTCTGAGTTAATACAGTATGCAGACAAAGGTATTGGAGATTTTGAATGTGAATTTTGATGTAGTTAAGTTTCATAATATATTCTGTACTCATCAGATTTTGGAGAGAGTACATAGCCGTTTTATGTTCTTGAAAACCTCCTCCAAGTCAGCAGAGAGAAACTCTACAGCATACTCATGAAATCAGTTAAGCTACTGAAAATGTTTACTGTAACTTTTATTTCAGTCTACCCAACAATTGATAATATATTCAGCTACAAATTTTGATGTTTGGACATCTTCAGGCTGCTAATGTATCATCACTGGATGAAGTACTTGATTGTATATACTGTAATTTAGGAGTTCATGGAGCCATGAAGTATTAACTGTGCAAGTTGCCACCATGTGTATAAGGGCATTCTTACATAGCAGTTATCACAAACGCAGGTGGTGGGTCTGTGTCTAAAATTGTGTCTGATGGATAAAAACGTAACTTCTTTAACTATTTTCATGGAGAAAGGAGGAAATCCAATAAAGGTATGCAATATTACTGGAAAGAAGGAAGAAATTTGCCTAGGCTCCTTTCATCAGGGTTATTATGGAATTTTGCAAATAAGAGTAATGCAGATAATACAGTTGCTTTTGTGTGCAGTAATTGTAAATTATGTAAATGCAATTGTAAACATACATTCATTGATTATACCACAAGGTTATTACTATATTAATATTGCTAAAATAAATGGACCTAACAGTGATACATAACCCAACAGTAGGAAAGTATTAAAAAGCAATACATTTCTACAAAAATGTGTTCATGTGTATCAGATTAGCAGGGAAGGCCCAGTTGAGATTCATATTAGATGTAAATATGAGTTACTGAAGGATTTATAAAAAAAAGCAATGTTATTACTGCTGTCATCATCATTACCACACACTGGTGAATCCTGATTAAGTGGTCAGATCTAGTAGAAGGATAACTGGAAGGACATGTGTACTGTTCTGCTGGACCTGACCCCTGACCGGGATTTGCCACTGTTGTCGTCATCATCATTGATTGTCAACTTCATGTATTTGACAATAATGTTGACCAGAAGGGTCCTGCCCAGTATCACTTAACTGATACAATTCAGTAATTAAATATAACGAAAATACATAATATGCCTGAAGATGATGCACAATATCAATATGTGTTTCTGAATATTTCTTATATTGTACTGCTATTAATTGTGTGTGGACAGAAATGGAAGTTTTTGTAAATGCTATTTCTTAATTATGCAGACTGCTATGGTACAGTGTAAAATGAGTAAAATGTTTGCACATAACTTCCCATATATTAGATACAGATTTGTCTACTGCATGTCCTATTCAGAAAGGTCTGAAATAAGATGCTTGACTGCCTCGATAAGTTTGCTTTGGATACATCAGTAGAAAGGTCCAAGAAAATTGGGACTGGAAATAAATGGGACACATTCACTTCTGTTTTGTGCTCATATGTAATTGCTTTGATGAAAACATTTACAAAAAAGTAATAATAAGAAGAAATGCAAAAGTTTTATTTGACTGTACAAAGGAGGTTCATGTAGAAGATAACACTGAGAAAACTAATTTGTATATTTATGTTTGCTTACTAGAATGCAGAGCAGTGACTACTACATCAAATTAAAATTGTATTTTTGAAGAAATAACAGCATATTAAAACTGGGGAATGCCTCGTACCATTGAGTTCAGAATTCTTCGTCTACCCATTTGTTATCCAACAGCTCTTTAGGATTACAATACACAAAACAAAAACATTGTTCCACCTGGTTTTTGTTTCTTGATTTAGGTGATTTATATAATTTTAAATACTGATCGTGAAAAGAAAGGTTTCCTTTATCATCCATAGTGTTTGACTTACAGGAGCTGTAATGTTCTGCATGTCACTGCTTTACCGTTCATATTTAGGACATGTCCATGCTTGTTTACTTTCTTATATAACTTAATATGTTAACTTTCATTCATCATTTACTTGACTTCTGTCCTTGAATCTATGTATTATATTCATGACATTTCACAAAGATCACTTACGCATGTTTAATTGTGTAAGTGCATGCATATTGTTGCATGGTAAGTATGTGTCAGACATCCAAAGAGATTCTGTTAAAAGTCTGGTGATATTTCACACCTCACAACAAAAGAGCATACAAATTTTACGATGGTTGTGATGTAGGGAGTTGGGCAAGACAAAGGCACTAAACACATACATGATGTATGTGTGTCTATGAATTCAGACAGGCATGTTAAGTAGGTATTGCTTAATGACATTCAGTGTTCAGAAATGATGAGAGCTTCAAACCAATTTAACAGATTGCTGTTTTGGCATAACACATACAGTGTGCAGTTTGCAGAGACTTAACACATGGTGCAGTACCTAAGAAGGCTTGTAAATGGCACCAAGTGTTTTTGAAGTGGATTGGCATGAATGATGAAAGTGATATAAGCTCAACATGGTGCGCTGACAGTCTGATGGTCCATTGTTTCCACTGTTTGGACAAACGTTGACAGAACCTCATATCCTTATGCAAACCTGAATGATGTCTGCATGTGAATTTAACAAATTTAAAAAAGAAGATGCAGGTCTTGTGAAATATGGCACTTTATAGACTGGTAGACAGTAGTATTTCAGAGAAGTTTTCTTCCTCAGTCTTTATAAAGTGGTCTTAAAACATTTGTCCTCCAAATGTTGCAACTTAGGATACTATCACGACGTTTTCACACCTTGATCTACAATGCAGTTGCAGTGAAGTGAATAAAAACAGAATGTTTATTCAGTACTTATAGTCTCCCCTTTAGCAGTCCACATGCCACAAATGTCCATATGCCATACAAGACTAAGGAGACAACTATTCTCGTGTTATGTGGGGCGAAGTATGCGAAACACAGTGTACCACACTAATGTATGTAGGAAGAAGTCTCGGTTTGTAATAAAATATGGCAAAAAAATTTAACTTGTGAGATCTGAGGTTCTCACACAGGTTTTAGAGCCTTTTGGATCATCTTGGACTGCACAGATCTTTATGATTCAAGAGCTTGCTCCTCTGAATGTCGGAAACCATTTAACAATGGATATGGCGTCCTGTCAAAGAAATCCCCAAACTTCAGAGTACGCGATCGCAAAACGTCCAGTCATGAAGGTGCTTTTCAGTGTATTATTATTATTATTATTAGTAGCAGTAGTAGTAGTGGAGGTACTAACACATTTGCTTCGCGATCACAGGAAAACCAATGTGTCTTTGACGTGACGTCACTTCCGTGGATAGATGCCGGTAGTCTCTGGTTCGGGTGGCGAACTGTCAGGAGAAGGATTTGAATGCTCAAAAATTTTTTTTGGTGCATGGATCTCGTGTCAGATCCCTGTTTCATGGTGTTCAGGCTTATATTTCGAAGAGGAAACGAAGTCGTAAGAATGATTCGCCCTGCAGCTTCATAAAGTGCAAAGCGAGTATATTCATTTCATTGTTTAACTCCTCGAATTCCTAGCACAGGAAAAGAACAGTTGCATAGACACTTGGCTGAGTTATGTTTCTTTAAATTTGTGAAAGGGCCTATGCCGTTAGTTAAACAGAATGAGTTATCTGTTGGTCCTAAAGCATCTTAGTGCGTGAAGTAGACCGAGAGATGAGCCGAAAGAGTAGCGAGGTAATGAAGCCATGATGTTAGTAGTGTTAATTAAACGGGCTGATTGTTTCAAATTCTCCCAATTACGTTTTCACAGTAGTTCAGCCGGAATGTGAAAGCATGCGTCACAATAATTGTCTGATACTTCAAACTTTTGTACTAGTGTGAAGATGAATGGTCTGAAATACACCAACGATTCGAGAAGGAGGGGTTGGATTTTGACGGTCTTCATGTTGAGGAACGGTTGCTGTATGTGTGGCGATGGCTGGTGGATGCAGAAAGCAATTTACGTAGTTCACGCAGGCAGCTGGACAAACTACGTGATCTTAGGAGTGAGGAAATGGAGGTAAGAAAAACCTTAAACACTGATTACCAAATTTACCCCCCCCCCCCATATCATGTCGTGGAGTGTCAGAGAAATGTGAAGGAACATCTTCAAAGTAGAGTGATTTTGTATACCTCATGCTGAATATGAGTATTTTTTACAGTTACTAGTCTAACTTATTGCATCCTCCTAATTTTCACTGGGTTTGTTTTTAGTGTAATGTTATTAGGTGTAATGCAGTACTTCACACAGTTTATCACTGTACTCTCTATATCAGTATACTAATTTGAAATAATATTCATGAGTTAGCAAAGACATTTAACAAAAGAGGTACAACTGTGGCCGTGTTCTCATTAACACTAAAACATGTCAGAACATTATGGAGGAAGATAGAATAAGTAGGTGCCTACCATATTTGAAGTTATAGAGAAGAGGTTGGACTTAACCAAAAATTTCAAGCACTACAAAATACAGAGAGTTTCTTTTATCATTGACTAGAGCATAGCGGCTTTATCACACAGAAAGCCTGTATTTGTCATGGCATCCTCTGACAACTGTGGTGCTTAGGTCACCAGTACAAGAAACCATTAGGTATGTGTAAGCAACAGTCTTTATCAATTCAAAGTACTAAGAGTCCAGTTATATAAAGAACATTACATCAACCTTGTGATCTGTATTGGAAAGAAGTGGACATTATAAGGACCAAAAAGCAAGAGTAACTGCTTGCAAGAATACTTGATAATTAATCTCAGTGACAAAACAATTATTGTTTCAAAATTAAAGGCACCTTTACCAGTTTTTACTTTTCATGTGCACAGGCAGACTGGACAATATGGGTGTGGTGATGCATCATATTCAACTTTAAGTGAGGTTAGGTTAATCACTGAAAGGTTTTATGGTTTGTATAAGTGAAAAGTGCACCAGTTTGTTTCTTCCACTGCCCTTTTCCTCCTTAGTACTGTGTCTAAAGTTATATCACATTTGGACCCAAACCAAATTCAGTGTTTTCATCTACACTGTACTGACTGAGGAAAAGGCATTAAGGGTGAAGGGGTGTAAGAGGCAAAAGATCATGTGCACACAGTGTTTCTGGAGTTGTGGTTGAAAGCATACTCTTAGATGAAAGGCTTTTGCAACTGAAGTGTGGTTACTTGTGTATGCAGTAGTGAAGACTCATTTAGGGACAAATGTGATGGTTGGAAGAAGGATATCTAGAATTTCAGTACCACTGGTATGGATAAACCTAACATTTATAGTGCATCTGAGCTACTGTTATGGTGACATTGTGTGTAATGCCATTCAGAAAGTCCAGGCCAAACAGACAGAACTGAGGTATGAAATCTTGATTATATTTTTGAGGACATGATCTGTGTACTTGCCCTGCCACAGTGACAAGGAATAAGGAAGGGATTGTTTTTGTTGTGGAATCGAAAAGGCTTTTTTGTGATATGGCAGAGGTTGTTGCTGTTGAAGTTCTTTGTTTGAACACAGTGGTATTTGTATGTACCCAAACTCTATTTATATTATCAAAGACATCACTCATGCGTTACGTTATTACTGATATAAGTATATCCAACAAGGGATGGAACATCTAGACAGATGTGTGTCAAGGTCATGAGTGGGATCATATAGTGATGTAAGATTTCTGTTGAGTATGTTGAAATACCTGTAATTTTATTGTTAGGCAACATTTGAGACATTGTGTTGTGAGAATGTATTCCGATAGAATTTCCAAAGAGCAAGAAAGTAAGAAAGAATATTCATAGCAAAACTAAAGAAGTGTAGTACCTTTTATATGTGTAGGAAATTGGACCTAATAGTGATCACTATTTTTAAGTATGATTTGATCTCCTGTATTTATTTTAGGAGATGGAGAGCTACATAGGACATATTCGAGATCTTGCTGAAAAGCGTGCTGACAATCTTGAGTGTGAGACTCTATCATTGCGGTCAAAGCTTGAGTCTTCGCAGCAGCAGACTGCAACTCTTGCCACATTGCTAGAGAAAAGTGGGCTACATTGTATCGCTGAAGAGTCTCTGGGGGAACAGGTATAGTCATAGACTGAGTGCACAAGGTGTCTAGGGAGATGTAGGAGTAAATGGGTATTAATTGTTTTAAGATACTTCCAGTGCATTTGTGTGAGTTTTTGATGTTGGAAAGCCTCAGCTGTGTTGGGCTGAGAACCAAATGTAGGATTTCTCCAATATTAGATATAGCACTTAAATAGTAGAGTGTATAGGACCAAGGAGGAGTTTTGAAATTGTATGAGAAGTCAAAATGTTATGTAGTGTTTTGTAAGATACTGCTTTTAAGATAGTGCTTGTTTGTTGAAATATGAAGTATAAATGAGCGGTATTTTGTTTGGAGCTCAGCCAACAGGATTTTTATACTTATAAAGTAGAGTCAGATTCAGTAAAAAAAAAAAATGTAATGTTTCACATAACAAGTTTCTTGTACAGAATGTAGGTGAAAGTGGTATGTGGGTACTGAGTAAGTGTCAGCATGTGTGACAGTTTTTAATGGTATAAAAATGATGTTTATGGAACTAGCCTTCAGCAAAAAGTGTAAAAAGTCACATTGTCCTGGGATAGATTATAAAAAGTTAGGGTGTCATGGGACATTATAAAATGTCATTGTGTGGTGGGATAAATTATAAAAAAGTAATGGCATCTAAGGAAATACCGGCAGAACTGATTAAAGCGGGGGGGTGGAACAATTTGCGGGGAGATTCATAAGCTTATCACTTTTATTTGGAAGAAGGAGAAATTGCCTGAAGAGTGGAAGGAGTCGATCATAGTACCTATTCATAAGAAGGGAGATAAAGCAGATTGTAATAATTATAGGGGTATTTCAATTTTGCCAACCGCTTACAAAATTTTATCAAACATCTTGCTCTCAAGGTTAACTCCATATGTGAAGGAAATTATCGGGGATCATCAATGTGGTTTTCGACGCAACAGGTCGACGATTGATCATATTTTCTGCATTCGCCAAATACTTGAGAAAAAATGGGAGTACAATGAAGAAGTTCATCAGCTTTTCATAGATTTCAAGAAAGCTTATGATTCAGTTAGGAGGGAGGTCTTATACAAGATTCTCATT
>Ga0123352_10015262_pt1 | contig 12225 bp, 11 predicted proteins | sample TergutLab28metaG_FD_89700 | JGI IMG/M metagenome (GOLD analysis project Ga0123352, IMG submission 89700) | Labiotermes labralis P1 segment gut microbial communities from Petit-Saut dam, French Guiana - Lab288 P1 | ecosystem: Host-associated > Arthropoda: Insects > Digestive system > Gut ... | reverse complement strand
GCTTCATCCTCGTTGGCAAAAACAATATCAACATAATCGGCAACAATTTCTTTCAAAAAATCGAGATTTTCGGCAACCACATTAAAACTCGCCAAGTCGATAGAAACCTGCAAATTAGCTTTTTTAGCCAACTGAACGGCACGGCGAACTAAATCGTGATTTTGCACCAAATAACCTTCGATGTGAAAAATATCGTACGCTTCAAACAATTCCGATTGCAATTCGTGTGTTTCAAGTTCGCCCGAAGCTCCCAAAAAAGTACACATCGTTCGTTCGCCGCAATCCGAAACAAGCACCAAACAACGACCCGAAGGTGTTTCCGATTCAAAAAGATACGGCTGAATACCATTTTCCAGCGAATCGTTTGTATAGAAACTGCCAACTTCATCTTTGCCCACTTTTCCGATAAATCCTGCTTTTCCGCCCAAGCGCGTGATACCGTTCACGGTGTTTGAAGCCGAGCCGCCTGTTACCATTTTCGGATTTTTGTGTTTTAGCAATTCGGAAATTTCGCTCTGTTTTTTCTCATCGACCAACTGCATCGAGCCTTTCGGCAAGTTCAACTGTTTCAATGTCGAATCATCGTCTATTTGTAAAAGAATATCAGTCAGCGCATTACCTATTCCAAGAACTTTTTTCATATAAAATTTCAATTTTTTTCTGCAAAGATATTGCATATTTCAATAAAACCTATTACTTTTGCAAACGCATTTTGAAAAAATGTTGAAATTCCTCCTTAGCTCAGTTGGTTAGAGCATCTGACTGTTAATCAGAGGGTCCTTGGTTCAAGTCCAAGAGGGGGAGCAAAATGAAATCGCTGTTATACGAATGTATAACAGCGATTGTTTTTGTTCTAGATAATCTAAGGATTTTATTATTGCGAAGTACCGTTATATGATTTTCGTCATTCTGATACTGAATCAAGTTCAGTATCAGAATGACGAAAAACTCGCTGATATTGTGTAAAGCAAGCTTTTTGTGGGTTGTGGCGGATTCGAACCGCCGACTTCTGCCCTGTCAAGGCAGCGCTCTAAACCAACTGAGCTAACAACCCGTTTTTGGGGATGCAAAAGTAAATATTTTTCAGCAAACAACAATGATTTTATTCTCAAACTCGTTGAAATTTCCGCTTTCTCACAAACTGATAAATCAATCCGAACGCGAGCAAAACAACGATTGGAAGCACAAGATTAACCATTTGCCAAAAAGTGCGCTTTTCTTGAACAACTGCATTGTTGAGCAAACTTAATCGCACCGTGCGCGAACGAAGTTCCATCCAACCATCGCGGTCAGCGAGATAAAGAACAGCATTTTGAATGAAATCCTTGTTGCCGAACTGCTGATTCATAAAACGGTCGAAACCGAGTGTAATAATCTCATTTCCAACTATTTCGTTGCGAATAATACTTCCGCTGGAAACAATAATTTGGCGCGTTGGCTCGCTTTCTCGGCGGTGAGTTTGCGCGTTGGTAATTCCCGGCGGTCGCATTCGGTTGGTAAAAACCGACTGAAAAACGCCTTCCAACGAAACGGCAACCGGAACATAACCGGTATTAAAATGATTTGGATTAGTCAGGTCTAAACCGCTCAAATCAATCACACCCGGCGTGCGAACAATGTGCGTATTGTTGGAAGTCGCGAGCAATAAATGTCCTTCGAGTTGCGGATTTTCGCCGACCAACTCAATGGCAGACGGAAATTCGGATTTCACTTCCACAATGTTGCGCGTAATGGGATGAACATACGATGTGAGCAACAACGGAGCAAAAATCCAAGGCATCGGCTCAAAATGCGGTTGTTCGCCGAGCGGAGCGATATTTACCGGAATCATAACACATTGACGGTCTTGTAATAAAACCGGACTGATGCGCGCACCATAACGAAAAAACATATCGCGCAAATTCAAATCCCGCTCAATTATCGGCGAATTTCCCGTTATGCTCAACTGTTCGCGCGAGAGTTTAACGCCATCCACCAGCCAAAGTACGCGTCCGCCACGCATTATATATTGGTCGATAATGTATTTATGTGCTTCGGTGAACGGCTCGGTCGGATTGGCAATAATCACCACTTTGTAATCGTCGAGTGCCGAAGCATCTGTTCCCAAAACGCCTCTGTCTATTTGAAAATAATAACTCAAACTTCGGCTGATATCATAAACTTCGGCTTCGGAAAGTTCGCCGTTTCCTTCCAGAAAAGCAACTTTATTCACTTCCGTTGTGGTCAAAATCCGAATCGCTCTGGTCAATTCAAATTCCAGATTTTCGATAGAAATATTCAAATTTTCCTCGCCTTGTCTGCCCGGAATATTTTTCAAAATATTCACTGCAATTGTTCTATCGCCATAAGTCAATTCTATCCAAGGAAAAATGGTACGCTGAATTCGCCTGCCTTCGCGGTCTCGCTCAAAAAGATTTATCGGCGTCATTCCGCGCGCTTCGAGTTCGGCAAATCGCTGTGCTCGTTCCTCTGCCGAAGCCGCCAACGACGGATTTTCCTGTCGAACAATAATATTCCTTCGGGAATGAACAGACAATTCGTGAAGCAGTTCGTTTGCCGCTCGCCTCAATCGCAAAAATCCGGGATTTAATTCACCGCCAAGATAAATCGTAACTTCCAACGGTTCGGTAATTGAGCGCATCAGTTGTTTCGTTTGCGGTGAAATGCTGTGGCGTTTATCGGATGTTAAGTCGATGCGAAAAAAGAAAAAGAACGACGAAAGCACGATTGCCGAAAGCACAGCAAGAAAAATTATGTTTTGGATGTTGAATTTCATTTTTTTGGATGATAGAGATTTCCGAACTGCAAAGATAGTGATTTTTTAATTTTGAAATTCAATAATAATTGTGTAAATTTGTCGCCGAAAAATAAAAACAAACCAAACTTTAAAGTCTGCTAAGGACAGACGTAAAAACAATTATTTTTATGGAAAAATGTTTAGCTGCATTTAAACAGTATTATGTCGAAGTATTGAAACAACAGTACGCAGACTTCAACGGCAGAGCAAGAAGGAGAGATTACTGGATGTTCGTGCTGTTTAATGTCATTTTTGCTGTCATAGCATCAATTCTAGACGGTGTGATTGGAATTACTTTAATCGGTGCGATTTACAGTTTAGCCATTTTAGTGCCGAGCATTGCATTTGGTGTGCGCCGTTTGCACGATATTGGCAAAAGCGGTTGGTGGTATCTTATCGTATTTATTCCGCTTGTCGGTGCAATTTGGTTGATTGTTTTGTTCTGTACAGACAGTCAAGCAGGCGAAAACGAATGGGGCGCAAATCCGAAAGAAATAAAAGAATAATATTTATTTCATTATTTTCAAAATGGCGTGAATTGCGAAAATTTGCGCCATTTTTTTACCCCAACCCTAAAGGGAGCTTTGGCTGTGCAACGGCACAACTGTCGGTCTTACGTTGTATTTTTCAATTCTCCCCTTCAGGGGAGTTAGAGGGGTTAAAAAATCTTATAAGAAATTTTAATTTCCGAGCAAGTCCCCAAAAGTGCAAGATATTTTTTATCTTTGTCGGTTGAAATACTAAGAAAACGTCATGCTGAACTTGTTTCAGCATCTCCTTGCTTTGGAGATTGCGGGAATGCTGAACTTGATTCAGTACCGCAATGACACAAAATCAGAAATTCGAAATCAATTTTATGGGAAAAATTATTTCATTAGCAAATCAAAAAGGCGGCGTTGGAAAAACCACAACGGCGATTAATTTGAGCGCATCGTTGGCAATGTTGGGCAAAAAGGTGTTGTTGGTCGATGCCGACCCGCAAGCAAATGCTTCGTCAGGCTTGGGAATCGATATTCGTTCGCTCCAATTTACCATTTACGAGTGTTTGATAGATGGCGTTGCGCCCGAACAAGCGATTTTACCTGTCGAGGTAGAAAATTTGTACGTGCTTCCTTCGCATATCGATTTGGTTGGTGCGGAAATCGAAATGCTGAACATGGAAAATCGCGAACGTTGTTTGCAAAATTTGCTTACTCCGCTAAAATCTGCTTACGATTATATTTTGATAGACTGCTCGCCATCGCTCGGTTTGATTACCGTAAACGCGCTCACAGCTTCCGATTCGGTGATTATTCCGGTACAATGCGAATATTTCGCACTCGAAGGAATTAGCAAATTGCTGAATACGATAAAAATAATCAAGGGGAAATTAAATCCGAATTTGGAAATCGAAGGCTTCTTGCTCACGATGTACGACAATCGTTTGCGTTTGGCAAATCAAGTGTATGATGAAGTTACGAAACATTTCGAAGGCATGGTTTTTGAGACGGCAATTATGCGGAATGTTCGTCTGAGCGAAGCACCAAGTCACGGAAAACCGGTGCTGACTTACGACCCGGAATCCAAAGGCTCAACCAATTATATGGATTTGGCAAAAGAATTGATTCAGAAGTCAGAATTAAGAATTAAGAATTTGAAATCTAAAAATAATAAAGATATATGAATGCAACCGTTGTTAATACACCGTTCAATGACGCACAGTTGCTTTTGTTGCAAACATTTGCGCATATAAAAAATGAAGAAAGTTTTAATGAATTGAAATCTGTTTTGTTCAATTTTTACAAAAACAGATTAGATGAAGAAACTGACAAATGGTGGGAAGAAAATAATATGACTACCGAAAAATTTGAAATAATGTGCAGTAATATACATTACAGAACTCCTTGTTTGAAATGAAAGTCGTTATTGATACAAATTGTTTGTTGAGAATTTTACCTAAAAATTCCAAACATCGATGTTTATGGGATGCATTTTTGAATGAGGAGTTTGAATTATGCTACACCACAGAAATACTTGCAGAATATGAAGAAATTTTGTCACATTTCTATTCTCCAAAAGTTTCTGAATTTGTAGTAGGTGTGTTACTTAAATCCCAAAATATAAATGAGATAACACCGTATTTCAAATGGAATTTAATTACAAATGACCTCGATGACAATAAATTTGTCGATTGTGCGCTGAATGCAGGAGCAGATTGTATTGTAACTGATGATAAACATTTCAATATATTGAAGTATTTAGATTTTCCAAAAATAAAAGTTGTTGATATAGAGGAATTTAAAAGTATTCTTTCGCCAACTGCCAACTAAAATTTTTATGAAAAAACAAGAACCAAGATTAGGACGCGGATTAGGCGCGTTAATCGACACAAATATAAACATAAACACAAGCGGTTCGTCGTCAATTAGCGAGGTGGAATTGACGTTGATACAGGCAAATCCAAATCAGCCTCGAACGCATTTCGACGAGGAAGCGTTGAAAGAGCTTGCGGATTCGATACGCGAATTGGGCGTGATTTCGCCCATCACATTGCGCAAAAATCCTGATGGAACTTATTTGATTATCGCAGGTGAACGACGTTATCGCGCATCAAAGCAAGCAGGCTTGAAAACCATTCCTGCTTATGTGAAAACCGCCGAGGATGAACAAGTGATGGAAATGGCGTTGATAGAAAATATCCAGCGCGAGGATTTGAACGCCATCGAAATTGCGCTCGGTTTTCATCGTTTGATGGAGGAATACAAACTTACGCAAGAGCGTTTGAGCGAGCGAGTAGGAAAAAAACGTGCTACAATTGCCAATTATTTGCGTTTACTGCGTTTGCCTGCCGAAATTCAAATGGGAATCAAGGACAAAAAAATCGAAATGGGACACGCTCGCGCCATTTTAGGAATTGATAATCCTGCGATTCAGTTGCAGCTTTACGAAGCAATTCAGCAAAATCATTACAGCGTGCGAAAAGTAGAGGAATTGGTGCGTTTATTTTTGGAAACAGGAAGTTTTGACGAAAATTCACCAAAAAGCGAACGAAAAGAAAATCCTGTTTCAAAACTCAAAGAGTTTGACGAGTTGAAACAGCAATTAAGCAGTCGTTTAGGCACAAAAGTACGATTTACTTGCAACGAAACAGGCAAAGGAAAAATTACCATTCCTTTTGCTAACGACGAGGAGCTGGCTCGTATCATGGATTTATTTGACAAATTCTGAATTCTGAATTTTGAATTTTGAATTTTGAATTTTGAATTCAAGTTTGCTTCAAGTTAAATTCAAGAAAATTTAAAATCGAATAATTCAGAATTCAAAATTCAAAATCCAAAATTCAAAATTCAAAATTTTTAAAAAGTGAAAAAAGGTAACATCATTCGTGAAAAAAGTTTTGCATTTGCATTAAAAATCATTGAGTTATACAAAATTCTTAAAGATGAGAAAGAATATGTGTTGTCGAAGCAACTTTTGCGAAGTGCTACAAGTGTCGGGGCGAATATTGAGGAGTCTACGGCAGCACAATCGGCGAGTGACTTTATTCACAAACTATCAATAGCATCAAAAGAAGCTCGGGAAACAAAATATTGGCTGTTGCTTCTGCAACAAAGCCAATTGGTTAATCACGACTTCTCTATCTATTTAAAAGAGATAGACGAAATTATTAACATCTTGACTTCAATCATCAAGACAATGCAAGAAAGAAATATGAAATAAGTTTTGAATTCTGAATTTTGAATTCAGGATTTCGCTAAATTTTTTAAACTGATTTATGGTAAACTTGAATTCAAAATTCAAAATTCAAAATTCAAAATTTATTGCGATGCGGTTGGTGCTCGCACTACTCTTTTTCCCGTTGAGCCTATCGGCTCAAGACTTGGGAGAAATGGATGTTTATGTCCAACCGTTCGACCCCTTTACTTTTTCTCCCGATACGGCAGAAATTCATAATCAAATATTTCACAGTACAACCGAAACAGTTATTACAACCGACACTGTAATTTGGGCAAGCGATGATTTTCCCGATGAATTGACCGTTGCGGAAACAACAGCTTTCAGTCCCGACCCGCAAAGGGCGCTTTGGTTGGGCGCAGTTATTCCCGGTTTCGGACAAATCGTAAACAGACAATATTGGAAACTGCCTTTTGTTTACACCGGTTTTGTGGTAGGCACTTTTGCAATATCGTGGTATTCAAGAGAATATAATTTTTTTAGAATAGCACATCGCGATATTATAGACCCTGACCCAACGCGAAACAGTTATGTGGATTTTATGACTATGCGCGGTGCTTCGGTAGATGACCCGCGTGCTCGTGAACAATACACAAGAATATTTCAATCGGCACGAGACCATAATCGCCGTTTCCGCGATTGGGCTATTTTGCTTTCAATTTTTTACTACGGTGCAGTAATATTGGAAGCGTATGTTAGTGCGCATCTGTTCGACTTTGATATTAGTCCCGATTTATCGCTAAATATTCAGCCTGCAATTATAAACAATGATTTTGGTCAGCCAATGTTCATAAACGAATATGATATTTTTTCGCAACAGACAAGAGTGTTGGGAAACAGCAATGCGTTTGGGCTTCAATGGAGTATTCGGTTTTAGTAAAGCACGAAAGGGCGAAAGCACGAATGCACGAAGTAAGGGCGAATTGAATTCGCCCAAAATTTGAAATTTGAAATTATGTACAAAACAATGAATAAATTTTCTTTTAAAAGCACTGTAATTATTTTTTTATTTTTATTCTCGGCAAATAATCTGGTTTACGGATTTATATTCCGAAATAGAAACGCACCGACAGAGGAAGTTGAAAATCAAACCGTTTTATCTCTCGACGAAATGTATTTTTATACAGACGAGATTGAAATAGAATACGAGCCTATTTTTTTTAAAGAAATCAATTACGAGCGTTTGGAAGCTATGCGCGCGCTCGATACAATTGATGTTGTTGTGCCAACGGAGTTTAGCAGAAGGCTTGATTATTTGGTAAATTTGTGGATGGTGGATTTGATGCAAAATCCCGAATGTATTTCCGATACGTCGCCTGTTATAACCACCGATTCGGCGTACAAAGCGCGCTTGGCGAGCTTGCCTCATGTTATCGAAATGCCGTTTAACAGTCATGTGCGCTCGATGATTGAACTTTATACCGTTCGGCGACCGCGCCAAGTTTCGCAACTTTTGGCGTTGAGCGAATATTATTTCCCCATTTTCGAGCAAGCATTGGAAGCTCACGGACTTCCGTTGGAATTGAGATATTTGCCTGTTATCGAATCGGCGTTGCACAACCGCGCTGTTTCGCACATGGGCGCAGCTGGTTTGTGGCAATTTATGATTGCGACAGGTCGCGCGTATGGTTTGGAAATCAACAGTTTGATTGACGAACGTTTAGACCCGGTAAAATCGAGCGATGCGGCAGCGCGCTTCTTGCGCGACCTTTACAGAATGTACGGCGATTGGCACATGGTGCTTGCCGCTTACAACTGCGGACCGGGAAATGTGAATCGAGCCATTCGCCGTTCGGGCGGGAAGCGCGATTTTTGGGCGATTTTTCCGTATCTCCCGCGCGAAACACGCAGTTTTGTTCCTATTTTTATAGCGGCAAATTATGCGATGAATTTCGCTCACGAACACAACATTTGTCAGGGAGCGATAACCAGACCTGTTTTTGTTGATACAGTTGTGATTACGGAACGAATTCATTTACAGCAAATTGCAACAGTATTGGATATTCCGATAGAATTGGTACGAACGCTCAATCCGCAATATCGCCGTGATATAATTCCGGGCGATTTGCGACCGTTTTCTTTGCGTTTACCGTTTAAATATGCGAATGCTTTTGTTGAGTATCGCGATTTGATTGTAGCCTATCGAGCCGATGAATTGGTACATAATCGTCGCGCCGAAGTCGATGCTATGCGCGCGTCTCATCCGAGCCGAGGTTCGGGAAATGCAACTATTCACACCGTAAGAAGCGGTGAAACATTGGGTCATATCGCGCGGAGATACGGAGTAACCGTTGCTCAACTTCGTTCGTGGAACAACATTCCAAGCAACAGTTCGAGAATTAATATCGGACAAAGATTGAGAATTTACAGATAATACAATGGAAAAACTCTATTATTCAATCGCCGAAGTTGCCCGCATGTTTGACGTAAATCAATCGCATTTGCGCTATTGGGAAAGTGTTTATCCGCAGTTAAAACCCAAACGAACTTCGGGAAATACACGACTTTATTCAAAAGAGGACATCCAAACGATTAAGCAAATAACTTTTCTTGTCAAAGAACAAAAACTGACGTTGGAAGGCGCAAAAAAGAAACTCGGCGACAAAAAAGACCAAGTTTCAAAACAGCAGGAAATAACCGAACGCCTGCGAAAAGTTAAAAAAGAACTGCAAGGAATTGCGCGTTTTTTGCAAGAGGAATGATTTGCGCCGAGCTGACTAATTAGCAGATTCCAATGCTTTTTTCTCAGCTTTCAGTTTTATGATTTTATCAAGTTTTTTCTCGGTTTTAAGACGTGTGATGTCAAACTTCATTAATACCGTAGCGGTCAGTGCTATAAGAAATAATCCTGCAAAGAAAATTAACGAAGCGGCATGATTCCCCGTTGCATCTCTAATTCCCGAAGCAATCATCGGACCTGCAATGCCTGCTGCAGCAAGCGCTGTCAGCGAATATCCGTGTATCGCTCCCAGTTGTTTTGTGCCAAATAAATTGCACAGAAACGGAGGCAAAACAGAAAAACCACCGCCATAACAGGAATAAATCGCCACCAATAAAATCACAAAGAGCCACACAACAGAAATATGCCCAAGTGCAAAGAATGCCAAAATCAAGAAAGCGGCAATTTGAAGCATAAAGAATATAAAATACACACCCAATCTGCCGATAACATCGGAAAGTGATGCCCAAACAAGCCTGCCAAGACCATTTACCACACCCAAAACACCAACGAGTGTTGCCGCTGCTGCTACCGTAAAACCGGCTGTTTCGACCGCCAAAGGCTTTGCCATCGATACAATCGCAATTCCGCAGGTAACGTTGATAAAGATCATAATCCACAAATACCAAAAACGCTTTGTTTTGATAGCTTCATTAGCTGTAAGCTGCGATAAATCGCCTCCTACTCCGGCAGCAATTGCGGCTTTTTTTCGGTCGCAATCATCCTCTTTTTCTTGGTTTTTTATGCTGTCAAGCATCCAGCCCTGCGGCGGGCGCGCCAAATACAGAGAGGAAAGCATCATTATCGTAAAGTAAAAAATTCCAAGAATAATAAATGTACGCGTAATGCTCATTTGTGAAAGTCCGCCCATAAAAAGCAACCATTTGATAAGCGGACTGCCAATAGCAGGAGCAAGTCCAAAACCCATGACAGCAAGTCCTGTCGCCATTCCTCTGCGGTCGGGAAACCATTTAATCAAGGTTGAAACCGGTGTAATGTAGCCCAAACCAACACCTGCGCCTCCCAATACTCCGTAAGTAAAATAGAACATAAACGGCGAGCTTAATGCCACCGACAAGCCCGAACCTGCAATTCCAAGACCAAAAAGCACAGCAGCCAAAAGCCCCATTTTGCGCGGACCGTGTTTCTCAACAAGATGCCCCAAAAAAGCTGCCGATAAGCCAAACATCAACATATTGATACTGAAAGTTGCTGCAATCTGAGTGCTTGTCCAACCAAACACTTCTTGCAATGGAAGGGTGAAAATACTCCAAGCATACACCGACCCAATCGAAACATGTAAACCAACAGCGCAAAGTGCAATTAACCAACGGTTTTTTATTTTACTACTCATAACCTATATACCGCTTAAATTGTCAATCTGGCGGTGGAAAAATTAAAATTTGAATTTGAGTTGTGATAAATCATCTTCATTTATTCATAGTCTATTAAAATCGTTTGCAAAGGAACAACAATTTATTTACATAATCGCACATAAAAGACAAAAATAATATGAATTTTATCTAAAAAGGAAAAATATTCAAAGAAAACAAAGCAAGTCGCTAAAAAAACTATATATCTGTAATTTCATGAAAACAGATTTTTATAAAATCTGAAAAATATACAGTATTACAAAAAAAGCAAAATATTTAGGATAAATCAAAGAAAATCGCAAAAAAAACTATATATTTGTAATCTAATGGAATGTAAATTTAGAAAAACATGAAAAATATCCAGTATTACAATTTGCAAAATTTTCGCTCCATACCGCAAATGAGTTCGGTGAGCGAAACAGTGAAACACCACATTGAAATTGTTGGCAGAGCATTGCCGTTCAAAACCAACAATTATGTGATTGACGAGCTGATAGATTGGGAAAATGTAGAAACAGACCCGATTTTTACGCTCAATTTTCCGCGTCGCGGGATGTTGTCCAAAACTCAATTTTCGGCTATCGAAAAGTTGGTTAATGCCAACGCCGACCAAAAAACGCTTGCCGATGAGATTGAAAAAATCCGTCTGTCGCTCAATCCAAATCCTGCCGGACAAAAGCACGATGTTCCTTATTTGGGCGAAATAAAATTGAAAGGAATTCAGCACAAATATCCCGAAACGGTGCTTTTCTTTCCAAGTCAAGGACAAACTTGCCACGCTTATTGTACGTTTTGCTTTCGTTGGCCTCAATTTTCGGGAATGAACGAACTGAAATTTGCAATGAAAGAAGCCGATTTGCTGTTTAAATATTTGAAAACCAAGAAAAAAGCAACCGATATTCTTTTTACCGGCGGCGACCCGATGGTGATGACAGCTTTCATTCTCGAAACTTATTTACTTCCGCTTCTTGCGCCCGAATTTAATCACATCACTTCCATTCGCATTGGAAGTAAGGCACTTGCGTATTTTCCATACCGCTTTTTGACCGACGATGATAGCGAGCAAATTCTCGCGCTTTTCCGCAAAATTGTGGATTCGGGAAAAAGCCTTTCCTTTCAAGCGCATTTCAATCATCCGCGCGAACTGACGACCGTTGCCGTGAAGCAAGCGATTGAAAAAATTCACTCGACCGGCGCGAAAATCAGAACGCAATCACCGCTTCTGCGCAACATCAACGATAAGCCCGAACTTTGGGCGGAAATGTGGAGCAAGCAGGTTGAACTCGGACTGATTCCGTACTATATGTTTGTGGCGCGAGATACAGGCGCGAAGGCATATTTTGAACTTCCACTGGAAAAATGCTGGAATATTTTCCGTCAAGCCTATCGCCAAGTGAGCGGATTGTGCCGTACAGCGCGCGGTGCGGTTATGAGCGACCACGCGGGGAAAATACAGGTTTTGGGCGTTACCGAAGTGCGCGGCGAGAAAGTTTTTGTACTGCGTTTTATTCAAGCTCGCAATCCGGCTTGGGTGCAAATTCCGTTTTTCGCCCAATACGACCCGAAAGCAACGTGGTTTAATCAGCTGAAACCTGCTTTCGGCGAGGAAAAATTTTTCTTTG
>Ga0123352_10015259_pt1 | contig 12226 bp, 4 predicted proteins | sample TergutLab28metaG_FD_89700 | JGI IMG/M metagenome (GOLD analysis project Ga0123352, IMG submission 89700) | Labiotermes labralis P1 segment gut microbial communities from Petit-Saut dam, French Guiana - Lab288 P1 | ecosystem: Host-associated > Arthropoda: Insects > Digestive system > Gut ... | reverse complement strand
TTTCATTAAGTCCACCGTCTTTACACAGCATATATTGTTGGCTAAAGTTTAGTTAAACAAGCTACATGTTTAGGCCTTACTTGGCAATCATCAGGCTTACGGGAGATTAGTATCAATTAAGGTACAAATGTTCACTGTATCTATGGGATCCCATTGTTTTACATAGTCTATGCATCTACTTAAAATTAGTTATTTGGATTAAGTGACAATCACATGTGATTGTCACTTAATCCAAATAACTAAATAGCTTGTTTAACTAAACATTAGCTAGCAATATATGTTGCGTAAAGATGGTGGACATAATGAAAAACTTGTTATAATTTTTATATACCTCGAAAAATTAGAACACTTACCTACTGAAAAGTGTAAAGGTAAAAGAGAAGTTCCTGTCGCTTCATGACATGCCAATGCAGTGACGGAGGGGAAGCGGCAGTATAACTCCAAACCATTCACAAGGAGGCACTAGAAGAAGGCGAGTGGTCAGCACCAGGCTGCGACCGTTTTATCCCAGTGAAGATCCAGTTCCCCTTTGTACAGGAGGCTAAGTGGGCTTCGGGGACCCTCTGGGCGGCTCGACAAATCTCGCCAGCACCGGGATTCGACTCCCGAAAATGAAAATTGTACTGACATAAAATATAGCTTAATGTCTCTTTATTTTCTTAGAATTGTGTTTTTGCTCCAATAAATATTGAGCGAGTTACGTTTGATATTGCCGCAGACATTAAGCAAGTCATCTTCTAAAACGCCTGATATATTGTCCCCAATTTAACGAAAATTAGAGTGTTGGGCGCATTCTAGTAAACCTCTCTAATATAGAATTTAAATAATATGAGTTCCCGTGTAACTTGCGGAAAGACAATCGGATGTAAGTGACGCAACTAATGCACTTTATAACTTTTAGTGAACGCGCCAAAAGGAAGCACATAAAACACAAACAAAAAATTAAAAAGGATGTGGGGCTATTTGACATAGACTGGGGAGAGTTCGCTTGAGTTACATGGCACAAACTGGCAGAGACGGAAACTGTTCCCCCTACGTAATTCAGTGAAGCAGAGTTATTTTTGGAAAGCTGATAGTTCCTCGGTTGGTAGAAAAAATACTCTATTTTAAGGCACCCGAATTTCATTTGTCGTGTTTAGAAGAGGCCGCCACTTGACCCTGTTATTAGACAAATCCAGTCCAAACCCCCAGCCTATTTATTAAATTAATTGTAATATAACCTCATTCTGCCTCACGTATACCAAGTGGTCTCTCTATATTACATTTCCCCACCAAACCTCTGCCTGTATTTATTTTATTTCCCATACGTCACACATGTCCCTTCTATCCCACCATCATAGATTTTATCTTCCAGATAACAATTAGCGAGTAAACAAAAATTGTTGAAATGATTGTTTGTGATGCGCATCGAAATATAAGCCTAGCTTTTAAATTATCATACGAATTTAAAATAAAAGCATGCAGCATCGCCGGTGCATTATACCACAAGCTGTAAACACAGTCTAGTGCTCCTGAGGATGGGCGAAATTATCGCCCGAAACATGTTGACCTGATTGTAATTATCAATAAAATTTGTTATGGTTTCATCTATTTGGCCGTTTGTATTATTATATGAAATTGGTAATTTATTATATAAATAAGCAGCCAATACTACTGAGTATATATCATCTAATGTTACATGTTTCTACCTTTAAAAGGCCATTATCAGGGTAAAATACTTAATACGAAACATTAAAAGAAAACGTAATTCCAAATACATTCCCAACAATATGGGGTGCCAACAAAAAGAAGCGATTATGTCTTATTTTTCATTTTATGGCAAGTATTTTAGACTGATTATGACCTTTTAAGAGTCAAAACTTGATACAGTATGTGATATATACTCAGTTGTTTAGAATAATCATTTTCATAGTAATTGTACCATAGCACAACGGCATACCTAACCTCGAAATAGGCAAAGTGGCGCCTTTAAGATAGACCTTCGCATGCACTATAATAGGCAAACCTGCAAATTAATACTGCATATGTCAGGAATATCGAAATTCTGTAGTAAATTTAAGAAATCTCTTACAACTGACGCAGCGCGTTTGGTTGAAATTTCTAGTATGACTTTACAACAGGCAGGATTTGTAGCAGTTATGTGAAGCTTAATATTAATAAGTCCGAATATGTATCTTTGGTTGCCATTGCGAGCAATTTCATATATCGTAACAAGTTCATTTCGGAATTTGTAGACCAGCTGATCATTTATCAACAATTCCTTGACCTGGGCTAATAAACACCAGAGAGAAATTCCAGAACAAACCAAAAAATAAAAGTTTCAGGTGTTTTACGTAAGGACCTTGAACTTCCAGCATAAGTTCCTCATCTGGTGCTGAGCAACTGTCATGTATTTCAAGCGCTGAAACAAAATATTGAGTCACAAATTTGTAAATGTTAACAAGAATGATACAGTTGTAACACGACTGGTGATGACTCAGGACATGGGATTCTATGAACAGGAAGAAGAAAAACCTCTTCCATGATAAGCTAGGTGCATGAATTTGGGGCGACAACAATATGGAAATGTAGTGGGAGAGCAAAAAAGTAAAACGGAACTGTTGTTTTGGGAGCTGAAAAGAAAAAGACCCAAGATATTTGCTTTTGGTTTGTAAATTTAATATCTGACTGATCCATGTGTATGCTTAGTGCATGTTTTATGTTCATGGGACCGTGCATCGCAATTCTATGTCAATAAATATCCAACGGGATGCAACTATACAGTTTATTTCATCCGTAAACTGCTCTACATTTTTCGGGTGGTCTCTCCACCCATCATCAGGAGCACAAATAACTGTATCTTCAGTATCTGATACTAGTCAACTGTAATAGATAAAAATAGTTATTCACCTACTATTTATATGTGGTATGTAAGAAATAAAATTTGGTTGGCCCTGATGTTTAAAATATTTCATTCTTGATTAAAAGACGGGAAAAAGAAGGAAAAATGAGGAAAGAAAAAAGAAGGAAGAAATTAAGAACGGAAAAGATTAGGCACGAAGAAAACGTAAGAAAAGCCAGAACCATGCACAGTAAGAACGAAGGTGAGCAGACAAAAAGAAAACAGGAGAAAGGAAGAATATGGGCTAAATGTAACTTTGGTCGAACCTTCAGAATCAGAAATAATTTCAATATCAAAGTACGGAACTGAATTGGCCAGAAAGCACACCAATTATGTAATGCTGGACACTTCGATATCAAAGCTCGTGTTATATCGATACTGTAAGGTCTTATGGATGTAATGTCAGGCAATCTATGAAAAGAAGCATAGACAGTCATATCCAGTGTTTCTCTAAGCGGCAGACAAGTTTCACAGGTTCGTGCAGTAACCTACGTGAACATTGTGATTATTCATTTGGACATGGCGAAATTGATTTATGTCTACGTGCTCCGAGCTGTTATGTGGCTTCATTAGAATGCGTAGGCTCGAAAGCGCATGGAACTTCACGTATGAGAACTGCGCTCTTCTGGGTTACAACGCGGCCTACACTGCTAATATTTCTTGACCACTGAAGATGGGACCGATAAGTTGTGCCGAAACGTCGGGAAGGAATTGCATCTATACGCTGCGTAAAAACCCACAAGAGCGCAAGTCTCATCGCCTTCGCGGCGGAAACCTGAAATCACGCAAAATTCACGTATTTTCTACTTATAACACCCAGTTTTTCCGCTAGTCTTAATTATTCAAATATTTAATTCGGAAGTAATTGAACTTTTCCTAAATCCACTTTTGGTAAGACTGTTTTCTAAAGTCTCAAGAAATTTACGAACTTCACGTTCTGTAATAACTAAGAATCTGTGGTAGCACTTCATTTATTAAGAATATGGTGCACTTTTGTTACAAATCTTGCATGTAAAAATATAAGCTCATGTTTGCTATATTTGAGGTTTCGAGAGTTAGCTATTGTCCTGTCCTGTAGTTAGCTATTGTCCTGTCCTGTAGTTAGCTATTGTCCTGTCCTGTAGTTAGCTATTGTCCTGTCCTGTAGTTAGCTATTGTCCTGTCCTGTAGTTAGCTATTGTCCTGTCCTGTAGTTCCATTGTGCTACACCGAAAAAAACACGTCTTTATGTTTCAATTTCGTTATTAATGATAGCAACGGGCAAGATCCAAAACTGAAATGACTGAATAGTTTTATTTACGTGCGTTATTTCACATCGCTGTCAGTTGCTAAGATAATACGTCGGTTATAGATGAATGAGTGGGTAAATAGCAGTGATGGAATGTCCCGGCGTGGATAATTCGAAGTACAGGAAGCATAACATATCCCAGAGTCAAATTTGTGTAATACAATTTTGACTTCCTGATGATGAGCTTATATGCTCGAAACAAAAATTATTGTGAAACAAAATTTGTGCATCAAGTTGGTTAAATACTGAGAAATTATGTAGTTAAGTTACTGTACAATTTTATCCGTGCATTTATATATATATATATATATATATATATATATATATATATATGTGTGTGTGTGCGTGTGTGTGTATATATATATATATATGTGTGTGTGTGTGTATATATATATATATATATATGTGTGTGTGTGTGTGTGTGTGTGTGTGTGTGTGTATGTATATATAACATATACAATAACAATGTAGGCTTCTGATAATAACAAAAGATGTATAAAACAATGCAGTTCACTACATAGGCTAGATTGTCGCTATTTTAGCACATTCTTACACAGCGAGTTAGTAATGAAATATGTCTCCATAAATGAACATCTCATAATTTTGCACAATTACTTGGACGTTCTACCTTGGGTTTGCAAGGAAACGGTTGAAACACGTTTCTCATTTCAAAATCCTCGCGGGGAAAATAGTGCTGTATGGATAATAACATATGGCTCGCGAGCTGCAGGTTGAGCGGACTTGCCCTAGACTGTTTCATATAAAGGGCAACCAACCCTAAATAACATTGACCAAAAGTATTTCTCGAAATGTATTTACCAGTACTTTGTTTTTGCTTCAGGCTAATCGATCTTGACCCACTGTAATTTGAATATACCCTCTATGTACATCCACATTTATGTATTTAAACTACATACAAAAAAAACTTTTTTATATTTATACTATTATTGTGTCCATAAGAGTCATGAGTCTTCGTTAAAGTAGTATATACCGCTGCCTAAGTTTCATTAGAATGATAACGATGAGCTAGGTTTGACATGTGGTACGCATAGGAGAGAAAGCAAACAAACCAGCTTTCCGAAAAGAACTACTCCACTGAGCTACGTAGGTGAAAACTCTCTTAGTCGAACTCACAAATGCAGCCATCAAAGTCTGCCAAGTAACCTTAGTGAATTTACATCAGTAAATGTCTAATGACACAGCATCCATGTATGTTTCTTGTGTTCCTTTTGGTGCTTTCAGGGTTTTAAATACCATGTTTCAGTCAGTCAAACGTATTTATTACCTGAGTCTCTAACTGTACGGAAAATTGCGCTTGCTAACACCAGGTTTTTTGCAGTACGTCGCCTTTGTATCCAGTTTTATAAATAGTAACACACAAAAACAATTTGCAGCCATATTTACAGATATTGGGTTATCTTTCCAAAATCTGTAGTCCAGATAATACACCAACTAATGCACTTGTATAAAAGTTACACATTAAAACACTAAAACTGTTCCGACATGTTTCGGTCCTAAGATCATCATCAGGGAGCTAAATTTTCCTTGCTAAAGTCACATTAAAAATAGTCACTGATTTACTTCGTTGTATTAATAGGGTGTTGTGGCAGCATGCCGTGTTGTGTAAGGTTATGTTGCGAAGAGTGCCCTGCTATGGATGTGCCTTCTGTGCTTCGCACACCGAGTCACTGCTCCACAACACATTCCTACACAACATGATATGCTGCCACAGCACCTCGTTTGCAAATACCAATTGAATTGTAAATACTGTAACATAACTTTAGCAAGGAACAAAGCTCTCTGATGATGATCTGACAAGATCGAAACATGTCGGAGTGTTTGAAAATGTTTTAAAAGAGTTTTAGGTGAATTTATGTGTGCATTCATTGGTTGATAAATTGAAGTGATCTGAACTGAGTATTTCTTCTTCATCAGGCAAATATTCTGTCCATAACACAATCAATTTAAAAATTATTACTGATTTACGTAAGTCAAATATTTAATTTAAAAATTAAAAAAAATACATACAGCCAATTACTGGGAATAGAATAAAATAAAATTAATTTTTTCTGTTATTTGTTTTCTATTCGTCTTTTAATTGAAATTCTTTATTAAATTGCTCCTATATATAGACGTGTTTTCTGTGCGCCTCTACTGTCTTAATATATTTTCTACCTGTACGCTCTGTACTGTATATGTCAAGTGCAGGAGTCTTGTCGCTTCCGCAACCGAATTGTGTTCTTCACCTCCTTTTTCAAGATTCAAAAAACCTCACAGCAGATTGTGTAGCGAAACTCGTTCGTCATGGGCTGTCACGTGTTGCAACGTTCAGTATTTGTAAGTTTAAATAACAAGCCGGTTGGCAGAATTTTGTGTGCTGTCGATTGCGGTATGCGTAATTTTCGGCCAAATTGCCTTTTTGGTTTCCTTGGCTTGCAAATAAATGGTGTTAGAAGTTCATGTACCTTCGTTTCATTGACTGGTCATTTACCCTGACTTGTCTCTCAACACATACAATAAGCTTCGTTAAACAACCTACCCCAACTGCCAGAAGATATTTTCGTTTTATGTACCTTGACATTCTCAACTGCAACCACAAATTTCGAATCGTGATAACAGAGAATCCTCTTAGCTTTCTGTATTCAAGACGTCATTCTTACCAGCCGAAGTGTCGGTGCTGATGCTTCATGGAAAGCCAATTAACGCGAATTTAATCTGGATCATATTATCCACCAAAAGACATTAAATTTTCATTCGAGCGAATTATATTTTGTCAACAATATCGCAATAAATTCTTCTACATCTCGTGATCACTCAGTGCTGGTGCACGCATGTCGTAAGGTGATTCACCCAACTTAAGTAACTATGAACAGAACACAGAACAGGTTTGACACGTGGCATTACTGCATATGTACGGGTTACGAGGTGACACAGGTGGTTGGGGCACTGCGCTACAAGCCAGAAGGTAACGGGTTCGATTCCAGAAGGAGTGATTGCAGTTTTTCATTGAATTAAACCTTTCGACAACAATGGCCCCCTGGGATCGACCGATTCTCTAACATAAATGAGTACTAGGGTTTGTCTTGGAGGTAAAGGCGGCCTGTGCCTAGGGTTGACGACCTTACCACCTTCACGTGTCGAGTGTCTAGAAATTTAGGAGTCTCAAACGTCTGGAGCCGTAAGAGCCTGCCCAGGATTGTAATAGGATAACTTCATCTCTACGTTTCACTATAATTCGTAATGAGCTGAAGACTCCATTTCACCTTGGACTGCTAACGTCGTTACTTGAGACCTTCGCTATTCTGGGATTTTATGCGCAGTATATTATTATTTAGCGACGTTTCGGCACAACCTATCGTTCCCATCTTCTTGGACTGCTTGATCCTTGAGAATGGAACCAATTGGTTGTCCCGAAACGTCGCTAAATACCAATATATGCCGCGTAACATCCCAGAAGAGACAAGATCTCATTTCCGCCACGGCGGAAGCTGGAAATAACACCGCTATTACCTTGCTCCTTCACTTCAAACGAACAGTTGCACGAAACTTAGCCCTATTAAGTGACTTAGGACTCTTACCAAATTTTGCAGCCAGTTCTTTATTAGTGTAGACATTAAAGCATTAAAATTGTAATAAAGATAAATTGCTGGATGTTCTGTTTTACTCACGATCATAATTCTCCAGCTATGTTGCACCTAACATCCCTATTGGCGGTAGGAAGATTATGTAAATTACTCGATAATTTTTCCATTGAAATCTCTTAATACTCTTGATAGATTACAAAACAGGTTCCTACGTGTTTACTTCAGGCTGCTCACGGCTTGTTTGTTCCACTGTGTAATAAAGCACGGCCTTCGAGACGATAATGATATATAATAAAGTTCGGATCTGAATTGCGATTAATTCTCTTTGGTAAGATTCAACAACTTGTTATTGACTTTAATGATGGAGCAGAGGGGCAACTAGTGAAGGTTTACAAACTCTAAAGCCTGTGGTAACATTTCGGTAGAAGAAAGCGTTGCGAATTGTTGTTGGGCTTAAGGACCTTCGTGGTCATTGCAACAGTAACAGACCCAGGAAATTTGTGGATGTAACCTGGTTTCTGTGGGGTCAAATGAAATGAATATTCTGAAACAAATGCATCAGTTCGGCCTCTATGTAACGAATTTCTAATAGGTTTTGAAGTAGGTGAAAATTTTGGTAGAAACTACTACATGTTGTGGGCTAAATGCAACCAGATAAAAACTCAGCTGCCCATTTAACTTATAATTTCTGTGATCTTTCAAGCGCGTTCGCAAAATTGCTGAAAGCGACTATTAGGTGCGTCGTGTCTGTCTTCCCTCCGTAATCATGAAACAACTCGGCTCCCACTGCATTGATTTTCATGAAATGTGATATGTAATTATTTTTCGAAATAAGCCGGGATAACGCAGTCGGTATAGCGACTCGTTGCGGGCTGAACGGTCCGGGGATCGAATCCCTATGGGTGCGAGATGTACCGCACCCGTCCATACCGGCCCTGGGGTCCACCCAGCCTCCTATACAATGGGTACCGGGTCTCTTTCCCGGGGGTAAAGCGGCCGAGGCGTGGCGTTGGCCACCCACCCCATCTTACGCCAAAGTTAAGGAAAGAGTACTACACCTCTACTCCCCTTCTGGACCTTCGTGGCCTGTTCTGGGGTGAACTTTACTTTACTTTTAATTTAATTCTTTTCGAAAATCTGTCAAACAATTTCAAGTTTAATTAAATTCTGACAATAACGAGCACTTCACATGAAGACCTCTGTACATACATGACAATATCTCGCCGAAGGTGTCTTAGTATGAGAAATATTTAAGAAAAAACTTCGTATATAAAAATGACAACACACATTTTACGTTCGGTAGCTTTTTATAGAAAGACGTGCCGTTTGTGAGATAATGTGGAAAAATATGGTAGAGCCAGACAGGACACGTGACAGTTTAATACGGCGCATGCGCTTTGCGTGCAGGACAACTAAGGCTACAAACATTCATTCAGAATATTTAATATTTATTGCTTTTCCACAGCAATAATGGTTAGGCTAACGGCCCTTAATGTTCCGCTATAGGCACTGGACTTCTCTTGTTCTTTCTGATGTTTTAAGTTCTCCTAACAATTTACATAACATATAAAGTAATATATTCCAAATACTTAAAAGTCAACTTATGGAAGTCATCATATTTGTCAAACACAAATTCTGTTAGATTATTAGGAACTCAGATATGGCAGTGGACAATTCCTATCAAATTATGTTGTACTTTCGAATGTTGTAATCATCACGAATAGAAAGAAATGTACAATACAGCGTCAGAGAATCTACAATGTCGAAGAGAAAAGTGTAGGTAATTAGCGTTCGTATATGCAATATGGCGCGCTAATGTTTGTCAGGCACTTTGGTTTGACAGTAAATATTAGCCTATTTCCAGACACTAATTATTCCCAATTCCTGTTGTATATATTAGTCATATCTTTACTAAAAATATTTTGGATACATTAATATGAAGAAATTTAAATTAAATTCTCCTTCCCAATATATTTTAGTATAGAAACCTTTTCAAAGTTACTAATTTAAAATTTGATGAAGATATTAAAATGATCTCTGAAAACACTGAAATTGAAATAAAAAAAAAAGAATGTCAGAAAGCGGGACCAAAATTACCTACAAAAAGCAACAGGGAAATATATAATAGAATCAAATAGGCAGCGTACGTATAACGTAACATTGTGACGCGTTGACTTATTGTGTATACTTTCTCGGCTTTTTAAAAGTCTGATAGCATTTCATAAAAGAAATTAATTTTTTTTGGCGACATAGTGTTGCCAGCAACAATCAACACTACCTACTTAGATATGCAATTAAAGTGTCCGATACTTCTGCCAGATTATAACCCAAAACAACTACATTTTCATAGAGTCACCAATACCAAATTTCACGTAAATCCATCTAACGGGAGCCATGCTGATGCCTGAGGAGAGACGGATGGACAGACGGCCAGGCAGACAAAAATGCTCGTAGAAAGATGGAAAGACGGTCGGACGGGCGGGCACGTAAACTAAGAGCGTGATACAGTTTCAGTTGCAGAGAGCGCTTTTATGGAGATTTAACGTTGCCGGTAACAATGAAATTAAGTTTATCTTCACGTAAAGTGCCTGTTACTTTTTCCAACTCTAACCAAAATTAGGGCTACCAAACAAATTTTCATGCAATTCTTCAGGATTAAATTTCACGAAAATTCGTCCAATGGAAGCGGCAATTATACTTGCGGACAGACGGACGGACGTAATTTAGGCAATAGGCGCTCTACTTGAGTATGCGAATGCGCCTGAAATGTTTAGGTGCGGTCAGCTGCAAATAAATTTGCTGCATTCTTCAAAAATATTTTTGATACTGTTAGGTCTTGCAAACTTCGAAAGAAAATAGTATTTTCAAGGCGCAAGAATAAATAATTAAGCTTTGGGTTGCTGAGTACGTCGAGGAGACAATGATGTCTATATGTGTATATTGTCACTTCAGTTATTAACCAACAATTGCACTTACATAAATTCCATATAAAAACACTTAAAAACAATTAAAATCATTCCGACATGTTTCGATCTTTTTTAGATCATCAAAACATGTTGGAGTGATTTTAATTGTTTTTAAGTGTTTTTATGTGGAATTTATGTAAGTGCAATTGTTGGTTAATATTTGAAGTGATTCTACGAAATGTACGGTGCAACAATAAGGTTTATGTGCATATTGTGTATATACACAATGTAATATCTCCATCCTGTACCTTGCTTACTTACTTACTCCATGGTGCAGAGTTCTTCTTGAGAAACTAACTGGTTTGCAGCTAGTCAAGAAATTCCCCGCATTTCACGGAACCCGAAGGTTCATTACCGCACTCACAATCATCCGCCACCTGTCTCTATCCTGGGCCCGCCCAATCCAGTCCATATACCAACATCCCACCTCCTGGAGATCCATCCTAATATTATCCACCCATCTACGCCTAGGTCTCCCCAGTGGTCTCTTTCCCTCTGTACCTACATATTGTATTTTACGAACATACTTTATTTTATACTACTAATTTTAATTTTAACTAAGAGTAATATAATGCTTTAATATTTTATTGTAAACGATACGGGATCACATAGAATGCACACTTCCTGTGTACCTGAACTGTGCTCTACTTTGGCCTGATGATGGCTGTTTTACAGCCGAAACAATTTGCCTAAAAGTTGACGACAACGTTTTGTCAAGTTGTTGACTATACGTGTTGTGCTTTTAGACGGTAGTAAATATCGCTGTATTATTACACACAACGGGATGGCTCGCATTAAACCTCCAGCAGAGCTTATGCTGTGACAACGGCACAGGCTAACTTTCAGTAGTACGACACGCCATTGCGCTTACTTCGTCGACATCGTCAACACCAGTACAACGAGGAGACGAAATGTGCTGAATTTGTTGACCAGACCACTTGACATACAAGCCACAAAAACTTGGCAGGGTCTTTTTTAAACCGCTCAACGTAAACTACTTTTATGGAGAGAGCAGGTGGCTGAAGATAAACCCGCATTGTACCTTCACCTAATTTCATTTCCTCTATATATATGTTGCAGCTTGGTGCACAACAGCAGCACCGGATCTGGCGGTCTTGGGTTTCTTTCCTGTGACGTCACTGGCAACAGATGATAAATGGAATCCAAAAACTTCTCTCTTTCCCGCTGTAGTTTAGAGAGCGAAATGGAGACATTCTAACCGGCAACATCTACTGATAAAGGATACTGCCAAAGCGGAGAGACAAAAGTCTTGTTCAGTACTTTGCCAAATGTAAACTTGCTGCTCTGAAATCTGTTCCTCCAGGGACCACTCTTCCAAAGAAACAAATTAGACAAAGTAAGTACAAAAGTATGGTGTTGAGGGGAATATTTGGACCTAGGAGGGACGAGGTAACGGGGGAATGGAGGAGATTGCATAACGAGGAGCTAAATGATTTGTACTCCTCACCCAATATTGTGCGGGTGATAAGATCGAGAAGAATGAGAT
>Ga0123352_10015257_pt1 | contig 12227 bp, 7 predicted proteins | sample TergutLab28metaG_FD_89700 | JGI IMG/M metagenome (GOLD analysis project Ga0123352, IMG submission 89700) | Labiotermes labralis P1 segment gut microbial communities from Petit-Saut dam, French Guiana - Lab288 P1 | ecosystem: Host-associated > Arthropoda: Insects > Digestive system > Gut ... | reverse complement strand
TGTGTGTGCGTGTGGTGTGTGTGTGTGTGTGGTGTGTGTATGTGTGTGTGGTGTGTGTTGTGTGTGTGATGTGTGTGCGTGTGTGTGATGTGTGTATATGTGTGTGTGTGGTGTGTGTACGTGTGTGTGGTGTGTATGTGTGTGTGTGGTTTTTGTGTCTTTGTGTGTGTGCGTGTGTGTGGTGTGTTTGTGTGTGGTGTGTATTTATGTGTTTGTGTTTGTTTGTGTGTGAGTGGTGTGTGTGTTTGTGTGGTGTGTGTGTTTGTGTTTGTGTGTGGTGTGTGTGCGTGTGTGTGGTGTGTGCGTGTGTTTGTGTGTGTGTGTGTCGTGTGTGGTGTGTGTGTGTGTGTGTGTGGTGTGTGTGTGATTGTGTATGTTCTGAGGTGTGTGCCTGTGTGTGGTGTGTATGTGCGTGGGGGGGTATTGTATATGTTGTTTGTGTGTGTGTGTAGCTTAATAAACTATTCACACTGCCGGCTAAGCATTCGACGCACGGCTGAAGACCCTGATTATTTTAAAGCCTTCTAACTTAGGTCAGCCTATCTTACTGTTTGGTTACAACGCATTTTTAACGTTACTGATAACAGAATATGACACTTGCATGTACAGTCGCCTAAATATGCATTTTAATATTGCCCTATACTACTGGAGATCTTCCAAGTCAACTTTTTCCAAATTAGTTTCCAACCAACTACAACTATCTTCATCAGGCTTACCATGTACCCAACCCATCATACCATTTTCTATATGTCACATTGTAACGATACTAATGACATGCATAAATCACGAAGTTTCTCTACGTAGCATAAATAAGTGCTGTTGCAAATGGAGAATATCCCGATGTTACAATACACGCCTATCTCAAGCACAACTTACGTTCTTCGGTCAACGCATCAAATTAGGAGCATCGTCTATAAGAATATATTCTTTTTCTTTGAGAAATTAATGGTGTTTTGAATGTTCGGTTGTCCACGCCGTCATTGTGATTCAACATGGCCAGGAAGAAGGTATTTTTTCCAATTTCTTGTAAAGGTCTGCCTTCTGTGGACATTAACCAGTGTAAATCGTATATTCCTAATTGTAAAATTCGTTATTTATCTTCATTAAAAATACTCCATTTTATTGCATTTTTAAAATGTTTTCTACGTCATTTTGCAGTAAAAGGTAAAGGTTAAACAATCCCTACAGGCTGTAAGTGTTCCAGGAGGTTGAGGCTCCCAGATTTCATAATAATCGGCATATGAAGGTGGTAAGGTTGTCAGCCTTACGCACCGGCCGCCTTGGCCCCCCAGCCAGCTGGCAAACTTCGGCTACCCTGACGGAGGTTTTTCCGTGCTTTTACTTCAGTTGTAAGGCAAATGCCAGGGTAAAACCCGCAAAGAAGGAGCACGGCCCGCACTCTTCCCAATTTTTTGTCTTGTTCTATGTATTATTTGTTTTGTTTCGTTCTGTGTATTTGTGTGTGTATGTGTATGTGTGTGTGTGTGTGTGTGTGTGTGTGTGTGTGTGTGAATGTGTACTGTACTACTGCCACCGGGTGGCTACCCAATTGCAGTTAACAAATATACCATAACAATATTCCTGGTACTCATTTCTGTCAGAGGCTGAGTTGACCCCAGAGCCCTAGTGCGACCAGAAGGATTATGTCAATGAAAAATTCCAATGACAACATCGGGAATCGAAGCCGCGAACTTTCGGCTTGTAGCGCAGTGCCTCAATTCATCACCACCACAACCACTACCACCACCACATCCACCGCCACTACCACCGCCGTCACCGCTACCACCGCCGCCACAACCACCCCCACACAACCGTCGACCTCACCACAGACACCGACACCGCCGCCGCCGCTGCCGCCGCCGCCGCCACAACCACTACCACCACCACCACGTAGCTAAAATTGAGTTGGGCCACTTGTTCACTCGTTCCGGTCTCACCATTCTAGAAGTCTCTATAATGGTCTCCTCTGGTTTCTTCTGCCTTCGGTCTGTAGTTTTTTATTATCCCTGTAATCTATTACTGGGAATTCTATTTATATGTTGCAACCAGTTTCTTCTTTATTCCAGTATTTTGTCCAGAACTGGGGTTACACTTATTTTCTTTTGCAATTTCGGTGTTTGTTTTACAATCTGTCCAAGTGTATCCTGCTGTGTTTCTCACATATTTAATCTCTGCTGCTGTTATTCTTCTTGCGTCTCTTGCTTTAATGATACAATTTTCACCACTGTATAACAAAGACGGAAGGGCTAGTGTATTGCATTGTTTTATTCTTCTGTTCTTTCAAGCTTTCTACGGTCTGTTATTTTCAAACAGTCATTCAATTTAACAAGGTCCCATTCTTTTTTATAAGATTAAAATTTCCTAAGTTTTTCAAAGAATTTATTCCTTAAATAATTTTGTTATCTATTATAATCTTATTTCCAACTGGCTCTCGTCTTTTAAATGCCATCACTTTTGTATTCTCTACATATATTATTAAATCGCATTCTGTTATTATTTGATTTGATTTATACACAATTTTCTGCATGTTATCTACTGTGATGGATATTATAACTTGATCATCAGTAAATAACAGCGTACTAGTTGCTGATTTTTTAAAGTACAATTTCTTTTATGTCTTCTTTAGGAAAAAATTCATTTTGTCCTATTTAAACTGTTACCCCAACATTTGCTTGGAGAGACTAAAGATAAATTGCAGAAGAAGTAGCCAACTTTTGTGTCCAGAGTCAAACCCAAGATCTCCCTACCCGGAATCAAGTGTACTAACCACTCGGTTATGTAGTTTAGTAAATTGTAGATATTTTCAATGTACGTAACATGAATTTCAGACCGAATAAGTTTTAGAAGTCTATACTTCTGTTCCACAAAAGTTCAACTAGAACAATTACAGTAATTATCCGAGTAATTACATTCATTTCCCTCCTTTATGCTAAACGAAGGTGTTAAGCCATGGGAATTACATACAAATTTTACACTATCACGCACACCAAACTGTGAGCTGCCACACCAAAGTGTTTAACCTCTTGTTTCTTCAGGCTCAGGATCCACCAGGTCTTTGTCTGGTTCGGTCGTACGTAAATCTGCATCATAACGGGCTTTCGGAGAGAAAGGGAACATTATATTTTTCAACAACATCCTTTATTTAACAGTTCGTTCAGCGGGCAACATAACTCGCATATAATGCATCAAAACGCAATCCAGCGCGAAGGCATAAATTTTGAAACACTTTTTAATTTTTATCTAATATGGTTTCGTCTCGTAGGTGTTCCTCTACAATCCCACAAAGAATCTATATTTTACGAATTTTACTCTACAGTTATATTACTGAATGCATATTCTGTCGTCATAACAATGTGTTTAGACGTGTTTCTGCACTTCGACGACTTGGAACGCATCATGGAGACTTCCAGAGTCATAGTTCCTGCCTCAAGCTCGCTCTGGATCCACCTGTGCATCAGGTAACAACTCGATACCAAAAATGTACAAGAATTTTTAATTCCGGTTCAGTTTTCAGCGTCCTGCATTTATACAACAAAGGGTTAACTTACGACAGCACATTGGCATATATGTAAATCCTGAAAACATATGAGCGAATTGATGGGTTCTTATAAAATTCCAAGGTTTATTGTGTCAGCCCTTTGAAGTTTAGTATTTTTAATACTGATAATTGGGGACTGCGGTAGCACAGTGGTTAATGTGCTGTGCTACAAACCGGAAGGTCGCTGGTTCGATCCCAACAGGTGTCAGTGGGTTTTTAAGTGACATAAAAACCTTCCGATCGCACTATGGCCCTGGGGTCGACTCAGCCTCTAACAGAAATGAGTACCAGGAGCATTTCCTGGGGTAAAGGCGGCCGGTGCGTAAGGCTGACAACCTACCACAATCCTGTGCTGTTGTCACGAAATCTGGGAGCCTTAACTTTCTGGAACCCTCTGGGCCACTCCTGGCCTGTAATGGGACTGCTTTACCGTACCTTTTAGTACTGATAATACGAATGAAATGGTAGTAGACATGCTACAACTGTTATTTAAGACTCTCGTAATTCTACATGGTAAGAGCTTCAACAATTTGTAAATTCTTTTAGGTAACACTCTTTACGAAGCAAGATTAAACCAGACCTTAAAATTTGGTGTTAACTTTCCAACTGGATGTAGAGTATCAACTAATGATATAATGGAGGAAGTCGTGTGAAATTTTATTTGTAAATAGGTCTCACTCTTAACCTCAGTATCTGTATGGGTCATTTTTATGGACTAACAGTTAAAACTTGGCGACAGTACGAAAAATTTTGCTTATAGCGTCGAATAAAATGCCATCTGTAAGCTAGGGAATTATGTGTACAAATTGAAGATCGAACTTAATTAACTTATAATTTGTGGTATATTGTAGCCTCTAATTCCAGAAAAGGCCTTCCTAAAACTTGTTTTCTATTAAAAGATTTTTATTTAATCTGCGGACTGAAGTTTTCTGATTGATTATTTCCACTGATTCACATTACAATTAAGAGACATAATTAAAATTAGAATTGTACGCTCTACAATTGAATTAGAATAGGAATTATGGATGCAAGTTTTTTTAATAATCTTATTTTATTACGATTATTCTAAAGATAAAATTGTGTGTATAATTCTGAAGGAACTATATTATACAAACTGCGGAAGTAGCTCTAAATATGACCGTATGTCAAGAAGAGATATTCTGTCTTTTGTGTCACCGTTCCTCTGACCCAAGCGGTCACAATAAAAACGACTTTCCTTAAATAAGTAGAATAGAAATGTCTAGTGACAAAGAAGTCAGTATTGTAACATCAAAACTTAACTGTAAATTGATATGATAGTATACTGTTATTATCTCGCATTCTCTGAACCGTGCATCGTGATACATACTCGAGAAAGACCAACAAGATGCACCTTTTTCTCATTGGAATCGTATCGTGTTAGCAGCTAGACACTCCGTAGATGCATGAGAAATATTGTGTGCTGCGAGTACAGAAAAAACCTCCTGATGATGAACTTGTTTTTCCGAAACACGTAGAGAATAATTTAATTGGTATAAATTAATGTGATAATGGTGCATCTTGTTGGCCTTTCTCAAGCACACCGATTTATCTTCTAATTTCTTAACGACTAACCCCAGAGTTAAATCCTACATAGGCCACTGGCTACAAGAAGCCAGAAGTTTTGGGGCTTAACAAATAACACCAGTTGCAGGCCATCTTGGATTCTCCTTTCATTTTGTCATTTTAATATAGCCACATATTGTTAGTGTATGCGTCAAAGAGGCAATGGTTGTTTTGTGCAGTGAGATATATGTCATAATGGCATAAAGTAAAGTAACGGAATATTGTATTACTTTATTAGTTGAGATCAGCATTATAGCCGCTTGACACTGTAATAACTGTGATAAGTAAAACTGCCCTCCATCGAGAGTTACTAATATTCGAACATTGTAAAATAAGTTAATGTGCTCAAACGAATTATTTATAAATAATTTTGTTCAGGTTCGAGAAAAAGGCGATGGAAAATCTAATGCGCCTTGCAGCGGCTTTCAAATATGAAGACATGAAGAGCAGTTCATCTGCAGACGACAGATTCAGAATGACAGCGCTTCTTTCTGTCATCAAACCAGCCACCGTCAAAATTTTGATCCTTGCTTTAGGGTACCACACATGTTACCTCATTCTTCGTTTGGTGATGAAAAAAGACAGACCTATGGCTATCAACGCGTATTATGGGTTCAACACATCCAGCAGCCCCATTTACGAGATGATCAATCTCTCCCAGGTGAGCTTATGTTTTTCTAGTATTTGTCTTACGGTCACAAAATGGTGTAAGAATAAGCTGCTAGCTTATTCTTATACTTCTTGTTGTGGGGAGGTCCTTGAGACTCTAACTAGTGAATACAGACGTGCGGATAATCTAGATAACTTAAATAATTTGGTGACATAATTTCACGGTAGCTTTCCTGATATTAGCCCGTTGAATGTGAAATTTTTTTTATTCTTAAGAAACCCAAAGATTCATCCTTCTATACGAGGGCAATCTTGAACACTATCGTCACCCATTTAGTCTACTTTTAATTTACGGTCTACTTTTCTGAAAACGCATCTTAATATTGTAATCCAATAGAAGTCCCTAAGGCAAGCTCTCTATTATTTTAAGTATCGTATATAAATTATACTGTGGGCCGGGTAGCTCAGTCGGTATAGCGACTGACTACGGGCTGGACGGTCCGGGATCGAATCCCGGTGGGGACGAGATTTTCCGCCCGTCCAGACTGGCCATGGGTACCGGGTCTTTCCCGGTGGGAAAGTGCGGCCGGGGCGTGCTGCTGACCACTCACCCCTTCTAGTGCCGCGGTCATGGAAGAGTAGAGCTATACCTCTACCCACCCTCTGGGCCACACCGGGCCTGTAACGGGATCACTTTAGCTTTACCTTTTTAATATAAATTATCCAATGTTTCTTTTTCTGCCTTATATGCCACGTGTCTTAACCAACCGCATGAGACTACTGAAAGAAGGGAGATAAATACATTACGATAAAGACGTAATTACACACGTCAGTTCACGCAGAGCCTTCCATGAGTTAAAATAAAAAAAATTCAGCCTTACTAATTACATTAAGAACAACAAACAACTTCGAAAATGCTGTTAAAATCGACTACACTTCTGTGTTGTGCGAACATTGTGAGGTGATAATCACGACGGTTTCTCTTGTCAAGAAGAGACATACAATCAATTGACAAAGTGTGTCAATATATTGATAATTATGTAAATTATGAAAATACTATAAATGTCACAAATATATAAATATACGTCCCCTTAATACATCGGCGCAGTCAAACCATAATCACTAGTGTCTGTGCTTGTTACAAAGGGTCGCTGTGACCTCACTGAGGTCGAAATTTGTAGGGATGTACAGTTGATATTATCAGTGTATTCGAGTTGTATTTGTATAGCTTTTCGTGTTGTTTACGTGTTTTAAGTCGACTGCAGACCGGTATGGACATTCACGTAAAGAGTGATGAAAGTAAGTACAAGTATCTCAGTTAAACAAGAACTTCTAGCGATTTTGCAATGAAGTTCCTGTGTCTTGTTACTAGTATTTATGGGTTCGGGGCAATAGAATAATTCGAGCTAGTGGATCCAAGGAATAAATTTAAATAAATTTATAATATTACTTTTACTTGAAGTGGGCCGGGTAACTCAGTCGGTATAGCGACTGACTACGGACTGGACGGCCCGGGATCGAATCCCGGTGAGGACGAGATTTTCCGCCTGTCCAGACCGGCCCTGGGGCCCACCCAGCCTCCTATACAATGGGTACCGGGTCTTTCCCGGGGATAGAGGTGGCCGGGGCGTGGGGTTGATCCCCTATCTAGTGCCGAGTTCCTAGAAAGAGTAGAGCTATAACTCTACTCACACTGAGGGCCTTCGTGGCCTATAAAAAGGGTGAAAACCTTCCTACTTTTACTTGAAGCCGAAAGGAGAGCCGATTTACTAAATTTCGTACACAGGGTGTTCCTCTAATATTTCGACGAAATTCAGGAGTGAGATCACAAAAACAAAGTAAGAAAAAAGTTCATGTAATCTTATATCCGTAAATTAGTAATTACTACTGCAAATGAGAGACTACATTGAACAATAAATATCTTTATATTTTTATCTTGGAGATGCAATTAAAAATAAAAAGACTTTTGGCCAACACAATTTTTAGGCTTGTCAAACTTCCGTATCTGCGACCGAAACCTTTGAAACGATGCGACACTCCATTATCAGACGCGTCCATGTTACGTATTGGTTCAGGTGGAGGACATTTTGAGAATTTGTTGTGAATTGTGATTGCATAATATATAAGAATTCAACAGTTATGAAACTGAAAAATTATGTTTTAACTGTATTATGGCAGGTGTGTGAAATATTACATAGTTAAGATATTTGTTGCTAAATACGATCCTTCAATTAAATTCATAAAACCCTCATCACCATACGTGCGTATGTATGAAGGTTTTCTTTGTTTTGATGTTCGTCCATGCATTTTAGGTACATACTGTATGGTAGGGATGCTCAGAAAGTTTGGAAATATCAGAAGTATTAATATTAATAACTAAACTTTGTCCCAAAAATCTATAGAAATTGCAGGATTAACAAATTATTTATACTTAAACTCGTACAGACACAAAGGCCGATGCCGGTAGCCTCGCAGTCTAAGGCCGATTGCACATTGGTATTTCGGATGCGAATTCCGCAGTAGGCATGGATGTTTGTCTCTTGTGAGTGTTGTGTATTGTCAGGTAGAGGTCTCTGCGACGGGCCTAACTCTCGTCCAGAGGAGTCCTACCGATTGTGGGTGTGTCACTGATTGTGATCAAATGCAACGATAACCCGCTACACCTGCGACGAGTAAGTAGAAGGAAGTCAGAATAAGAAATAAGGATCGACACTTAAGTACAGGGTTATTCGAAATGATTGTCGGGGTTTTAAAAACTTGTCATACACAATACACTTGAGATAGGAGTATATGTTTTTTTTATTTAATAGAACAACACTTCAAGTTTTTGTTACATACCTTACAGGTGCTTTATATGTGCACCCTTTGTGATTCTACAAACATCAACACGATCATCGGGTTCGTTCCAAACTGTTTGTAGCATGTCAGCGGTGATGGTTTCAGTGGCGGTTCTGATTCGTACCTTCAGTTCCGGGATACTTGCGGGAAGAGGAGGAATATAAACCTGATCCTTGACGTAACTCCATAGAAATAAATCACATGGGGTTGCATCTGGAGAACGAGGTGGCAGTTGTTAAAACCCCGACAATCATTTCGAATAACCCTGTACACTCCGTTGGAAGAAATGGCTTTTTAAATGTTAATGCAAGTGACAAGTGTAGTTACCGCTGTGTTTTTAACTATTATGAGATGTTTACCATTTTTCAATGTCACTGTTAACTGTTGGCAGTTCCTCATGACAACCGTGTGCTTCCCGCTGTTTTTCGGAACGCCTAGCTTGTACGTCTATGTGATATCAATAGCCTGCAGTCAGCTAGAGAAGCTCAAAGTGGCCATTATGAATATAAACCGGGATCAGGGCACGGATGCTAAGGAAAACCACGAGAAGAGACGGAGTCAATGCGTTCACCGCAAATCTCACGACGTGTTCCGTCAAACGCAGGAACAGATCAAGGACTGCATACGTCACCACCAGCAGATACTAGAGTACGATAAGACAAATAGTTCTTAAGTATTCGCAGCGGTGTAGTTGAGGTTCCCGTTCAACTGGGATGCAATGTCGCGTCACTGGTAATAGGATCCCGACCAAGATTCGAACCTTTAAAACGAGACCATATTCCAGAAGAACGAAAATCCCATACTCCAAGTAATTTGCGAGTGACTTAAACTCTGGTAATATTTCTTTCCTTTCTGGTTTACTAATTCTGGTTTCAAGACGTGTTTGTAAATTGTGCCCTACTTTATTTGGCGAGCGACAAATTAGGCAGTCCGTGTGTCGTTACCAATATTTCCAACATCAAAACCAATAAATTTTTATCACCTGTCTGTGTTACTAATGTATCGTGTCACTCGCAAGAGGATTGTCCTGCCACGATGGAGTTTAGTTCAAAATTTAACGTACAGTTCCTGCAGCAAAATTCTTTCTTTCCGCTGTGTATCACGCCTCATGTTTTCTAGACTTTTAATTCGAATTTCAGTGCCTATAACCTAAGATAGCTGAAAATACAAAAGACTTCTCTGTTAGTAGTTTTTTGTGGTTTCCATGCTGCGAAGAGTCATATTGATGTTGTCAACTATATTTTCAATAGTTTGCTCTGTACAAATAAATCTGAATTTTTCCTCCCAAAGCAAATATTTAATTAGCTTTTACGTTGCAATGGTCTGCCCATTTGACAGTATTTAACAAGTGGGTTTATAACGCTTAGGCTAATATACAATATTGTTGAATCATCTTCATTTTCAAGAGTCTTGCATTTCCACTGACAAATAAATGTTTTATTTTATGTGACAGGCTCATGAATGCTTTAGAGGTGTCAGCAAGTCCGGTCCTTGTGTGCCACTTTCTATTCATATTGGGTGGCATGTGCTTTGCAGCCTTCTCTTTTGTCATGGTAGTATAATTAATTTTTTATCTCTACCAATAGTCCAAAAAATGTGATATCTTTGTAGCGAGTTCTAGTGTCAGTAGCCTACAAATAACACCAGCAGAACTTCAGGGTACAAATTAACACTTTTAATTTCCACGTTTGCATCTCTACATGTAAAATTCAATAAATTATCAGTTAATTACGTAAAATATTGAAGAGTTTACGTGTAAACTCTTAACTATTACAAAAGGAAACTGTCTTTTTAAATGTGACGCCGTGTAATCTGATCTTTATCTACCAACATTTCAGAAGAATCTACTGCTTCAGTCATCATGTGAAATGAAACACACTAATTGCGGAGCTATTAAGTTACTCTATCTATCTATCAGGCATCCCTTGCCAAAAGATATACGTTCATAGTCTAGAAAGATATCATTCTTATTGATGCGTTTGTAGTCAATCATGATAAGAAGTTTATTACGGAGAACCGCGCTCTTCTGGGTTATTACATAGCGAGAAGCGGTAATTTATTACCGACGTTTCGGGACAACCTATCTTTTCCATCCTCAGGGTTCAAGATTCCACAAGAATCCTTCTCTTGGATTCTTGAACCCTGAAGATGGGAACGATAGGTCGTCCCAAAACTTCGTTAAGAAATTGTCACTACTCGCTGCGTAATAGCCCAGAAGAGCGCGTTTCTCAGCTACTTCGCGGCGGAAGCCTGAAATCACAGAAGTTTATTACGCTTTTTCACAATAATTTAACATTTATTTTCTGTTACACGAAAATTAAAATATTGCTTAATCGCCATGTTCTTTCTCTTTCTTGTCTATGAAAAACACAAAAAAAAAACATATATTTTTAATCTGCGAGCTCAAATGTGTATCTTTTCGAGAGTTAATGTGTGTAATGAAAGAGGGTATTGTGTCCTTTCTGGGAATATGAAACTAAAGTAATTTGGGTGAAATTACCTTTAGTATTAATGTGATAGTTAATGCATCATGCATCGGAATCAAGCTCTCCTTATCACTGAATATTGTGATAGTACTAGAGATGTCCTAGAGATGACGCAAGGGGAGGCATGTCGGTTTCCTGTCCCTTCCATTGTTCTTACAAAAGAAATCTTTCCTGTGTCCACAGAGTTTTGGAAATTCATTAAACATGGCACAATCTTTCGTGGTCTACGCCTCATTTGTGGTACAGCTGTATGCGTACTGCTGGTTTGGGAGCGAGCTCACACGATTGGTAAATGATTGCTATTTACCCCTGACTTCTTTAATGTAAATGCCAATTAATCGACTCGAATTTGGACACGAGCGCGGATTGTTCTAGGCAGAAAGCGTGAGAGATGCGGCGTGGAATTGCGACTGGGTGGAGACACCTGTCTCTGTCCAGCGGTCCCTCGTTTTCATCATCGCCATGGCCAGCAAGGGGTTCACCCTCACAGCAGGGAAATTCGTTCCATTGTCCAGGACCACTATGCTAAATGTACGTTTGTTTATCAGTTGTATGCAAGAAATGAAGTGTAGATATCCTGCATGTCTCTAAGAAACTGTTCGTGAATGTCAATAAAGTTTTGCACTGGGATTCTATAGCCGACGTTATATTTCGTCACACGTGTGTTCGTGTTCAGTTGATGTGGAAGTAGAATTCCGCGAGCAATGAACTTCCTGCCCCCCGTATTTTATCTTAGACCATTCTTAAGAATCCAGTTATGGTCATGGAACACGTTCACAGACGTTACTGATTCAGGCAACTCAAAGTAAAATTGAATTGTCATTTATTAATCGTTTCTTTAATATTCCAACAAAATGCACATTATATATTTTTACATATATTTGACAAAATCTCCTCTACATCATGAGGTAATCATGAGGTTCGTCATCCCCGTTGTGTTCTATGAAATAACTAATGTACAGTGTGTGTGCTCGTCTAACACAACTATATTCATTGGTAGAATATAAATTATTTTCTACATAAGGTAAAATTACATGTTTCGGCGCTTGATAATGGCCATCTTCCGGTTGTACGTGAAATACTTTATTATTATTATTATTATTATTATTATTATTATTTAGAACTGCAAATTTACAATCTACTCCCAGTGGAGCAATAAGTAAATGTGAGGT
>Ga0123352_10015255_pt1 | contig 12227 bp, 4 predicted proteins | sample TergutLab28metaG_FD_89700 | JGI IMG/M metagenome (GOLD analysis project Ga0123352, IMG submission 89700) | Labiotermes labralis P1 segment gut microbial communities from Petit-Saut dam, French Guiana - Lab288 P1 | ecosystem: Host-associated > Arthropoda: Insects > Digestive system > Gut ... | reverse complement strand
GAAGACGCATTTTTCACTTCAGTTACGCGCCCAGGAATTTTCTGTATGGGCAGGACTTGGCTGAGCCCCTGAACCCCCCACCCCGAGTTCTCTCCTGGTTTGGTTTCAATCTGTGTCGGTAAATTGGAGTATTACGTTGGTCTGTAAGATATGTAAGATTCTCCAATAAAATTTTGGGATGCCACTCTGTGTCGTTTGCATTAGAGTCTGCAACGTTTCGAACGATCCTAGTATTTCCATCTTCGAGATAAAATAGTCCAAGAAGAAATACTGACCCTGAAGTTAAAGGCAGTTTGATCCTTTGAAACGATGCCAACCAAACCCCTCAGACACCGTGTTAACATCCCAGAAGTCTTGAAACTCTCTTGACATGGGAATGTTTCATTTCACATCATCCAGGCAATATTATATCAGTCGAGTACTGGACATATAATGGGCCGGGATAGCTCAGTCGGTATAAGGACTCTTTACGGACTAGACGGTGAGGGGATCGAATCCCGGTGGGGGCGAGAATTTCTGCACCCTTCAGGAACGGCCTACCCACCCTCCTGTACAATGGGTACTGCATCTCTTTGGCGGCGTAAAGCAGTTGGGGCGTGGAGTTGACCAGCCACCCTCATCTAGTGCCAAGGTTAAAGAAAGAGAAGAGCTACACACGCAATCCCCCTCTGGGCCTTCATGGCTTGTTCTAGGGTGAAATTTATTTTACTTTATTTGATATATTTTATTTGTAGTTCATCAGCAATGTTAATGAATGTTAATGCTCATTAATGTTAATCTCTTCCTTGTTTATGGTATTGTTACGTGTAAGATTTTGTTAATGGCTTGAATACAAGTCTGCTTTTAAATTTTTATATAAATGGAATGAATTAAATTGTCACATTTTCACTGTACGAATCCGAAGCAGGTGTCTTGTTACCTTCAAACTGTACGATCCCAAGCAATTCTTGGTGAAAGGTTCACACATTTTTTATCTAATTTTGACACTATGGATTACAATAAAATGGTAAGGTAAAGTGCACCCTTGTACAGGCACTGAGGCTCTGTACAGGCCGAACGGCATGTAGGGGGATTAGAGGTATAGCTCTATTCTTTCTTGACCACGGCACTAGAAGGGGGTGAGGTGTCAGCGTCACGCCTCGGCCGCTCTTTACCCCCAGGAAAGACCCGGTACCCACGAACTACAGTACACAGCTGTTAATGCGTTGATTCAACTTATTTCCCTTAGGATTCGTGTTACTTTCGCAAAGAAAAGTTAAAGAAAAATGTGCTTGCCAGATTCGTTCCTTCTATCAGCCTACTTTTGCGTGCGCTTCAATTGGCAGCCCTCTTAATGGCACCCAATAAAATACTGGGAGGGGTACCAGAGATCGTCGACACATTCCACTTTTGGTTAAAATCGAGGAAAATAACGGGCATTTCGTGAAGTTCCACCCCAGTTTATGCGCAAATGTGGCGCTTATCTGGTTGGCAACTTATATAACTGTCGAAGAAAAAATATATAGGAAAAAAGATGTAGGTAAACACGAAACGTGCTTTGGAATTGCCTTTCCACAAGTCATACGGGTTTCAAGACAATTAAACAACTGTGATTCTTATGCTGTGTCTCTTACAACTCGGAAGCCGCATGACTGATTTGTTTCGCTGTGTATACGAGGACATCAACAGTACTAGAGCGACTGCATCAGAATCCTTACTGCATGCTTACTTCACTAAATTTATACGTCATTTATGAATATTTTGTGAGGAAGGCGCTTTATATATTTAATATTCTGGATATTAATCATCCTCTGCCGATTCGGGTGGCCGCGCGGTCTCAGGCGTGGATCTACGGCCGCTCGTTTGCTGGGATTGCGGGTTCGAACCCCGCCGGGTTATATATTTTGTCTCTTGTGAGTGCTGTGTGCTGTTACGTACAGGTCTCTGCGTCAGGCTGATCAATCGTCCAGAGGAGTCCTACAGAATGTAGTGTGTGTAACTGAGTAAGATCGTGAAGCCTCGATAATGAAGAGGCTCTGGGACTGTTGCGTAATGAACAAAAAGGGTTAACCATCCTCTAGGTTTCTTACCAGCTGTTTTCAATTGACCCGTGAGATAGATCCACTCTTTCCTAAAGACGGAAAGAACTAGTTTTCGCAACGACTTTTATACCTCATTGACAATGAAGTTCACTTTTTACGGACGATATATGTTGTTCGAAATACAAATTTAATTTTCTCAGGTGCCGATTAACTGGAATTCAACGGAATTTTTGTTTGTTTCTTTCTTTCTTAGTCGGACCTTTTCTATCTACTCACTGTAGGTGTAGAGAGATATTGTTACACCTGATCACATTCACACACTCGATAGGACTCCACTGGACGAGTATCAGCTCATAGCAGACTCTTCTACCTGTAAAACACACAACATTCCCAAGAAACAAACATCCCTGCCCTCGGCGGGATTCGAAACCGCAACCCCAGCAAGCGAGCGGCCGCAGAAGTGTGTATTAGAGCGGCCACCGAGATCGGATCAACTGAATTTTCTAGAAAATAGTATGCCGCTACATAAAACCTGAAGAAAGTAGGAAGAAAATTAGTAATAAAACTTAATTCAAATTTTGACGGTGACTCAGACTAGTATCTCACTGCTTCAGCCTTTCACTCACTGTTTCACTTACGAACGCGCGCGCGCGCGCGCGCACACACTCACTCACACACACACACACACGCGCGCGCGCGCAGACCAAGTACATATTTTAAAATTCGTCAAATTAAGAAAAGTTTAAAATAACTAGTGTAGACTTTAGTTATAGTAATTAGTAGTAAATATATTAATTACTTCAGGCTATATTTTTATGGTACGCTATTATGTAACATAAAAATATATTATGATGAGCTGTGTTTGAAAGGATCGGTAAGTTCGATTTCAACTTAATATAAATGAAGCTTTGTATATGACCGATACAAACCAAAATTAAAGTCACCGTGCAACTGTTACTACAGACATCATTCACTCTTCCAGTAAGACATTTAATAGAAGCACAGCTGTAGTTTCCGACATGAAACATGTGAATGGTTACGACTACCCTCTATGCGTCCATTGTATACACAGCTCATTAAAAGGCATCGTTATTGAAATCTAAATTACTGAAGTCTGTTGTAGGTCCAGCCGAATTTACAAGCAATCATTTTCCTCAGCCTTGCTCACTGTGTGTTTCTGTTTGCTTTATTTATGAGCCCAGGCCTGTGGTAACGCAGTTCTGTAGCACAGGAATATATTCTGCTTGGCCCGAAGTCATGACATTACCTCTGACTTATTATTTCAAAGACGATGCCAAGTTTCGTCCTCCGCATAACGACTTTTGAATTCTGTTTCTTTTTCATGCAGTTGGTACGTCAACTTGCAAACGTATAAGCGTGCATGCACACATATCAAGAAGCTAGCTAGCTTACCGGAACTCCAGCAGGCAGGAACCTGTCCAGACTGGCCACAGGGATGATGAAGCAGTCCTTGTTGAGGGTGGCTAAGGTAACAGGTTCCCGTTGTGCCGCAGGGGGTGATGTGGCATTGCCCTGTCGTGTCCCATTACTGAAGCTCACCTGCCTGCTGGCAGTTGGCGTCTCACTGACACTAAGCGAAGTGTTGTCTGTCCGACCGCTCTGTTTCCGCTTGTTTCCACTGCTGACACCACCCACAGCCCACTTCATGAGCGTGACGGAGGGCCGGCGCGGGGCCATGGGTTCAGACTCGAGGCATCCTTGGCACCCACCGCCTGTAGGACTCAGGAATATGTGGGTACGGTAGTGGTGGTCCTCCATCACAGTGTACCCAGACTCCCTACTTCTCTTTCCATGTCCTGCCTTCCCCACTTTCCCACCCACTCTTCCGTAACTTCGTTCCGGTTCTCCATGAAAGTGTTTACGCAATAATATATTCATGGCCGAACCTGACACACAGACGATTTACCCGTGCTCCTAATCCACACAACTCTGCCGTATGTGCAGAGCGGAGTGGATGCGGTCACTCTCAAGAAAAGACACGGCTACCACTGGGACGGCAAGAGGGGGAACTGGCCTGTACATTCATACAGCATGCGTTATACCGCACCGCTATTTTCAGAACTCCCTCTACTCCGCCGCGCACTGAAAAACCGAGCCAACATGCAAGTGACCTCAGCACTCACGTGTACCAATGTCAACTCGTTCAATACCTCTAAATCTTTGCAATCTACGGCACCAGGTTAGTTACTAATTTAATTTCTAACAGAGTGATGAATCAGTAGAGTTATACGGTACCTGGTGTGTGTACGTGGTCACTTAATGTTACGTACTACACATAAGTATACAACGAGTGTGCTGTTAACAACTAACTAACTGACTAATTGACTGGTTAACTAACTAACTAACTGACATTTACTCTGGCAGCACAATCCGATGTTCCTAATTATGTGATATCATTAGCGACTTCCACCAGTGACAAAATTTTCGAGTTAAATGCAGACACCACATCTTTCAATTTTTTGTTGTTGATCTGCTTTTCAAAACCGTTACTTGTCAATTATTTGCATTTTATGGCTGTGCAAATACACCAAAGTACTGCGAGACCTGAGGTTCTTATCGTGGCATTGCAGACGATTCAGATCTTTCCCACTATTACGCCGTGTTTTCTGGTGTATAGCTACCGACAATTCGACGAATCTTAGTGCGCTCATCTTCAGAGACAAACAGCCCTAGGTGGGTTTAACTGAACGAAATCTGATACAGAATTTGCAGAGAAAACGCTGCTCATGCCAAAAACCATTATGTCCACCCTCAATCTCCAGAATTAGTTTTTCTAAAAACTTCCGTAATATTATCTTCCCCTTTCCTCAGTCTTCCATCTCACCAGATCTGACAGCTCCCCCAGCTAATTTAGACATCACATACTTGTATATCTCCCACATCGGCTGCATTTAGTAACAGATACTAAATTTTGTACAACGCCGTTAACAGATACATGCCACGGAAATTAAACTACGGTACTCAGTTTCGTCTCTCGTTCTATAAATAATGACAGCAGTCGGTTTTTCCAGTGGTAACTCTTGTTTCTTCAATATCGGGGCTATAAAATTTATGTAATGCCAAACACAGTGACCTGCCACCTTTTTTAATCAGGTCTGCTGAACTATGATTGGTTCCTGCAGATGTCCGACGTTTCCATTTATCGGTGACAATTTAAACAGGAATATTAGCTTAAAGTAAAGTCAATAAAGCTTGTGATAAGAATACTCTTCGCCGTTTTTCAAATGACCTGAACTGTGGCACACGTTTCGTGTGGTATTGATGTGACCTTGACCAGATTGTGTATCTTATTCAGTCGTTACTCGGAACTGCTTTTGCGCTGCGCAGCACTCGCAGTGAACAGATAACTACCCAGATCTCTTTAACGTTGCAACTATAAACTGTTAAACTCTACATCTACCTTGCAAAAAGTCTTCAGGTCTTGCTGCTTGAAGCTAAGGGACACACGTTCCCTTTGTTTTAGCCATAAATTGTCAGGAAAATAATTACTCTAACGACAAATACTTTGTTGTACGTACAAACGGAACTATCGGTTTAAGTACTTAAGATGTTAAAATTGTTGCTGAAAAAAAATTTATGTCAGCCCTTTTTTCCATAACTTTCTTCTGGCCATTTAATTGCTCTTAAGAAAATAAATTAATGAAATCGCCTTTTCTTTCCCCGATACAATATATTAGAAATTATTATGCTTAGTCTTATAACATTTAATTGCCTTAAATAGGGTGAAAGTTTGTTGACTGCACTAAAGTGACTAAGTATTGGGTCCTGTGGTGAGGTCTTGTGACACTGTAACGAGTCTTCCTGTTTTGTAAAGAGTTCGAATTTCTCCGAAATGTGAGTGACCACTAGAACTGTGAGCCATGTTTTGCACTCTGTTTGACTGAGAAAACTTGCCTACTGTATATTTATTATTCATAAAGAGTGCATACTAAATACACGAATGGAAAATTTCATGGGCGAAGAAGATAATAACCTTTATGTAAATCCTTTTTGTTTATTATTTTGGATTAATGATTGTTGAATGGCATCCTATTTAAAAACTAATAAATATTCAAAAGTTGATATTTGATTGCAATATATATATATATATATATACACACACACTTCATTTTTACTACTTATTTTTACATACTATTTGCAGCGTGAATGTAAGTAATAGTTACTGACATCTTTTCAGTGTCACTGGGCAGGGTACTTCAAGTGGTGCCTTTTCTGATACTGAGTGATAAGAAATTCTTCTTAGTTTTTCAGTCTCCGCAGACGAACACCAAGATGCTACGCTAACACAGACCACCTTTACCTCTCCAATCCCGCCATATTTTCTGAGTATGAACATTCACACAATTAGACGCCAATTAACTTCTCAACTGATACAGAGACATATTAGAACTTCCGAGTTGTTAATCTTGATCTGTTTTTTGTTAAGAGTGAAAGAGAATACTTTGTTTTCTGCGATTCGCTTACTTGAATGCAGCTCTTATATAGAAATTCCGCACACACCTCAACAGTTCGGAGTATGCAAATCCCATCGCCGATGTCCCGAACCAGTCTGCTGGCAAGCTGCCACTCAATAGGCACAAATTTTAATTACCACAATAGTATACTGCGTATTAGGAGGGGGTAGGTACGCCAAAACACAACTGTCTTTGTATCTGCTTTATTAGGCTGACGACATGTTTCGGCCACTGTGGGCCATCCTCAGGTCACAAAAATGTATAATGAGGAAAACTATACAGTGTAAGATCTCGTTGAAAGTTCAGAATATGTACCACAACTAATGATCTTACACTGTATAGTTTTCCTCATTATACATTTTTGTGATCTGAGGATGGTTCACAGTGGCCGAAACATGTCGTCAGCCTAATAAAGCAGATACAAAGACAGTTGTGTTTTGACGTACCTACCCCCTCCTAATTTGCATAAAACACAAAGGGGATGACGCATCTAAAGAGTATACTGCGCACTTTAACACAACTGGATAGAAGAACTTGAATTTCGTAAAACTTCCTCTTGTTTTAGTGACTACAGTTCTGCCTGTGTTGATGTAACTACGCGACTGACGGAATGGTGCGGTACAAGACACTCGGTTTTGGGGTAGGTCGCTGAATCCCTCAGAAATGAAAAGGTGGAAACGCATTAAAAGTTGTAGATATTTTGACAGGAATATATAGCTTAAAATATTTTATAGACTCTCAAGCATAAGGTTTAACCACTTACAAAACTGCGATAATGACACGAACTGGGTGCTGCACTTAAAGACGCTGTGCATTTTACCGAAATGTGTATTTATGTGTTTCGTATATTCTCAGACTAAACAGGAATTATTTCCTTAAAGCATTAACAGACTGACCGTTTGTCATCTCGGAGGTTGATTTCGAATTCTATTTCCATCGTACTGCAAAATTAATATGTTAATTTTCTTTTAAATGATATTTAGATACCGACCACGATGATGGTACTAATAATAACAATAATAATAATGAAGTTCACCCTAGAACAGGCCACGAAGGCCCAGAGGGGGAGTAAAGGAATAGCTATACTGTTTCTTTAACCTTGGCGCTAGATGGAAGTGGGTGGTCAGCGCCACGCCCCGGCCGCTTTATCCCTGGGAAAAAAAGACACGATACCCATTGTATAGGAGGCTGAGTGGTCCCCAGGGCCGGTCTGGATGGGTGCGAAAAAACTCGCCCCCCACCGGGATTCGATCCCCGGACCGTCCAGCCATAGAATACAGGAAATTCTTAAAACCACCGCTGTTTCCGCTTTTTAAATCAGGAAAATTTTTAAACCGCTGCACTAAATCATGTTTTATTGTGTATCCATTTACAGCAACGCATCTGACATGCGAGGACTTGCACAACGCTCTTTAGTGTAAAAAGTACAAATTTTAACAAAAATTTATATTAGCTGGATATTTTAATTCCACCTGAATGTGTCAATATTTGGCTTACTTTTTTATGCCCGCTCTTAGACACCACAGAACACCGTTACTTGTTCACGTTATACATTAGTATCTGTTGGGAAATATTAGTAACTATTGCTTTACTTAAATTATTGCGTGACAGACTTAAATTACATAACCTGGAGGTCAGATTCCCTGTATCTAGATGGTGAGGAAAAAATGTTACTTTCACATTCTATTGCATTGTACAGCACTCTCAGCATTCTTACTGGCCTACCTGTGAGCAATTACGTGAGGGCGCCGTCCTGTATACGAAGAAGCCTTTTCTCACAAAACATAAAACTCATAGACACAGTCTACACAAACATACTACACAGCGATACTAAATTTAATACACACCCAAGAGTTGAATTACGATACTTTTAAAATCAAGGTAATTGTGCCCGCATTTGTTTGTGCTATGATTTCTGTACGTGATCATTTCATCTGTTTTGTGTGTTTAAAATATTAATTATTGATTTAGGAGTTAGATAATGCGAGACTCCTTTAATGTAGCTGACAAAGACATAAAAACAGTGGTCTGTGGACGAAAGTGTGCTTCTGTTATCAAAGGCCGGCTTAACAATATACTCATTTTATTTCACAATCTCCATTTGCCAAAACGCTCCTCCCACCATTACTCACGGATATTTATGACAAAAACAAGCGCGGTTGCGATTGTGTGGACTTCAGACACACTTGTCCTTTTATTCACTTAGTTTCTTATACATTTTCATTGACAGTGCTTGTTGAGGGTGTGACCTTCCTTTTTGATGTTTCAAACTTTTGATCTTTTATGGACCCTTTTATCGAATTGTCACTGAAAATGAATATAAAACCCTTTAATCTTTGCGATTACTGAAATACATCTCTATAATATTCAACATAATGCATGGTACAGAGACCAATTTGAGATGCTAATAGGCACCCAGCTAGCCAACTTTTTCTCGACGGTTTATGGAAGCCGAACATAGAGTATAAAGTTTACTTGTTCATAACTTGAACCATTTTATGTTTTCCCTAAGAGATCTTTTTCCTCCAGGTTTCCCAATTAAACTTTTGTACACTCTCAAGGCATGCCAAAAAAATCCCCTTCCAGCACCAAGCTGAATGTCCACCCTTTATCGAATCTCCGTAATAAATTATTAATTAGGGACTATTTCCACTGACCTCCATACATACAGGCAGTCTCCTTCGCCCGTAACCACACGACGTCCTATGAGTTTTGTGACACTGACCTACTTACGCGTACCATGTTCAACTTTATTGTAACCTTATTTGTCCTAACTTCCATTCATATATAAAAGTTATTAGAGTTTGAAAGTGACGTATATACATTGCAATTTTTAATTCTAGCGGAATTCACGAATGTTTTTAGGAAAAATAACAATAAACCTTAAAGTGGTGCAGACTACTAGCTGACTTTTGTAGCTACAAATAGCTATAACCCTCTTTCGTACCAACTGTTGCCTTGGCAATGGATGTGTTGTTTTGGAAACAATAGTAAAATGTCAATGACAAAATGTCGGGTCTCTCGACTAGGACTCAAATAACATACAAGTGGAACGGTTACATGTTTTATGTTAATGAAAACGTGTAATATATGTGAACTATCACAAACACTTCAACAGCGTACCTTCAACTCTTGGGTCGATTGTAATCAGTGAATACACGTTCACGATATTACATTTGATTGTGGGGTAAAGGTTGAAGGTCATGAACGATTCACACGGAAACAGACCTATTATACAGATAGACCATGCACGACATATTGATTCCATACGGAAAAGTCCATACGGTTTTTGTACAGCGTATTGAGACATGGTGCAAAGCCACTAATACACACACACACACACACACACACACAAAACACGGCATAAACCAACATGCAAACTCAGAACTGGATTCTGACCCACAACAATTCCTCGCCGATTACTTTCCTGAAAAACACATCAGGTGGCAACACCGAGGGGTAAGAAAACTGCGGCTGCTGATTCTTAATAAAGCATTATGTTGGCTGTTCAGTCACTAAACACAAAATCTATATTATAATGTCACATATAAACTTATTTTTCTGACAATCATGAAGCTTGAGAAATGGTTTTTGTTGTCATTACAGCCCTCCCGCCTGGTAATGTATATTCTTCGTTTAAAACATGTTATATATGTGTGTAAAACATATAAATAAACCATAAGGCGCTGTTGGCAAATGGAAGCCGGCAGACACCGGAAATAGGCGGTTGGTGAGGAACTGCTGTATATAATTACACAGGAACACGCCAAGAATTTGCAGTGGTGCAAGTAATTCAACACACACAGAAAGACAGCGATAAAATAAGAATGTGTTTCTGAAGATCAGAGTTAGAAATCTAGATTTGTACTTTGTTTTTATTGCAAATTAACCTTGTCAGCGTGGATGCCATATTGACGGGATGACGGTTATTTCCCTGTCAATTTATTTTACTTCCATAAGGGGAAAAATTTTCGGGACATTGCAGAATGGGTGTGTTTACATTCCAAACTCCCTAGAATAAATCTGTCAGGAAAATGGTGATAAATACAATATGTGCTTTAAAGTCAAATGGTACAGATATATTTTCTCAAAATGTTATACACAACATATAAAACAGGATAAAATAGGCAACATGTTTCGGTTGATTACGTCATCTTCAGGCCTTTTCTGAGAACATTAAAAAGTTATAATACTACAACACGAGTAAGAACTTCACTTTAAAATACAATGATATTTTAAATGTGCCCAAAATATTTTCTTAAAATCTTTTATACAGGAAGCCATTATATTAAAATGGGGTAGTATATACTTTGTAAGAAAATGTCTTTGGATGCATTTACAATTTATTCTTATATTTTATTATACTCTAAAGATGGAGGTATAACGCCTATTGAAATATGAGTATCTGTGTAATGTTCTCAAAAGAAGGACTGATAATGCCTCAATCAGCCGAAACATGTTGTCTGTTTAGTCCTGCCTTTTATGACGCGTATGACTAAGTTTGAGAAAATATTTCTGCAAATGAAAACACAATGGGGATGTGTCGCCACAAAATATTCAAGTGAGTAGGTTTATCGAGCTACAAAACAAACTTCAGCATCTTGAAAGGACATTTAATATATAAGATACTTATTTCAGGCGTTGTTTATCTCGAAGTGTTAAAGACATTGTTCTTAAAATTATCGTCCTACCCACTGAGGCCTGATTATTTTGCGAGCTGACAAACAACAGAAAAGCGCAGAAGTTATTTAATATACTTATTTTCAATAGTTTTTCCATTTTAAAAAACGACGTTAACAAAGTGGTGTGCGTTTTCCAATCGTTTTGTCGTTTTGAAGTAGCACAATGTCCATTTGAAGGAAGTAAAAACGATCTAAATACAGATGTGGAGGAAAAAAAGCAACTTACAATAGAACTAAGGTAATTGTGACTTAATAATAGTAATATATGGTGTCAAGTTTTATTATTCTTCTTTATCACTCTTATGCGGGATATTTACAATAATATACCTCAAACAAACCATCTTTCTAGGGTATATAGTGTTGCAGCTCTTGTATAGTTAAAATTCGTATTACATTTAATGTTATTTTCCGTGTTGAATATTTTGTACTTTTACATTAACACTTCCCGAAGAAAGTATTCAGCGTCCAGCATCACTGTTTTCTGTGTTCATCATAATCATCATAATCACCATCATCTTCATCTCCTCTGTGAAGGGTATTTATACATATATTCCTGAGACAAACTATGTCCCTAAGGAATACAGTGTTGCAATTATTCTGTTGTTATTAAAAATGGTGCTTATATCGTTAGCTTCAGTGTTGAATCTATTGTACTTTTACATTAGTAATTTCCGAAATATGTGTGCAGTACTCAATATGGCTGCTTTTTGTAGTTCCTTGACTTCATGTTTTCCTGGCATGTTGCTCACGTATTTTCTGAATGACTTTGAAATAGTCCCAGTGCCACTATTATTACTGGTATCACCTTTGTTTTTACATTCCACATGCGCTGTATTTCTGTTGTAAGGTCTTTATATTTTAAAATCTTCTCGGCTTCTTTTCTAATCACAATTCTGTCTCCTGAGATTGCAACGTGTATTAACATACATATTCCCTTTTCATTATCACGGATTATAATGTCTGGTTTGTTGTTGGGGATAGTTCTGTCAGCTTGCACTTGTTGATTCCACAATATGGTTACCTTGCCTCCTTGACTTGTTTGTACTGAT
>Ga0123352_10015251_pt1 | contig 12229 bp, 11 predicted proteins | sample TergutLab28metaG_FD_89700 | JGI IMG/M metagenome (GOLD analysis project Ga0123352, IMG submission 89700) | Labiotermes labralis P1 segment gut microbial communities from Petit-Saut dam, French Guiana - Lab288 P1 | ecosystem: Host-associated > Arthropoda: Insects > Digestive system > Gut ... | reverse complement strand
TTATTTTTTATAATTGGTTTTTGTTTTGGCCATTTTTTGGGGGGGTTTTGGATTTTGGGGGGGGGTTTGGCCCCCCCCCCCCCCCCCCATATGCCACTGATGAGAGAGATCACATTAGGATAATACTACAAGGAAGCTGTTTCCACTTTACATGTCAGTACAATGTTGTGTTTCAATTATACAGTTCTCACCAGTCAATATTTTCAATGGCTTGCCACACTTTTGTTACACAGCAAACAAAATTTTTTTACAGTGCATAATTTTCACTTCCTGGATTTTACTCCACCATGTGCAGTCCCCACATGTACATAAAATAGGGGCTTAACTGTACTGTCTACAGAGGACACTCTTCACCTCACTCTACCGATTCCTACTGATCCTCATGCTGCTCTCATGAAATTTCAAAACAAACCTCAAAAACTAATCCATATACCACATCATACTGGCCACAGCAAAACTGACACACATGGAATCGGACACCAGTGTCCTCCATGGCAGATTCAAAATTGAGTTCAATTCAAGCTACTATGTTCAATAACCAATACAATTGCAATCTAGTGTTCCAAGCAAGAAAATGAGAGATAGGCAAATACTACAGCCTACAGAAGAAAGAAAAGAGTATGGAAACTTCAATGTAAAGGTTTGTTGGTTCATATATTCAAGCACAAATATACATACAACTACACCAGCACTGTATGCACATACACACTGCAGGAGACGCAACTTTCTACAGTTAATTTTCACATTGTGCAGTGCTGTTCCTGAAGAAACAATAAAATTAGGATGAAATCTGTAAAGAAAAAATTGTGTGGGGTTCTTCAGTTTCATCATTAGACCAATTACAAATGTAAAATTACAATATAATCACAGATTTACAAAATTTCCTACAAAATGGAACTCTGTTCATGCTGTCCTTGACAAACGAAACGAACTGCACTGAAGAGATGAAGCAGACAATGAAGCTTCGGCCCGCTGGAAAGCAAATCTGTCCATCTCAATAATCACCAGTTCACGTGTTTTCACATTTACCCATGTGAAGCTACATCATAACATGAAACTTTCGATTGTTTCATTAGCAATAATAAATACTGTACTGTATGCACGTAGTAACTGAAGCGGGAGGAATCACAAGTGACATCACACAATGTATGACCCGAACATAAATGTCTTCTTCATCGCTTCCCAGTAATATCGGTTCCAATTTTCCTTCGTTGCATCAGCTTCACTGTAATTAAAGCACATGCAATAGTACAGTGGCACATCTGTTTGATGAACTATTTCGAGTCAGTCTACTTAAAAATGCTGTCAGTACGTCGGCTACACAGATTCAAATGATAGGAGAAGTGAACAGCGAAATAGAACAGATGTGGAACGAAGCAGTCATGGACAAATATAAGGTACAATCGCAGCCAACTGCTGGAGCAAATGAGGAAAACAAGAACAAGAAATCTAAGTCAGGAAGGCCAACACAAGAGTAGGAAGGCTTACTGCTGCTAACTTGTTTATTATAAATCAGGTGGAGCTGACCTGTGACCAAGCAGTAACCAAAGGCATACAGGGAACAAGGACGCACAGCGGAACAGTCTTCATACAAGTACCAGACAACACATCTATGGCCAGCTCCACTCTCCAACAAACAAGTCCACTGATAATAATACTGTCAGTTTCACTGAAATACATCTTTTTGTGGAAGCCGTCACTGAAGTGCATGACAAATCAGAGTGGACGCAATCCTGCACCAGTCATGAAGTGTCATATGCCATACTGTATCATTAGACACATCTGGCAGCTTACCTTTGAGGAACACCAGACTGCACAAACTTCACCTCTGTGTGGTCTTCTTTCTGATCTATGTTAAAGGTTACATTTGAATAATGTCCTGCAGGCCATCTCTTAAACCTCCATCTTTGAACAATTTTCTTGTGTGGAACCTATAAGACAAAAACACCAAAGAAAAGACTGTGAATGCCATCTACTGACCGGTGTCACTATTCTTCACTGAATCCCAACAGTTATAACAAATGTTTATAAATTTGAATATTTTTTACTGCTTTTGTTATGCAGTAATATGAAAAGGCCAAACTTCACTAACAAACCCACAACAGAACAGACCATCCCCAAAACCAATGTACAGAGGGGTGCATATTAAAGTTCACCCCAAAGACTATGTCCAAACTTGAGGTACTATCCCAGCTACTGTGTGTAAGAAGTGAAAGAATCCAGGGAGTACTTCAGTCAGGATAATGGGTTTCCAGACAAAGATCTCAACACACCATCTTATGACCACTTCTGCAATCTAGCATGTTCCACTTTTCCCCTCTTGCCACATTGTCACCCCCTACTTACCAGTTCTACAAAGACTCCACATACATTTCCACCAAACAGTTCAAATTCTCCATCTTTTGTGGCATCTAGTTTTACTTGACCATTTGTAAATGCTGCCACCAGCTGCAATGGAACAAAAAGGCTATTAAATTACACTGTCCAGTGAAAGGTACAAATAACTGAAGTCCTTTGTCATTTTCCGAGGAGTCTGAGCTGAAAATTTAACACATGTGACAAGAATAAATATGCACATCATCACGGACACATGCTGGAGTGCTATCCACTCCAGCACGCATTCAGTTCAGTGCCAACTGAAAATGAAGTGTTATTCCGGTGTCACACTAATGTAATACCACAGCTGATACAGCCTCATACACAGTCTAATGAACATGCTGTAAACACCTCAGTGCCATACTAGCATGAATTCAGTCAGTCCCACTGACATTTCATTGCAAATTTCTGTGCCAAGCAACATAAATGTATGTACTCACAAACCTCCAAACACTGTACCAGCACAAGGTGATATCTAACCTGCAGGCCTAGAACCATATCCATACATTACACATGATTTATACCCACAGTAGAAGTATTATGCCATACTGCTACAGCATTATATAAACAGTAATGTTCACCCTAGAACAGGCCACGAAGGCCTAGAGGGAGAGTAGAGGTATAGCTCCACTATTTCTTTAACCTTGGCACTAGATGGGGGTGGGTAGTCAACGCCACACCCCAGCCATTTTACCCCTAGGAAAGAGAACTGGTACCCACTGTACAGGAGACTGGGAGGGCCCCAGGGCCGGTATGGACAGGTGTGGAAAATCTCACCCCTTACCGGGACTTGATCCCTGGACCTTCCAGCCCATAGCAAGTTGCTATACTGACTGAGCTATCCTGGCCCCACAGCATTATATATTTTGCATTTATGTTGTTTCTTAATTCCCACCCCACACCCCAAATAAATGACACTAGGCACACGACTGATACTTCCTGACCTCAAATGACAGATGTCTGAATACATTCATGTACCTGTCCAGCACAGGTTATGTGCATGGACTTCATTTTTAAACTGTGGCATCCATCTTGATATCTAATCCAACAACCACTATAGGTGATTCGGAAAGCTATGGAAATTCTCTTACGGAAGTGGACTGCATGCAAGATTCAGGTCATGTACCTGACCATGTAACTAAGGTATACCGTTTGCTAACCTAGCTTGTCTGTAAGGACAAAGTTGTCTTTCGGCTTATTTAAGCTGTATGACATGATGATATAAGGGGCTGTGGAGGCAGATCTTCACACATTCTGGCCCCCCAGCTGTTGATGCAGGTGAGTGGTTGGCTTGACACCCCAACTGCATCATGTACAGCATCCACCGGGCAGGAGGCCGGGTGGACCCCACAGCCATTCTGGACAATGCAGAGAAGTGAAGTGTGTCAACTCCTGCTAGGACTCAGTATGCTGCTTCCATGGTCCTCCTGTCCACAGCCCTGTCACTATACTGACTGAGCTATACTGGCTCCTACATTGACCCCTTACATCTGCTACCTTCAGCATTCTCTCTCTGCTTTACTCTCACCGGTCTCTCTGTCATTACTCTGTAGAATTCCTCAGCAGTACACTGGAACTTCTCAGTGAGCTCTATAACTGTGCTGTTGACGTGGCAGCCTCTGCCCTCACTACTTTCAGTGTAATTCATATGCACCTGCAAAAACAGAATTATTTTACATGACATTTCAATACACAGTCAAGATTAGAGCCTTCTGTGAGGTCATGCTATGTACTGTGATAGGCAAGTACCAATGTTTCAGGGTCCTATCCCAGAAGACCATAATTTTAACACCCTACACTTTAAAACTTCAAACCTCACTTCTTTAGATGTTAGCATCACTCTTGTAGCTGAGTGGTTATCATTCCTGATTTGTATTTTGGAGGTCCCAAGTTCAAATCTTGGCCACGATAACAACTAACCTGAAGGAGGTTTCCAATGGTTTTATCGGTTGCTCCACGCAAAATGCTAGTACCTTATCCCAGTGTAAGCCACACATTTTTCCTTTCAGATGCTGACCAATTCATTACCCACTCATCATTCTCCATTCAAGGACATACAGTGTATGCTGCTGACACAATCATCCAATAAACCATAAATTTCTGTGACCAGCCACTTCAACCTGCGACTGGTCACCTCGACTGCGACCGGCCACCTCGACACAGGTTTTTCTTGGTTTCCCTGTGTCTATGAGCAAATGCTGAGATGGTTCCCAAGATTCCAAGTTGCCACTACATGCTTCTCATGTAGCCCTCCCGACTTAAATTTAGTAGTAACCAATTTCATATTTTGTATACATGTAAAATAACCAATGCCACCAGGTGACAACCCAACTGAAGTTAATAAATATTATTATTATTATTGTTGTTGTTGTTATTGTTGTTATTATTATTATTGTTGTTGTTGTTGTTGTTGTTATTATTATTATTATTATTATTATTATTATTATTATTATTATTATTATTATTATTATTATTATTATACGATATGGATGTCTCTTGTCCCAGGCCTTTTCTTCCTAGTACTTCTCTTGAACCAGCAGTGATCCCCACCGCTCAGGCTTCAAGCTTCACATTGCAGTACTTTCCGTATTATGTGTGATGTTCCAATTATAGCTGTCTTTTGTAGTGAATCTATCAAATGTTTTCCTGGTACAGTTTCCAAATTTTTCCTTAAGCTTCTCGTTACTATTCCAGTGGCTCCAATTATTATTGGTACAATCGTACATTTCAGGTTCCACATTCGCTGTATCTCTATACATAAACTCTTGTATTTTAACTTCTTTTCTGCTTCCATTTGCACAACATTTCTGTTGGCAGGTATTGCCACATCTATCAGTGTGCATGTTTTCTCTTTATTGTTTTTAATTATTATATCTGGCCTATTTGCTGTAACTCCTCTGTCTGTGTGTACTGCTTGATTATTATTATTATTATTATTATTATTAAATAATATGCTGGCATGCAAGCACAGTATCCACCTCGACTATTAAGTGTTCTGAGAAGAAATGAAGGAACTGTGCTACAACAATACTACTCAACCTACAGGCATTGATTTTGCAGTTTACTTATAACAAAATGCTGAACCCAAGAGGGTACTTTCAGAGTGAAAATGTATGATAAGTTCGGGTTCTAGGCAATGAAGAGGGAAAAAGGAAACTTCCTTGTATATGAACATATTATTTACTTCATTCATGGTTTATCTGACTCCACTGTCTGTATTTTAGGCAACAGAGCATTAAATAGTAGGAGGAGTATATAAAAAACTGTAAAGGATGTGAAAAGTGGTTCTGGGATCTCACTGAAGGTACTGCGCACTAGAAGGGCAAACTAACAAAATAAGGAAACCCATCAATTTCTGGACCAAGATTCCAAATCATCATGTTCCATACAAGAAGTAATGCTAACCACCCATCATCAGCATTTGGCACGCAAGCAGATACATATGGTAAATCAGAGAACTTTAACTTACAAACGTTACTTCACATTTCGTACCTGCTTATTGAAACCTGCTGATAAGTTAGCAACAGTATCACTCTTCCCTGCAATAACTTCATCTTTCTTCGGAAGAATCATACCTTTTGAAAATTCTGTAAATGAAAATGGAAAATTATATGTAACACACACACACATACACACATTGCACAAAAATATTCATATCTTAACTTCAAAATTACTTGGTTCCACTGACCTCAGAAAAATCTTAAACCATTCTCTTAATCCATTACTATCAAGGCCTACTGTCAGAAGCTGTCACAAAGCTACAAATTAATTGTCATATTACATTCACACGCAGAGTGTTACATGTTTCCTTGTTACATCTGTCGCACCAATGCTTGTAGCTTCAGCAAAGAAATAACAGATGACTGATGTTTTATATTTGGTCCATAAAAGTCCTATTTTTTTTTAATTTCTGCACAAGTAAGTAATTTATATCTTACTGGAAAGAAAAGGGTTAGAAATGGTGAATATGCATTCCATTAACCCTTTAAAGACTTTTTCATCTTGATTATAAAAACCAATCAATTTATGCTGTAAGTTGCACAAGTTGCTGTTTGTTCTGAGATAAATACAAAACACATAAATACAGTGTGGGCAGAGCGTACAGTTGTTGAACGTTGAACTGGTGGTGGATCACGTAACCAGAAGGATTTAAAAAGATCAGCAGTTCACTACCATAATTTTCATTACAGTACACATTACATCGTACAGTACAGGATTCTTCACATTGACAGCTTCCCACAGACATATGAAAGACACATTCACTTCATCACGTACCGCACAGTACCACTGTAATGCTCTCAGACTTAGCCTTACTCAAGGTGAAACTGTGGTGTTTTGTGTATTTTTCGCTGGCTTTCTACACTTTGTCTATACCTCTGATTATCTGAACAGAGCAAAGTGTGTCTGAAACCCTAACTTCTTCCATCCTTCCATGACCAGTGATGCAGATAAACACAAGCAACAGTAGGAGCCTTTCCACCCCATCACTTGATGATGATGATCACACATCCATCCACATCATTATAGTACCTCCACTAACAGTTCCCTTCAAATTTTTTGTCCAAAATCCATTAATTCCAAGAAATTTTTAACTGGGTTTTCACTGCACTAACACAAACACATTCTTTATTATTAAGTTAGATGCATGTACGGACATTAATACACTAACTTTCACTGTCTGTAAATATGGGTTTTGCAATTCCCAGCACTAAATGTTTGGTGGTCAGTCAACAGTAACTGTAGAGAAAAACTGCAACACTCAGTAAACTGGACCATGCAAAGTGCCAACACAGAAAGGTTAAGTCTCTAAACCACCTCCATTATAAAAGAGACTGGAACAAACAGCCTCTCGGTATGGAACATAACAATTATACACTCATTTCCACCATGACTGCCGTCATAATGATCCTGATTCCATGCTGCAGCAGATGCAAAAAGAAGCTGATTTTATTTTGAAACATTACATGCAATGTTATCAATTCTCTGAATAAATTACGATATTTTAACTCCAAATTACAGTACAATGACTATCAAACACTTCTTACCTTCTTTCAGAGCAACTACATATTTATCCAATTGTTTACTAATTACATTCCTTCCCTCTTTAGATAGAAACTCCTTCACTTTATCAGCTTCAGGATCCGAGTTCTTGACGCTAACTATCACCTGGAAGGAAAAAAAGTCAGGAAATATATGCAAAGCATAACATTTCTGAATGTTTCCTCCATTATGTTCTCAGACAACATAAACACATCTTCCGCCTAATTACCTCAAAAGATCTGAATGAAAATATATTGGATGCAAAGTGTCTCATTTATTTGTGCAGTACTTCCCTTAAACACTTCTACTCCAGTACATACTTAGGAAAATACACTGGAGATTCCAACAGCAGTGCACACTGGCTATTCTTTAACTGTAAATTCCTTCTGTCCAAGTTTAACCAAAGGTGGGAAGTCAAGTGATTTTAAGAAAAATCCCCAGTATCAAATTTCATAGAAATTCACGCATTAGTTCTTGAAGTAACAAACACAAAAACAGGGAGTGGCAAAGCTATAGGCACATTTTTGCAATGTTTCCTTGTGAGTGGACCAGAAAACATTGGAAAAATTATTTACCGAAGCAACAGTACGAAATTTTGTGTGTCTCTGAATCTTAATTTAACAGAAAGAGTATTGTAAGACATTCATTCTACAACAGGAACTTTTATGTCCAGCTACACAAACACACACACACATTATTTCACAAGGGCTGAGCCTATATGGGTTCCCAAAATAGGACTACCATATACACATAATCAAGTAACATTCTAAAGGCACACATACAACAGACATACTCAGCATCAATAATAAAATTTAGAACACTTCCCACACCACACTGAAGACCCGCAATGATATCAAACATCCATAAACAGTCATGCACCAATGCCTAAATTATTAGCCACCATTAATTCTATTAACCAATCAATGTACAACAACACACAAAAAAATGGAAGCGTGCTAGTCAACACAAATACATAATCATATTAAATTAGCAACTTAATTATTTCCGTACGGTTTGTGTGGAGTCAGTAACATTTTTAATCCACACTCATAAACACTTAACATATTCATGGTCAAAATAAATAGAATCCAGACAAAGAACAGGTGTGTTTGCTAGTATCCTATTTTGGTTAAAAGGTAAATATATACACAAGAAACAGCAACAATAAAAACCATAATAAATATCATCATCAACATCCATTTTCATTATGGGAAACTAATTCTGACAGTAGATACGCACAGTTCAACCCAGTTATAACAAAACTGGTTAATGCAATGCCTCGTCTAAACCGTCAGATATTCTATGGTCCCAATTAATTCCCCACTGTTAACCATAACATAATAATACTTGGTCAGAACAAAAATCATTCATAACACCACAAAACATGCAGTCCCTTTTAAGACATTGCAACAGGGTTTGACTGTATTTTATATTGCACCTCTCAGGTGTGCAGGTGTCCTTGTTAGAGCCCTGTTGTAGCAATGAGGAGTAGGCACTTTCAACCAGTTTCGGAACAGAACGGGTTACATACGTGACCACAACACTGTGATTACAGGTAATTGAAAAACACACATGCGAGCAATCACTTAAATACGAGAAAAACTTAGAGACTTACATCAATTTCTGATATATCATTTTCTTCACTAAGGTTGGGGATAGTTATAGTTCCTTCAACTTTATTTTCCCCACCTTCCAATCTGCCTGTCCACTTCAGTACAATATCCCATTCATAGAAAAATATTAATTTTCCTTTTCTATTGTTAGCTACTGCTTCTCCTTCACACTTCTGCACTTCTGTGATATTGCATTTTACTGAAAACAAACAAACAACTTAAGGTCTGCTGAACTTGGTAACCCACAATGAAAACACTGCACTGTCACAGGAACTTCTACACAACCACCTCACGTACTTTACTCAGATCTGTGTAGTTAGTTTAACCCCCTAAATGGCATGAGCAAATTAAATTAACTTTTAACATAACTGCAACAGCACATGTGCATGGCTCAGCTGTCACAGCTCTCAATACTGTCAACCTGAACACCAATTTTTCGGAGTTAAAATAAGTCCGTCAGCCTGCAGAAACAGGATGCTTAAATGGACAATAAACTGCTACCCTGAATTATGACCAGCAATCCTGTAGCACACACAGATTTCAATTTCCAGTTCTTGCATAAGAATGATTAAATTTGAACACAATGATGTGGAGGGAACTGTTACATAACTTAACAAACCAAATGACACACACTGCTTCAAATCTAAGGTTAACCCTGTAACCTGCCAGGAAGGCACAGAAGTGCAGTACAGGTACAAGTTCTATTCTCTTGTTAAGTTTGGCACGAGAAGCAGGTGGGTGGCTAACCCCACACCCCAGCCACTCTACCCCACGAATGACCTGCTATGCACTGTACAGGAGGCTGTGTGGGCCCCACAGATGGTCTGGACAGGTGTGGAAAAGCCTGCCCCCACAAAGATTCAAACCCTGGACCGTCCAGCCCGTAAGAAGTCGCTACACTGACCACACTGTCTCAGACCATCATGAATTAAATATTAAAAATACTAAGTTGATCATGCAAATTCAAAATTTTTTGTCATACTGACCCAAACTGTGTACTACAAAATCTCCATTTTGGTAAAATTTGGAGTATTCACAACCATGCCATTGAAGATCTAGTTCTTCAGGGATGTGATGTTATGTTGCTGGGTTTGTAGTTTCTACCATGTCAAAGGAAGGTCCTTCGACATGTTAGGAACCACACACCCAACAAAAAACAACATCCCAGAAGAACAGAACCTTCAATTTTTTTTTTTTACATAAACTTGAATACCATAAATATCATATATAACTGTACACTGCTATCACAAAATATCTATGAATTTTGGTTCCTTAGAGTATCCACACATAACACAAACAACTACGGTCCTCTGAGCTACAGCAGTGTATAATTTGGTAGCTGGCTTCCATCTTCCAGATAGAAGACCAATTTACAGTATGACTATTTTCATGGGAGTTGCACCACTGTGTGCACATTGGTCAGGGTTTCTCTGAAATCAGACAGGAGGGAGTGCTAGCACAGGATGCTGATTCTTTATACAAAGCAGCTAGAATCACATAAACGGTAGGATCATGAAGTCAGATTACATTTACACCAAGAGTCATTATGCAAAATGACAGGCACTTTATAGAGGTAATCCACCTATACCTACACATTTCACATAAAACATGTCACTGTATTTTTGTATCACTGAAAGAGATGAACCCCAACATAAATCCTGCATAGTCACCTAGTATAAATGGTCACTAGAATGTGTCAAATAGTTACTTCAGTTTATAAGAGAAGTAAGTTTTGCACTTGAACTATGATGTTCTACATCCTTCGGTTCAGTTGCAGGAAAGAACTGTGAAGTGTACATAAATTCTGTTCCATTGAAATACTTAGCAATTTGACAGTTTGCAATAGATAACAAGAGATGTCATTTAAGAAAGTGAACATAAGGACCTTTTATATGGAAGTAAATTTACACAGGGGTATGCACAAACTTACCGATATCATTCTCAATTCTTAAGTCCTGCAGAAGCTCCTTCAGTTTCTCCATTGACCAACCACAAGCATTTTTTTCAGTCCTAAGATACATAAAACAACAATATGAAATGCAACTGATTATGGTTAACACCACTTTAAATTCAAACTTTACATAGTATTAAATGAGATGGAAAGACAATCATGAATGGTGGTGATGACTGTGGCCTGTTTCAAGGTACATGGCACAACAGAAAACCACAAAAATGGCCAAACATACCAGTAATTTACCCTGAACCATAAAGCACAAACAGTAGCCCCACCAGCAGGCTATGCTACACAACAACCATGAAAAACACCACAGTACTGAAACAGACATGGGAAATGAAGTAACAATTCATGCAGCAATGGAATGAGATTATCTTAAGGATAACTTTCACTAGACAGCTCTTGATAAACAAAGGTCTCATGATGGATTGTAAACAAAGCCAAAACTAGTAACATGGAAAACTTGTAAATATGCTGTGTAAGACTGCTTTCGTAAATGTAATATTGTAACGAGATTTTATAGCCTCATTGCTTTTTATGGCAGAACATATTACAGGCATAAGAAGGGATCGGACCAATAGATTTATGTGGGTACAATAAATTTGATTTAACAAACTTGTTAACAGTGCAGATTGCTGGCTAAACTTGCACTTTTGCATCTGCATGTCGTCTTCCAATATGACAAAAACTCACCTTCTACATCTGTACAGTTTTTTCTGATACTGCTTGGTGCATTACTTCATTTCAATGTTTGTGAAACGCAAGGACCACTTACATTAAAAGAAATGTAATGTTATGAATAGCAAGCACAAAAAGGTGTGTATGAAACAAGCTGTCACCAAACAGTTATCTATTTGTACCCTCTTCACTGTCCTGTTTTTTTTTTTTTTAATATGAAAAGTACACTGTTTTGAAAAACAGTTCCATTTTATTCTTCAAATAGGGAGGGACAGAGTAGGACATTATGTGAAAAGTGAAATGAAAACCATTTCTAAAACACTGTAGCTTTTATATTAAAACAGACCAGCCTTGTGATCTAGTGGTCACTCTACTAATCATGAGGTCCCGGGTTCGATTCCCGGCACTACCAAGGAAATTTTCCCTGAAGGGGGGGATTCCCGCAGTGACCATGGTCTGGGTAGGTTAGTAGAATTTAGGTTTAAGGGCCCTCCTGGCACTACATCTTCCTCTATCACCACTCACATCATCGGGACAACGTAACTGCGCCTCATGGGCGTCCCAACCT